>JAEEGH010016541.1_pt1 | contig 15843 bp, 10 predicted proteins | sample 9134181 | NCBI WGS metagenome assembly JAEEGH01 (sample SAMN16246544, study PRJNA631951) | gut metagenome | biome: gut microbiome; feature: rumen; material: DP-attached | host: Bos | place: Iran: Karaj | collected 2018-10
AATTGACAAGTTAGAATTAGCAATATTTTGTGCGCACACAATTCTTTTTAGGTTAAAGAATTTAAAAAATAATGTCGGAGCAGCGCTTTTGCCACTCCGACATATCATTTTCTTCTTTCTCTTTTTTACTTCTTCAGCTCATCAGGAATGACGGGCATGGCACCATTCTGGGTGCATACATAGGCACTAACCTGTACAGCGGTCTTATGGGCTTCCTGTACGGTTTTGCCATTGATGATAGAGGCACAGAATGAACCTGTAAACGAGTCTCCTGCGCCAACGGTATCAGCGACTTCAACCTTAGGCGTATCCTGGAATGAGGTCAAACCGTCGTCGGTAAAAACATACGAGCCATTGGTGCCGCAGGTCAGCACGAGCATCTTCAGATGGTAGTCCTCTACAATCTGCTGACAGGTCTTACGCATATCCAGACTGTCGTAGCCAAACATCCGTGCCACAACAATCAGCTCTTCATCGTTTATCTTCAGGATGTTACATATACAGAACGAGTCTTCCAACACTTCCTTTGTAAAGAACTGCTGTCGCAAATTGATGTCACAAATCTTCAAGCAGTCCTCAGGCGTCGTATCGAGGAACTTGCGGATATTCTCGCGGCTCACAACATTGCGTTGTGCCAGTGAACCGAAGCAGACAGCACGGGCGTGCTTGGCAATCTCATCCATCTCTTCTGTGTAGGGGATGTTGTCCCATGCCACATTCTCCTTGATGTCATACGAGGGGATGCCGTCGCCTGTGAGCGTTACCTGTACCGTTCCGGTAGGATAGGGTACACGTGGCATCAAGTAGTTGAGCTGATGCTCCTTCAGTGCCTCAATAGTCTCCTCTGCCAATGCATCTTCGCCAAGTGCGCTGATGGCAATGGTATCCAACCCAAACTGTGCTGTGTGATAAGCGAAATTTGCTGGCGCACCACCTAGCTTCTTTCCTTCGGGGAGAACATCCCATAGAGCCTCTCCGAGGCCAACGATATATCTCTTCATAATACTTAGTTGTTTTTTACGTTCTTAATATAGGTAAACAGATAAATCACTCCAACAGCCATTACTGCTACTGCGCCGGCCTGGCCCATGGCGTCGCTGGCAATTCCCATCAGCAGTGGAAAAATCGTGCCTCCAAACAAGCCCATAATCATCAAACCCGACACCTCGTTCTGCTTCTGTGGCATAGCTGTAAGTGCCTGGGCAAAACAGATGGAGAAGATGTTAGAGTTGCCGTAGCCCACCAGTGCTATAGCTGCGTAGAGTATCCATTTTTCTGTGCCGATAAAGAGTCCACACATCGATAGCGCCATCATCACTACGCTTATTACGAAGAATGTGCGATTAGGCAGTACTCGCAGGAAGAAAGAGCCTGTCAGGCAGCCGATAGTACGGAATATGAAGTACAGACTGGTGGCAAATGCGGCATCGTTCAGCGTTAGTCCCAGTCGCTCCATCAGTATCTTTGGCGCTGTGGTGTTTGTACCCACGTCGATACCTACGTGACACATGATACCAAAGAACGACAGCAGTACGATAGGTGTGCCCAGCAGTTTCAGGCATTCAGTAAATGTAGATGCGTTGCCTGTGGTGTGTTCTTCTTCGATAGGCGTAACTGCCAGCAGTGCTGCAGCCAGAATACCCACCACGAAGTAGATCATAAACAGCACTCGCCAGTCGTAGCCGAACGAGGGCAGTACCTGTGTGGCGCCCCACATGGCCAGATATGGAGCCAAGAACGAGGCGATGGCCTTGATAAACTGTCCGAAGGTAAGTGTCGATGCCAGATTCCCTCCGCCCATCACTGTTGATACCAGTGGGTTAAGTGATGTCTGCATCAGGGCGTTACCTATGCCAAGCAGCGAGAATGCGCATAGCATAATCGGGAAGTTCTCGCCAAACAGAGGCAATAGCAGCGATGCGATAGTCACGCCCAGCGACAGCAGTACAGTGTTCTTTCGGCCTATCTTGTTCATCAGCATCCCCGTAGGTACGCTGAAAATCAGGAACCAGAAGAATACGAGCGACGGGAAGATGTTGGCCACGCTGTCTGTCAGCTGCAGGTCTTCCTTCACATAGTTCGATGCAATGCCCACCAGGTCGACAAATCCCATGGCGAAAAAGCAGAACATCACGGGGATCAGAGCAAATTTCTTCATATTACTAAATATTCTCTAAATTCTAAATTCTTACTTCTTAATCTCATATATGGTCACCTTTCCGCCCTTCACCTTTATGTTATTATAAGGTTCTGATGGGAATACCAGGTTTGTCATTGCCATCTTTCCTTCTGCATCGAAGGCCTCGATAGAACAGCGGTCGATAAACAATCGCAGCTGTTTGATATGTCCATAGGTGGGCGCGATAGTTGTGCATGCGAATGCTTCGCTGAAGCTCACGTCGCCACTCTTTGTGCGGTCCATGCTGAAGCTCTGGCGCTGTCCGTCGTAAACCATCACAACCTCTTCGCCCTTTGAGTTCGAGAGTACAATCTCCGCCTGATTCTTCATGTCAACCACTATCTCGCAAGCCTCAGTAGGCTTCCTCACTTTGGCGCCACGCATAGCCAGCATCTCCTTCGATGGTACTACGCTTACGTATGTCTCCTCGCCAAAGTTAAACAGTCCCAGGTCGCGAGGAATGCTGTTGCCCGAGCGATACTGCTTGGTTGGCACCTGGTTGGCATACTGCCAGTTGCTCATCCATGCCAGTACCACATGACGGTTCTCAGGTGCATTGTAGAACGATACGGTAGCATAGTGATCCTTGCCATAGTCCATCCATTTAGTTACCTTTGGCATCGACTCGCAGGTAAACTTATGTCCGTCGAATTGTCCCACAAAGTACTGTGTAGCACTACCTCCGAATGGGCCTCCAGGATTGATGTTGCAGATAAGTACCCACTTTTTAATGTTTGATGTTTCATCTTTAATCTCAAATAGGTCTGGGCACTCCCATACGCCACCATGATTACCATATTCACTGCCAAACGCACTTTCGTATGTCCAGTCGGTCAGGTTCTGCGATGAGTAGATGCGCATCTCTTGTCCCACTGCCAGTATCAGGTTCCAGGCTTTGATGTCTTCGTTCCAGAATGGACGTGGATCGCGGAAGTCGGGCGCATCGGCTGTCAACACAGGGTTGCCGCTAAACTTCTGGAATGTATGTCCACCGTCGTTAGAAAAAGCTATCGACTGTGTCTGATGATGACCTGCTGTGGTGTACATTGCCACTACTTCGTCGCCTCTTGTCACGCACGAACCGCTGAATATCGAACCTAACCAGTCGGGCTCCAGCGCCATAGGCTCAGCCTTCCAATGTATCAGGTCGCGCGATGTAGAATGGCCCCAGTGCATGTTCTCCCACTGCGATCCGTAGGGGTTCCACTGGTAGTACAGATGCCACACTCCATCCTTGTAAAACATACCGTTTGGATCATTCATCCAACCATATACAGGTGTATGATGATATACAGGGCGGAAGCGTTCGCGATTGGTAGTGTCAAATGTATCGCTATACTTTATTTCCTTCCAGCAGGCAAACTCGCCTACGGCACCTTTCAGTCGGCGATCGCCATGAAACTCGATGTCGAGTAGCTGGGCATCTTTCAGTTCGTAGGGCACATAATAGTCTACGCGATCTACTGCCAACTTCACATTGATGCGCTGCGTCATCTCGTTTTTACCGTTCAGTACGGCTATTGCCGCAATGTCCTCAGTCTCCTGTACGGGTAGCAGCAGGTACTTAGTTGGCTGTTCCACTCGCAGCATGGCATGCTTCTCGCCTAGCACCATAGGCGTTACCTGCGCCATTGCCGATGCAGAGGTCAGCACGGCTGCCATCATCATCATTACCGTTTTTCTCATTTTGCTATTCATTTTTTTGTTGTACGATTTTAGATTTCTGCTGCAAAGGTAGTGTATTTCGCGTGTATATCCTATAAATAATGTTTCAAACATTAAGAAAAATCGTTCATTGCAACAAATTTATATGCAATGAACGATTATTTTATTTTTTTACCCATACTTTGTGCGAATGACTACCGCGAGTGCCGATGCCGGAACCTGGATCGGCGGTTAGTTCGCTTAAGTCGCGTGAGGCTTTTGTCCTGCTTTGGTCAGTAGCCAGAGCATAGTCTGTCAGCGTCATGTATCCATTTGCTTCAATAATTCTTTGGGCTTTAGCCAGACGTTCATCGCGACTCATTTTGCTCCTTCTTGGCGTTTGCACTTCTGTTTCAGCCTTCTCAAATGTGTTTTCGCGATTCATCTCGGCCAGAAGTTCTGCATCGGGCTTAAAGTTGATGCCTTTGATGGATACATGACGATACTTTGAACCTTCGCTGTCGTCATCGAACCCAAGCGATAGACTGAACGTGCCCAGACCGTCTATCTTGATGCTGTGCCCCATTGGCATCCACGCCTTCATTGTTTCAACCAGTGCATCCAGGACGCCTCGCATGGTGCCTTCGCTGAAGCTGCCGCCATAGGTCTTCATGTGCTTCAGTACGGTTTCGAAGTCGTGTTGAGTATAGGTCCGCATCTTGGGAAACAATACTTTCTTGCCGTCAGTCATCTCCTTTGGGAGTTCTTTCACTACATATTTTGCCATTGTATTCTAATTTTTATATTCCACGTCTATAAACTTATATTTCACGTCGAGGAACTTATATATCACGCCGCAAAACTTATGTTCCAGGACTTGAAATATAAATCTCTGATGCAAAGGTAATATTTTTATTTGAAGCCAACAAATTATTTGCCTAAAAACATCTCATAATATTGCTGGTGTGCCTATCTTACAAAAATGTGCGACTCTCACGAGCCGCACGTTTTTTTTGAAAAACCAATCCATTACCTTACTATTAACTTACTAACTAACTTTAACCAATTAATCACTCTATGAACCTAAAACAATTTACTAACTAATAACAATATGACTATATCCTAAATCTTCTGCTGCAAAGTTACGGCGTTTTTCAATATCCATCGATAACATTTGTTTCAACTGCTAACAAAAATCGTTCATTGCAACATTTTTTCGCGCAATGAACGATTATTATAAGAATTGTCGTAGTTATCTTACGATAATCTTCTTTCCGTTGAGGATATTAATACCCTTCTGAGGCTGGGCCAGGCGCTGGCCATTCAGATTGTACATGATGTTATCTTCTGTTTTTGCCTTACGGATAGCAGATACATTTGTAGTATTCAGCTTAATAGTGATGTTGGGGCATTTTGCATTGATGACATCCCATACAGGGCTCTCATACGTTGATCCTGTTACATCGAGCACTGTGGCGTCTGCTGCCAATTTTGCTGCGATGAGATCATAGTCGCTGAAGTCTTCACCGTGCCAGTCGCCATCCCATGTGTTCTGATAGTGCCCTGTCTCGATATTGCCAGTTACTTTCACCTCGCCTGTCAGTGAATTGTCAGCATAGCTGCGAACTCCCATACCATTCACCATTGGACCATTCAACTGGATGTCGTCGATGTAGATGGTCTTTCCCTCACCGTCGGCTGTCTCTTCGAAAGGCCAGATGGCAAGCACGTTGTTACCTGTGTCAGTAACCTTTTCATTATCAGGACCTGCTGCGAATTCGTAAACCATTGTCTGCCACTCATCTGGTGTGTCGTACCAGAATACGCGCTTAAGGTTGTAGGCTCCGTCCTTACCTTCCAGCTGTACCATCACATTATGCTTCTCGGCCATCTTGATGCGGAATGAGACACGACGCAAGCCCTTGAAATCAGCATCGCCGATAGGCAGTGCAGCATTATGATGCTCTTGATCCCAACCTCCAGGATTGGCTTTCAGTGTCACCTTCAAGCACTTGTTGCCGTTGTCATCAACCACTGTAGGGTCTGCTCTGTTCCAGAATCCGCCATCGGTATTTATTTCTTTATCCTCACCGTTCCAAAGAACTACTTGTGCATTGCATACTGTTGCAGCAAACATAGCTGCCATGAATATTATCTTTTTCATTGTTTTAAAGTTTTATATTAATGATTATTGCTGACTTACCTTAACATCGCTAACTGTGATCGAACCGCCGTAGTTGTTGATGCTCCAGCAGTTTTTCTGGATGCCGTAGATGCGCTGGGTGTAGGCGCATACATCGTTGATGTAAAGTGTCAGGACGCTGTTATCTGTGTAGATGTCGATGTTGTAGGTGTTGTCGGCGGGACGCTCGAACCAGTAGCCATCGGCGGCCTCGATGAAGCCCTTGCCTTCTTCACCTTCCTGCTCGAAGTTGAGCTTGCGGTGGTTATCGTCCTCGGGGGTCACTACGATGGTATAGTATTTCTTAGAATCTGTGCCACGTACGAACGATACACCAAACTTATCCCAGACGTTAGAGGTCTTTACGGTGAACGAGATGTGGTTGGCTGTGCCCAGACGGTTGTAGAGTACGTATGCTCCATCGCCGCTCAGTGAACCACTGTTGTAGCCATTCGATTCCATCACTGTAGCATTAACTGTCTGATTATACTTAGCTGCCATTGCAGGCACTGCACCCAGAGTAAGTGTTCCGTCGCTGTGCTGGATAATCTTGTGGCAAACCAATGCGCCACTCCAGTTAGGCTCGTTGCCGTCGCCAGCACCTACGTTGGTGTTCTTCTCGTGAATATCGCTACCAGAACGGAATGGGCACCATCCCCAGATGTAACGGTCTGTGCCGTTAGAAGCAGTCTTGGCTGCATAGAGTGAACGACTGTCGAGCACGCCCTCGTGTCCGTCAGGAGCCCACTTTGGTCCGTCATTGAGACAGTTCTTCAGTTCCTCATAGGTTGAGGCTACCATATACTTAACCTTACGGCTCCAGCTGGCGCGATAGCTCTCGCTGAACACGATGTACCAGTAGTCGCCCATCTTGAAGATGTCAGGACACTCCAGCATACGGTCCCAAATCATACGGATACGGCCTACGTGCTCCCAGTTTTTCATGTCGTTCGACTTGAACTCAGCAAATACAGGGTCGCCACCACCATTAGGATAGGTAGAGATAACCATGTGATAGAGGTTGTCGTCGGCTACGAATATCTGTGGATCGCGGAAGTCATTACCAGAGTAACCATAGTCAGGACCATTCAGAGTCCAAAGTTCGTCCTTAGTCCAGGTCTTAAAGTCGGTAGATGTAGCGCGCATCACCACTTCGCGATTCTTGCAGTTGCCGTTGTGACCTGTGTAGTAGATATAATATGTACCATCCTTCTCGTATGCGCAACCTGTACCCAGTGCCGCATCCTGCTGATAGTCGTTAGCACCGTATGCCAGCAACTCGCCCAGCGACTCGTAGTTAGCACCATCCTTGGTAGATACAGCCCAAATGGGGTGGAAGCGATAAGTCATGTTGTTGATGAACTCCTGCAGATAGAGCACCTTGAAGTCGCCGCTCTTCTGATCGTAGAAAGGCATTGGGTCGCCTACACGGCCAACAGCTGGTGTATAGAATGTGCCAAAGCCGGCAGCATCAGTCGAAGCGAAGAATGTGGTTGTGCCGTTCCAGTCCTTTGCGGGATCGCCGCTGAACTCCTCGTCGCTGCACGCCGTCAGCACAGAGGCTGACAGCATGAGTGCAAATACTGAATATATCATTGTCTTCATAACTTACAGTTTTTTTTATTTGGTTAGATAATTGAATGCGTTGAGCAGGATAGTGCCCATGTTGTCGTGATAGTTCGACTCGAAAGGAGTAGGAGAGTTCCAGTCGTAGAGACCTGAGCCCAGACAGATGATACCACCCTTACCAAACTCGCCGTTAGCAGCCTCCAACTCCCATGCGTTCACGCTGTTGTCGCCAGTCAGAGCGCGACCACCAGTCTTAGCTTCCATAGCATCCTTACCACCCTGATAAGTATCCCAGAATCCATACTGTGATGTGGTGTTACAGATGGTGTAATCCTTATCGAGTGTGTAGATAGCATTGTCTGGAGCACCTGGATAGGTTTTCAGGTTATTCCATAGTGGGTGAGTGATGTCGTAGGCAAATGTATGCCAAGGGTCGTCGCCCATCAGGTCGGAGCCTTCGCCGCCTCCGCCGCCCCAAACATTGTTTGGATAAGCGTCCTCAGGCATAGCACCCAGAGCAATAGCGTAGTTCACCGCGCTACGACCCAGTACGAATGCACCACCCTTCTGCCAGTATTCCTTCATCTTGGCCAGTGCTGTCATTGCTCCCTGTTCAGCCTCAGCAAATCCATTGTAATTGCCGTATGATGAGCAATGACGGTGGAAGAATATCAGCTTACATTTCTCGAGTGAGATATTTCCGCCAGCTACATCGCTCCATGATGCGTAGGCTGCACTTGCAATGTTACCAGTGAGCCACTTGGCAGCAGCCTTCTCCTCATCGTTCAGCAGTTCGATGTTTTCAGCATCGCCAACAAACAGTGCGATAGGATCCTCAATCAGTGTTACGTAAACCGTATAAACTGTAGTAGCAGTATTGTCGTTAAGTGTAATCTGGAACGGCTCAGTGAAGTTGCCCTTAGTGCCGCTAGCTGGACTACATGTGGCATCCTCGCTGCATTCAACTTCGAAAGTAGCATTGCTAAGGTCGATACCGCTGTTGGCCATCACGCTTACGGTGATAGTCTTGTCCTGCTGGTTTATGGCACCTTTCACACCCTCAAGTATGAAGAGCGACATCAAGGCCTCGTCGTTACGTACGCTTACCTGATAGTCCATTACCAAGTCGCCATTGCTGATGTGCAGGGTACGATCGCCGTCAAAGTTGATGTGGTCGCCCACCTTCATATTGGTCTGTGCGCCAGCAGATACTGTCAGACTTGTTATCTCCATATCACCCTTCTGGGCGAAATCTACGGGCACTTTTACTTTTACCAGTCGCTTCTCTGTGTTGATGGTACCTTCGTATTGTCCGTTCAGGACAAACTTCTCAACCAAGCATGAACCGCTTACGTCGATGCTGCCCGTATGATCATCGTTACAAGCGGTGAGCCCGCATACGATGCATATTGCGCAGATAATGCTATATATCGTTTTCATAATTCTAAACTCTAAACTCTTAACTCTTAATTCTTAACTCTTAACTTAATAATCACCACTGTCCACAGTTCTGAGTGTAGTGTCCGTTAGATGCAGCCATCTGCTCGAATGGTATAGGCAGGTACTCATTCTTGTTGGCTGTAAACTGCGATCCGCTCAGGAAGTTCATCTTCTCACTCTCTGTAGAGTAGTACTTGTTGAGTACTGTAGCTGCATCGCCCCAACGTACCAGATCGAAGAAACGCTCGCTCTCCATAGCCAGCTCCAGTCGGCGCTCCATCTTTATTATCTTCATGGCCTCGTCCTTGCTGTAGTTACCGTTGTACTTACCTACTGCATAGTGTACGCCATATTTATTAGGATAGTTAGAAACGATGCTGTTTGTTGCCATACCTGCTGCACGCTCACGAACCTGATTTACCAGGGCGATAGCCTCAGAAATCTGTCCCAGTTGAGCCTGTGCCTCAGCACGCATCAACAGAACGTCAGCATAGCGTAGGACGATGCGGTTCATCGAACTTGCCCACTGTGAATCGCACAGATACAGATAGCTGTCTGTCAGCGCAGGATCAACATTCTGCTTCAGCGATACAAAGTATCCGAATGTACCACCACTGCGGCTCCAAGCGTTGCTCTCGGCAATCATAAAGCTTGGGTTAAACATATATGGAGTACCAGGTACGCCTACTGTTACAAACAGTCTCGGATCTACAGTTTGGGCTGAACCAACGGTATATTCCTCGTCGGCATAGGTGTCAAGCATTGGCAGACCGTCGCTGTTGGTGCGATAGGCACTTACCAGATTGTGCGATGGCTTGTAAAAATCACAACCAGAATCGTGAACCTTAGGAATACATGGTACAATCAGTCTGTAAGAGAAGTTCAGGTTGCCATAAACGGTACCGTCGTTTCTAGAGTACTGTATGGCCCAAAGACTCTCCTTACCGTTCTCATACTGCTCTTCAGGACGGAAGTTGTTGTGCATATCTGGCTCCAGACCATAGCCGGCCTTGGTATAGATGGCTGGATTGGTGTAATCTACAACCTTCTGCAGATCTGCCTCGTTGATGGCTGTTACCTGATTGCTGCTGGCATCGTCCTGACGATATGCCTTATACAGATATACCTTAGCCAGGAATGCTGCACAAGCGGCCTTTGTTGGGCGTCCCTTCTCAGTCTGAGCTTCTGGCAGTACTGCGTAGGCATCCTCCAGATCGTTGATAATCTGCTGCCAACCCTCGTCGTTGGTATACTCTGTGTTCGAGAGATTATTGTAGTCCTCTTCCTGCATGTTTGGCTTGTTCACAAATGGAATCTTCTTAAATAGTCGCTTCAGCTGGAAGTGGCCGTATGCACGCAGGAACTTCATCTCGGCAGTACGCTGCTGTATGGTAGCATTCTCCTGATCGGCACTTGCCAGAATGTCGAGCGACAGGCTGACGCGTGAAAGATAGTTATATAAGCGTGTCCAGATTGAACTGAAAGGCCAGTCGGTAGTCATCACGCCAGTACTCTTTTCCAGTCTGTGGAATGGTTCGCCATCAGAGAAGTCTGAACCGCCAACGTATGCGTCGTCGCTTCGTGTGTCGTAGTTCCAGAGTGAGAACGATGCGTTCATATCCTCAATCGAAACCAGTCCAGCGTATGCTGAAATCAGCACGTTGTCGATATACTCAGGGTTCTTTACCTCGTCCTGAGTCAGCGTTGCCTGTGGCACTTGTTCCTCCAGGAAATCAGAGCAGGCAGTAAGACCACAGATTACGCAGATTGCGCAGATTGTTCTATATATCGTTTTCATAATCGTTGCTATATTTTAGAATGAAACATTAAGTCCGAATGTAAGATTGAGGGGGATAGGATAGTTGAATCCTGGGTTCTCAGGATCGGCACCTGTAAACTTATTGCTCTTGATGGTGAGCAGGTTCTGAGCCGATGCGTAGAAGCGTATGCGGTCCGTGTGTAGCTTGTCTGTCACCTTCTTAGGTATGTTGTAACCCAACTGTATGGTGCGCAGCTTCACATAGCTACCGTTTTCTATGTAGTAAGATGATACACGTCCCTCGTTGTTGGTGTCTGATGTGGTCAGAGCGGGGATGTTGCTATTATGATTAGTGGGACTCCAAGCGTCGAGTGCACGCTTACCCTTGTTCAGATAAGGTACGTTGATGGCTGAGTTGGCCCAGAAGTCGGTCTGCGACTTATATCCGCGACAGTCTACATCAACACCCTGTACGCCTTGCCAGAACATAGTCAAATCCCAGTCCTTATACTGCAGATAGATGTTCAATCCCCAAGTGAAGTCGGGTGTTGGATCGTAAATCCAGTCCTGGTCGGCCTCAGTAATAACGCCGTCGCCATTCAGGTCCTTATAGCGTATGCGGCCAAGACCAGCACCTTCCTGTGTAGCATGATTATCAATCTCCTCCTGACTCTTGAAGATCCCGTCGTAGATGTAGCCTACCTGCGAGAACATAGGATGACCTACAACACTCTTCACACCGTTACCACCATACTTACCGTTGGCAGCTACTGTCTCAGGCAGTTTTGTAATCTCATTCACATACTTACTGATGTTTCCGTTGATATCCCACGAGAAACCGTTCTCCAACTGATGACGATAACCAATACTCAGTTCCCAACCGTTGTTCTTTACCTCGCCGGCATTGATCCACTGACCAGAGCCCTCACCCATAGCAGCGATACCTTCCATGAAGAGCAGAATGTCTGTGGTCTTCTTATTGAACCAGTCGAAACTACCATAGATTTCGTTTCTTAGCATTGCAAAATCAACACCGATGTTATGTTGTGTGGTGGTTTCCCACTTGATATCGTCGTTGCCGCGCTGATTGCGTACGTAACCGTTAGCCAGATCGTATCCGCCGTTTTTACCGCTAATGTCGTATGATGAACCAGCCTGACCGCTACCCCACAGTCCTGTTGATACTACGCTCTTGTAGAGGGTGTAGCGTGATGTGTTCGAGATTTCCTGGTTACCAGTCTGTCCCCAAGAGTAGCGCAGCTTCAGATTGTCGAGCCAGCTCTTTGTCTTAGCCATAAACCTCTCTTCTGAGAGACGCCAACCTGCTGATACTGATGGGAATGTACCGTATTGGTTGTTTGTACCAAATCGGCTCGAACCATCTCGACGGATAGTAAAGCTAGCCAGATACTTGTCATCATAGGTGTAGTTAACCTTTCCGAAGAAAGACACAAGACTGAAACCTTCGCCCGATCCTTCTGCCAGTTGTTTGCCTGCACCAGCACTTGGCCACATATAGTCTGTGTTCAGAATAGCCAACTCATAACGCTTGGCACTGTTCCACTTATAGTCCTGACGATTCACCTCAGTACCAATCATGGCGTCGCCGCGATGCTTGCCGATTTCAAGATTGTAGGTAGCTATGGCGTTCCACATCCAGCGCATCCAGTGCTCCTGCTTGCTCTCTACGGCACTATCGGTACGCTTTACCTTACCATTTTCGATAGGGTAGGTAAAGAATCGCTGCTCTTTCTGTGTGTAGTCCATACCAAGAGTGGTGCGAATCATGAAGTTCTTGAATGGAGTGATGCTCAGATGTACATCGCCGAATGAGCGCCACTGTGTATATTCATTGTCCTTTGCATTGTCGATCATGCTCAGTGGATTCTCGCGCTCAGAGTAAGCACCCAGTGCCTGAGCGTACTTGCCGTTTTCGGCATATATTGGGAAGTTGGGGTTAAACTCCAGTGCGTGCTCCAGTACGCCGCCAGGAGCGTCAACACCCTTTGTACGGTTCACTGTGAAGTTCTCGCCAATTACAACTTTACCATCGAATAACTTATAGTCTGCATTAGCACGAGCCGACAGGCGATTGAAGTTACTCTTCTTAATGGTTCCCTGGTTGTCGTAGTAGCCCAGTGAGAAGAATGAGCTTCCCTTCTCCGATCCATTGCTTACAGAGAGATTATACTGCTGTACCACACCTGTGCGTGTAATTTCATTAAACCAGTCTGTATCACCTGCTCGTACACTGGCGTTCTCGTCCAGATACATGTTCATAGTCATATCATTCAGTACGGGATTGCCTTTAGCGTCGTAGCTCCAGTCGTAGTTGTATCCTAGGTTATTGTTGCTTGGGTTCACACCATCGTTCACGCAAGCCTGCCAGTATGCACGTCCCCACTCGCTGGCGTTCATCGTCTCAATCTTATTAGTATAGAATGATGTGGCAACGCTGCCATCGAAGTTCACCTTCACCTTGCCATCCTTACCCTTCTTGGTGGTGATAATGATCACACCATTGGCAGCACGCGAACCATAGATACTGGCTGAGGCAGCATCCTTCAACACCTGGATGCTCTCGATATCATTACCGTTCAACTCATGCATACCAGCTTTTGTGGGTACGCCGTCGATAATGTAGAGTGGATCGTTGTCGTTCAGGGTTCCAACACCACGTATACGAACCGTAGCAGCACCTGATGGATTACCATCGGCTGTGATATTCATGCCTGGTACACGACCTTGCAGAGCCTTCATCGGGTTGTTTTCGTTCTGCTTGGCTATCTCATCTACACTTACGGTCGAGATGGCACCAGTCAGGTCTGCCTTACGCTGGGTGGTATAACCAGTTACTACCACTTCTTTCAGTAGTTCGCTGTCGTCTTTCAGCGTTACCTTCATACCTTGTTGTGCTGGCGCCTCCTGTGTCTGGTAGCCAATGTACGAGATAACGAGGATAGCACCTTCGTTTACTTTTAAGGTGAAGTTTCCATCGAAATCAGTCACAGTACCGTTTGATGTTCCTTTCTCCTTCACTGTGGCGCCGATGACCGATTCTCCTGTAGTGTCGACCACCGTACCCCTGATCTCTGTCTGCGCGTACATTATAGTACTCATCAGCAAGAGTGCAAAACTCAGAAACATTTTCTTTAGTTGTTCCATTGTTGATCGTTTTAATTGTTAGTACTCATTTGATTTTAAATTTCTGCTGCAAAAGTACTAATGTATCGTGCGAACAGCGATAAAATATCGTTCACTGGAGAGCAAAATTGTTACATGAAACAAATTTCGACTATTAAGTCAGATTTGTGAACTGCTTTATTTCACAACAAAGGGCAGAAATTATTCTGCCCTTAGGTCTGTAGGATATTTGCCGAACTGCTTTTTGAAACATGTAGAGAAGTAACCAGGTGTACCAAAGCCCACTTCGTAAGCTATTTCGCCTACTGTTTTAGTGGTCGATGTCAGTAGTGCGTATGCTTGTTGCAGTCGCATCTGCCGCAGCAGTTCCACTGGAGTTTGACCTGTGATGGCTTTCACCTTTCTATATAATTGCACTCGGCTCAGTCCCATCTCTTCTCCAAGATCGTCCATCTTCAGATTGGGATTCGACATATTTTTGTGGATGGCCTCGTTCAGTTGTTCGGCAAAGAGCATATCCTGGCTCTTGGGTGAGGGTAATTCTTCTTCTGGCTTAACGAATATCTCGTGTAGTTTGCGATTGCTGGCATCTGTATAAAATAGTGTCTGTTCCTCGTTCATTGCCTGTCGTTGGCGTATTGTTTTGCGTCTTAGCCAATAAGCAATTGCAATCATTATGAAAGCAAGAATTAGGACTGCGATAGTTACAAAACTTGCAATCAGTATCTTGTGCTGGGTATTATAGAGTCCAAAGTATCCCTCAAGTTTATCTTGGATGGTAATGAGGTTGTAGTTCTGTCTCATCAGTTCGCGACTGTTCAAGTCGGCTATGTTGGCATTCTCTGGTGTAACAAGCATCCCCTGTAATGTGTTCTCGCGCTCGTATGGCTTTCCTGTCAGGATGTCGAGTGCCAGTTTTACAATTTCCTCTCCGTGAGTAGGATAGACATACGTACCCACCTGATGCCCAAACTGCACATACTCGATGCCTTCGCCAGGCAGACCGTCTATGCCTATTATCTTAATCTGCCCCTCAATACCCAATTCTACCACAGCCTTATACACACCTGTTGCCATTCCGTCGTTATGACAGAACACCACGTCGGGCAATTGTCCTGTCTTGATTTGCTCTACTATTATGCGGCAGGCTTCGTCAGATGTCCAGTCGGCTTCTTTCCATACATAGTTTATATTTTTGTGTTCAGACATGACATTGGAGAAGCCTTCGTGTCGTTCTTGCGCTGGCGATGTGCTCATGGCTCCTGTTATCTCCATCACAAATTTACCACCGAGACTAGCAGCATATTGGCCCATTGTTTTTCCTGCCTCTACATTGCTGCCGCCGATAAACGCCGTATAGTTATTGGTTGCAGCCTTGCGGTCGAAGTATATTACGGGTATACCCTTCGCTTGTACCTTTGTAATAGCATCGTCCAACTCTTTCGACTCATTAGGTGCTATCACCAGCAAATCGATGCCACTCTCTACTAGACTGTCTATCTGATGAATCTGGCGATCGGTGTCATCGTATGCACAGGCAATGACTACTTTTGCATTTTGATCGTACAGATGCTGGGCGGCCAGCATTTCGCTGTTCACCTTCTCGCGCCATTGGCCTGCTCCGCATTGCGATACACCTATCTTATAGGTATTCTCAGCAGAGCATGATGCTAGCAAAGCTGCTGCAATTATGAGATGTTTAAGTTTCATACGAATCGTTTATTTGTGCTATCTGCCTGCAAATATACAACTTTTATATGAATAACGCAATAGGATGCCTAAAAAAAGTGTGCGACTTTCACGAGAGGGCACTGAAAAAGTCCCGTTAGGCTTATTTTAACAATTTAGTTCTGCACATAGTCACTTAAATGTTTGGCTATGTGCAGATTTTTTTGTACCTTTACAGCATAATAGAATCATGTTATG
>JAEEGH010016543.1_pt1 | contig 15842 bp, 15 predicted proteins | sample 9134181 | NCBI WGS metagenome assembly JAEEGH01 (sample SAMN16246544, study PRJNA631951) | gut metagenome | biome: gut microbiome; feature: rumen; material: DP-attached | host: Bos | place: Iran: Karaj | collected 2018-10
CAGCATCCTCGTAAGCGTCGTGGAAAAGCCGTGCCTTTGCCGTAGCATAGAACATATAGATGGACGCGTCCTTCGCCATGCTCTCACGGAAACAGGACAGCGCCCTGAAGATGAAATCGTAGGCTTCCTTGTCGGAGAGATTGTCGTTCTTGATTTTCCCCGACGTGCTTTCGAGGTTTACCATATACGGCGGATCAGTGCAGACGAGATTGACCTTCGTGCTGCCGAGCAGGAGTATGTATGTCTCTGGCATCGTCGAGTCCCCGCAAATGACGCGGTGATTGCCGAGATGCCAAACGTCGCCGAATTTCGAGAAGCACGGCTTCTCCAGTTCCCCGTCTACGTCGAAATCATCTTCCTTCGCATCGGAATCGCCGTCCAGCAGTTTGTTCATTTCTGCGTCAGAAAATCCGAGGAGAGACACATCGAAGTCCGCACCCTGCAAATCCGCGATTTCCACGGCCAGCATCTCCTCGTCCCATCCGGCATTCATGGCGAGACGGTTATCCGCGAGGATATATGCTTTCTTTTGAGCTTCGGTTAAGTTTTCCGCGAATACACACGGAATCTCAGTGATTCCCTCGTCCTTCGCCGCCATAATTCTGCCGTGTCCTGCGATGACGCTGTATTTCTCGTCGATGATGACAGGCGTCACGAACCCGAACTCCCGGAGCGAGGCGCGAAGCTGGAGAATCTGTTCCTTGCTGTGCGTCCGTGCATTTCGGACATACGGTACAAGTTTTTCTATGGGGACTTTTTCAAAACGCTCTGTGTTTGCCAAAAATCACACCTCCACATAGTTTTCATGCAAAAACACATTTTCTGTAGTACACTTGGGGCAGTCGAATATCGGACAGTTCGCGAAAGGCGGTGGAAGCAATGTTGATGGCTCTCGTATGTGTTCCTCTCGTTCTTCTTTTCGGGTGTTACTTCTTTTTCGCTCTGCTTGAATTCTTCGGCCCCATGATTTTGGCAATGGTCCTCCTCCTAAAATGGACATTCAGTGCCGTTGTCGCGTTGGTTCTCTATCCGTTCCAACTCAAGGAAACATCCAGCCCCGCATGAGCGGGGCTTTTCTTTTTCCCTCAACCGCCCCGCCGCGCACGGAGCAGACGCTCCATCACGTCGTCCTGCGGATTCGCGCCTTGGTAATCTACGGAGCAGTTTTCCTTCACGATCTGGTAAATCTGGTACCAAATCTGGTTCACTTGCTTCATGTACTGCTGGCTCATGGCAACGTAGGGAGATGCGATGGCCGCGCCCGTGGTCGGGTGCTTGGCAAGGAATCCAAATTCGGAGATGGTTTCCTCACACTGAATCCAGCGAGAAACACTCATGGCGTACTGCTGCAGGAGCGTCGGATTGACGAGCGCAGCACAGCCTTTCTCGTTCAGCCATTTCCACACATTCTCATAAACAGCAACAGCGCAGAGGTCTTTTCCTCCGCGCTGTTTTGCTTTCATGAATTCATGGATGGGCGGCATAGCCTCGCCATTGAGATCGGCGGGCGTCGGTAAAACTTTGAGATTTTCCGTACGTCCTTCCGCGAGCTTGTCCGCCAGCGCCTTTTTCTTGCGTCCCGCGCCAGCGCGAGCGCCGCCCCGATTCGTCCCGTCCTTCGCCATCGCCATCACCATCCTTTTTTCAAAGATAAATCAAAAAAAGCGCCCGATTTTCGAGCGTTTTTCAAAGATCTCCAATTCTGCCGTTCGATTCCCAAGCGCAAAACAATCCGCGCCCCGTGCGGAAAGCGGTGGGGAATAGCGGTCTTTGGGTTAATCCCCTGTTTGAAATCCGATTTTTCCGCGCGAAGGGGGGCGCCGCTCCTACTCCTGCAAGGGGCTATGGATTTTAGCCCCCCTCCCCCCAACAGGGGCGCGGATTGGGGAAAATCAGGCATTGCATCCCCGCCGATGCATCTTTTCGTGACAAGCCACGCAAAGGCTCATCAGATTTTCCGCGTCATTCGTGCCTCCGTCTGCCAGCGGCAGGACGTGATGCACCAGCGCTGCCTTGACGTACCGCCCGTTTGCCGCGCACTTCTCGCAAAGCGGATGCTCTGCAAGGTACCGGGCGCGAATCTTCCTCCACGCGCCGCCGTAACGCTCGTGTGTGTCATAACCACGGGCGAACCGCTCGTAATTTTGCCGCGCAACGCGCTCGTGTTCCTCGCAATATTTCCCGTCCGTCAGCTTCGCGCAGCCGGGATATTTGCACGGTTTCTTTGGCTTCCTCGGCATCGCGCTCACCTCCTTCCGGGCATGAAAAAAGCCCCCGACGTTTTCGCCGGAGGCTCGTGTTCAATTTTCACCGAATACAGAATATCATGTCAAGACCGTGTATTCAAGTGATTTTTTGCGAATTTTACTGCACTCGACTGAACTCAACTGCACACCTTCCGGCTTTGCAGGATTTTCCTGACGTTTTTCAACGCCCGACCGTGAAGCGTGTACACCCAGCGCGGGCTGAATCCCATGCTTGCGGCAATGGCGTCCCACGCCATGAAACCAAGATACCGGTACTCGAGGACAAGCTGGCAATCCGCCCCGGATACTTGCCCGATGACCTCCGACACTCTCTTACGGGCGTCCACCAGAGAATCTACATCAGCGTTGATCTCCGTTTCGAAGTCCATGATTTTGTCGATGATGAATTGCAGCCGCTGCGGGTTCCGCGTCCCGCTGACGGGCTCGTCCCCCAGCGTCGCCGTGACCTTCGTCGCGAGGCCGCGCAGCACGGCGATCTGGTGCAGCTTGCTGTTGATGCGGCGGTCGATGCGGTAGGCCTGCCCGAGATATTCTTTTGCGTCCATCGGATTCTCTCCTCTCTGTGTAGCGTCAACCGATAGTGTTTGATATTGTTTTGGAATTGTTTTCGCCAACACATCATCCGTCCCCGTGCGATTCACCGCCCAATTCCGCCCGAACCGCGTCAATCAGCGCCGCCTGTGTCTTGTCCTTCTTCGCCAAAGCCGCCATCACGCGCTCGTCGATGGTATCTTCAGCGATGATGTGCTGAATGACCACGGTGCTTTTCTGCCCCTGACGCCAAAGCCTCGCGCACGTCTGCTGGTAGAGTTCAAGACTCCAGGTCAATCCGAACCACACCAGCGCCGATCCGCCCTCCTGTAAGTTCAGCCCGTGCCCAGCCGAGGCCGGATGAATCAGCGCCACGGGGATTTTCCCGGCGTTCCAGTCCGCTATGTCCGCGCTCGTCCGAATCTCCCTCGCGCCGAACCGCGCAATAATCCGCTCCCGGTCGTGCTTGTACCAGTAAGCCACAAGGAGCGGCTTGCCGTTTGCCGCCTCGATGACGTCTTCCAAGGCGTCTAACTTCCGGCTGTGTAGCGTGTTGGCCTCTCCGCCCTCATCATAGACAGCTCCGTTTGCCATCTGCAGGAGCTTGTTTGAGAGAGCCGCCGCGCTGACGGCGTCGATTTCCGTGTCGCCCAGCTCCACCACCATTTCGGCTTTCATGCGATCATACCGCACCCGTTCCGCATCCGAAAGCCGCACCGTGACGTTGCTTTCGATGCGTTCCGGCATTTTCAAGAAGTCCCGCGCTTTCATGGAGATGGTGATGTCCGAGATCTGACGATAGATCTCTTCCTCCGCGCCCGCTCTTGGTGTGTAGCTGAACACCATATGCTGGTTGCGCCTGTCTGGGACAAAGTACGTCTCGCGATACTGCCCGATGAACCGTCCCAGCCGCTTGCCCATATCCAGCAATTTGAACTCCGCCCACAAATCCATTAAACCGTTGCTGCTGGGCGTCCCTGTCAGTCCCACGATGCGCTTCAGTGCCGGACGAACCTTCATCAGCGCCCTGAACCGCTTTGTTTGGTGGGATTTGAAGCTGGACAGTTCGTCGATGACCACCATGTCGAACTCGAAGGGGACGCCGCTCTTCGTGATCAGCCAGTCTATGTTTTCTCTGTTGATGATGTAGACACTGACCCGCTGCCGGAGAGCCGCCCGTCTCTCATCCTCCGTGCCGACAGCCACGGCGTAGGTCAGGCCGGAAAGATGCTCCCATTTCCCGATCTCCGCCGGCCATGTGTCCCGCGCCACGCGAAGAGGCGCAATGACCAGCACCCTGCGCACCTCGAAGGAATCCCGGACAAGGACGTCGATGGCGGTCAGCGTGATGACCGTCTTGCCAAGTCCCATATCAAGCAGCAGCGCAGCCTCCCGATGCTCCACAATAAAGTGTGTAGCGTATGTCTGGTAGTCATAAGGCACGAACCTCATAAGTCATCGCCTCCTCCGATTCGGCGCAAAACGTAATCAATCTGCGCCACGTTATCCACCACGGCGACCAGAAATCCCATCCGCCGAAGCTGCCGCATCCGAAGTTCCTGCAGGAGCCTCGGCTTTTTCCCCGGCGCCTTCAGCTCCACGAATCCCATCCTGCCTTTGGGCATGAGAACGAGGCGGTCGGGCATCCCATTCATACCGGGGGAAACAAACTTAGCTGCCATTCCGCCGCGCGCCTTGGCTTCCGCGACGAGCTTTTTTTCAATCGTGCTTTCTCGCATTTCACGTACTCCTTCCAACATTCCTCGAAAACCTCAAGGCATCCGTCACAGGCCTGCTGATCTTCCAAATACCCCCGCAGGACCCTGTGCCAGCCGTCAAATTTACCCGCGCCGTTACGCGGGAAGTGCTCCTTATCGTCCTGCATATCGCAGGCGAGATCGCGTTTCGCACCCTCGCCGCTACGATATCTCATCATGAACGTGTAGAAAGTCATGCTTTTTTCTCCTCCTGTGTCACCTCTGACACCTACTTACAGAAACCCCCATTAGGTGTTTTTTCCTCGATTTTTTCGCCCTAAAGGGGGTTTTAGTAAGAGGGTGTCGTGGTTGACATGAAATCGCTGAATCCTTTGTCCCGTTTGGCTTTAAGGGCTGTCCCCAAAAACTGACGGGCGACAGTAAAAACTGCGGATTTCGCACAAATCACCTGTCATGGGCGTCATGCTTCCGAAAACTCACTCTTGAGCCGGACGCCGCCGACAAACCTCCCGCTCGTTTTCCGAAAGCGCCTGAATCCGGCCTGCTCCAATGCCGTATAAAACGTCGCAGAGTCCCTGATGTAGTCTCCCGTCCTCATGCAGAAAGCACGATAGGCGTTGTAGAAGTCGCCGGATTTCTCAACGAGATCTTCCCCGACTTCGCAGCACTCCTCCACAAAATAGCCCAGCCAGTTGCTATCGTTGCGGTATCTACCGATGGCGTCCTCGACCACCTGCGGCAGTTTGGGGTTGAAATTCTCCCTGATCGCTTTCGCCGCACCCTCGATGATCCACTTCAGGACATATTGTCCCGCGTGCTGTTGCAGATACGCCGCGTAGTTCTTGATGTCGTTTTTGCCGCTTATGGTGGCGCTGAAAGGAATCACGATGAGCCGCCTCCAGATACCTCTGTCCATCGCTCCGACCTTCGGCAGATGGTTGGTGTAGAGTACCAGCGTATGGCTCGGCACGAAGTCGAAGGGGTCCTTGTACTTCTTTTCGCCCTTAATCTGGTCGGTGGAACAAAGCTGCTTCACGGTGGCCGTAGATAGCCGCATTCCCTCCTCAAGCTCGGCGGCAATCAGGAGCCGTTTACCCTTGACCTCGGCGATTTCCGGCTTCACGTTGCGGCGACAGCCCACCGTCAGCGCGTCCGCCGAGATACCTCCCGCGTAACTGCCAAGCACCCACGCGATAGTGTTCCAAAAGGTGGACTTCCCGTTTGCCCCCTCGCCATAACTGATGATGATAGCCTCCATGTACACCCTGCCAATCGCGCCAAGGCCGCAGATTTTCTGGACGTAATCTATGAGTTCGAGATCCCCTTCAAAGATGGTGTAGAGAAACCGCTCCCACAGTTCTCTTCCTTCATCGCCGGGAGCCGTACTGCAGATTTTCGTAATGAGATCACCGGGGGAAAAGTCGCGCCGCCCCGCCGTTCCCGCCGCCAAGTCGTATGTACCGTCCTGGCAGTTCAGCAGAAACGCGTCCTTGTCGAGGTCGGCTGGCCGCGCCAGGAGCAGCGGCTTTGCCGCCTGCAGCGCCGACACAATATATTTCATGTCCCGCCGTTTCATCACGAAAGCCTTGTAAGTCAAGGCGGAGGTGTAGGCAAGGTACGCCTCGCGTTGATCTGCGCCGACCTGTTTTTCAAGAGTCCTGCCTCCTGCGCCGATGACGTTCTCCGCCACGCCGGACTCCACGAGCACCTTGTGTGTGCGTTCCACCTCGTCTTTGGCGTCAGCGAGCTGGAGATCAAGGAATTCCTCCGCCGCGCCGATGGCGAGTTCCCGCGATTCTTCCCAGTATTTCCCGTTGTAGCGGAGATAGTCCGTCGCCGTCGTGAACCGGAGCTCGTTCTCGTACTCCCTCGCCAGTATCCGCGCCTGCCCGATGTCGGAGTAATCGGCGGGCTTTAGACTCTTACCGTACTCTTCCGGGGAGATGTAGCCCGGCTCGCTCTGCACCTTCTTGGCGAAGCGGCAGGCGCTGTTCCATATCTTACTCAGTTCCTCGTCCGGGAGCGGCGGATCACACTTTGCCGCTTCCTCGAGGAAGATTTCATGCGCCTTGTCGCCAATCCCGTACCGTTTCAGCACCCGCCCCGCAAAGCGGGAAAGCGTCGTGTTCCGCGAGCCTTCCGGTATGCTGCGCCGGGAGAACCAGAAGTCAATGGTCACGTCGCCCTCGTGCCAAACGACGTGCTCGGCTGGATTCCCGTAGATGAACCGCGCCGCGTCCATCGCGCCTTTGTCGAAGAAAGGGAACTCCCGAAATACAGCCTCTTTCAGCCGTCGCTCCTCTTCGTGGGCGGTGATTTTCTTATGCGGGAAATAGACATGAAAACGCGGACGCGCAGACTTGCCGCCCTTCTCTTTACAGTCATGACGGCTCGGCGCGATAGTGTAGCAGACACCCTCCAGCAGCGTCTCTAACGACTCCTGTGTGATCCAGTCGTCAGGGTTGTCTGTGTGATCATTGTCACAATCCATCACAAGGCAATCCGCCTCGATGAAGTTGTCCTTGCTGCGGCGGTTCCCCCGAAACACGCCGCAGACGTGGTCGTTTTCGATGGCGGCTTTGAACTCCGCCGCGTTTGTAACGACGTGCCGATTCGGATAGAGGCTGTTCGCCTCCCGCCCCCGGCAGTCAGCCGCGTAGATTGTCATTTGCATGGGGAAACCTCCTTGCAGGACGTGTCGAAATTACGGATTGTCTTTTTCAGCGTCTTGGCTCTGGCAAGCTCCCGCACCATACCCGCCGAGCGTTCCTCGCCGAACACCCAGATCTCGCCGCAGAGCTTCAAAAGCTCAAAGTTCATGCGGAACGCCGTCTCCCGCTCCGAGCTTTCGGACAAGAACTGCGGGAAAAAGAGGTGCGGCGCAATCGGGATGCGGCCTTTCCCCACGGCAAAACGGCAGTACCGACGAGCCCGCAACACATTCATCCGGGGATCGGAGCGGTACGGAGAGCAGATGTAGACAAAGGGACTTTCCTTCATGACGTTCGTGATCGCAGCACACGCTGTCGGATCAGGATAGCCCTCATGGTTTGTTTTTGAAATGCACATGGTGTTCTCCCTTCTCCCCGTAATGCCGATAGGACAGCCGTTATTCAGTCTTTTTGATAAAACTCGCACTCGTAGCCGTCCGCCCGGAGCAGAAGCCCACGCGCCCAAGGCGGCGTCCGGCTCATCTGCTTGCAGACGGCGTCCACAGATACGCGCCGATCACATTCGATGATCACCTCGTCATGGACGTGCGCCACGATGTCTGTGTAGCGCAACGTTCTCATAGCGTAGGCAAGGAGATCACGGCTGATGGCCTGGACGATGTTTTCCACCAATTTCCCACCGAAAGTCTCGAGACGCGACCACTTCTTCGCAACGGACAGCCCCATATAGGTCACGGACTCGCCGCCAAACTGGTTCTCCCCGATGCGGGGCTTCACATAGGAGAGCTGCCGTCCGCTGGGGAGGAGTATAAACATCATGCCGCTCTGATACGAGAAGATAATTCCGTGCGCTGATGTAGCGACTCTTTCCTTGATGCATCTCTTCGCAGCATCGTCTACCGCATACCACAGACTGACGATGTTGGCGTTTGCTTCCCGCCACGCATCCACCAGCGGCTTCAGTTCCTCTTCCTTCATGCCGGATTCCAGCGCCCCGAATGCCCTTAACGCTCCCACGGAACCGCCGTAGCCGCAGGCCAGCTCCGCCTGCTTCCCTTTCTGCCGAAGGTGGCCGTTCTCGCCGTGCTTCTCCACTTTGCAGTGGAACATTCGCGACGCCGTGGCGCAGTAAATGTCGCCGCCGTCCCTGAACACATCCATGCGCCATTTCTCCCCGGCCAGCCATGAAAGCACACGCGCCTCAATCGCCGAGAAGTCGGCCACGACGAATTTGCGTCCGGGCTTCGGGATAAACGCGGTACGGATCAGCTGAGACAGCACGTCCGGCACAGAGTCATAGAGACATTCCAGCGCTGTGTAGCATCCCTGTCTGGCGAGACTTCGAGCAGCACCGAGATCGGCGATATGGTTCTGCGGGAGGTTCTGCAGTTGTACGTGCCGCCCCGCCCATCGTCCGGTGCGGTTTGCCCCATAGAACTGGAACATTCCCCGCGCCCGATTGTCGGCACAGACGGTATTTTTCATCGCCTGATACTTCCTGACGCTGGATTTAGCCATCTGCTGCCGTAGCGAGAGGACTGTCCGCAACGGCTCCGGCGCACCCTTCAAAAGCTCCGCCACGACTTTCTTGCCGAGTGTGTCCGTCTCCATGCCGTTCTTCGCCAACCACGCCTTCATCTGCGCCACAGAGTTTGGGTTGTCCAGCTCCGTCAGCTCCTGTAGAGCGGCTTTCAGCTTCTCCTGAGAGATACCATCCATGAGGATCGCGTTCTCCGCCAGTGTAGTGTCGACGAGAATGCCACGATCATTGATCTCCTGATCCTGCGCATACTCTTCCCATACACTATCCGGCACGGGGTATTTTGCCAGCCTCCGTTGGATAGCCATCTCCACTTCTACGTCCCGCTTGTTATATGCTTTGAAAAGTTCCCATTTCTCGCCGTCCGGCTGGAGGAATGGCGGGTTGCAGAACTGCCGGATCAGAGCCTTGCCCTCGGAGAGTTTCTGCTCTTCCAATCCCAAGACGCTGCCCACAGCCGCCAACGACAACGGCAGCCCCATATAGGCCGCCCAGACCATCGTGCATCGCCAGCCTCTCGGGTTCAAAAATCGTACACATTCTGTGGATAACGGATGGTTGTCCATGAAAGGATCGCGGCTCATGCCCAAGTCTGACAGGTAGCGGGAGAGGCAAACCCGCTCAAAGTTGGCGTTGAACGCCCACTTCTCCACGCGTTCGTCCGTCAGGGCGTTGAGAACGTCCTGCGGAATCCGCTCCCCGTGAGCCAGATCGATGACATTCACCTCGCCTCCGTCCACGGCATAGCCGAAAAGCAGAATCTCGAAGTCTGGTGATTGTGTGTAGCGGTACACACCATTCCTGCTGATGTCCTCGCCGCTCTTCGTCTCGATGTCGATACTGATTGTCTTCATGGTGTTCCTCCTGTGGTCTGGCGGCAGGGAATCCCCGCCGCCCCACACTATCTATTAATTGAGGAAATCTTCGTCTTCGTCGGCGAAGTCATCCTCGGCGCGGGTCTTGCCGCCCAGCGACTCGCCGTCACGAATCTTCTGGAGGTTGTTCAGGCCACAGGCGATACCCTTGTTGCCATTGGTATTGAATGCGTAGAAATTGATGCTGGCGCGTCCATACACGCCGGAATACACCTCGGAACGCTCCAAGATAGGCTGACGGCTGGCGTCCACGATGCCCGGAGCCGTCGCGGAGTTTGCGTTGATGAAGTAGGCGTTGGCGTATGCCTCGTCGTCCGGGCGCTCCGTGTCGCCGTCCCGGAGAGGAGTTTTGAGCGCGGCCAGCGGCGGAACGGTGCGCCCGTTGCCTTTCAGCTTCGATTCGCCTTCCTTGTACGCAGCCTCAATGGCTGCCTTGACCTTCGCCACAGTCTTGGTGTCGCTCTTCGGAATAATCAGTGACACACTGAACTTCGGCGTCCCGCCGTTGATTGCTTTCGGCTCCCATACGTTTGCATAGCTCCAGCGGGTATCCGGACCCGTGATTACCTTTGTCGGATTGAGATTTGCATTTGTTGACATATTGTTTTCCTCCTCAGTTGTCTTTGAAATCTTCTGCTGCTGATGTGCTTATGGCCGGACGCCTGTCAGTATCGGCGACGAGCGTCGGCTTTCCGGGCGGCTTTACGACGAGTCCCCCCAGAATCTCATTGAATTTCTTTTTCCCCATGAGCTTTTCCATCGCTGTTATTGTGATGATCTTGTGTTCATAGATATCCGTGTAGCCAGCCTCTTTCGCAGCGTTTGCCACGTCATCCTCGTTGGCATACTTGCGGACAGATCGGCCTTCCACCAGTTTGAATCCCGGCCATTCCTTTCCGTGGCTGATCGCTTCGCCTGTAGCATAGGCCATGATCTCATTTGCCCACTTGATCATATCGGGAAGCTGGTGGAGCACTCCGGCGATTTCGTCGTCCGTCAAAAGCGGAGGCAGGGGAAATTCCTGCTGTGCCAGCGTCATCTTCTCCGCCGCCCGCGCCCTGCAGCGAACCGCCGCACGGCAGAAAACGCACCATGTCCCGGCACAGTAATCGCCCTCGCCGTCAAAGGCCAGCTTCGCCCGTGGACGAAGCTCGTCCTCTGCCCACGTCATAAGCTCGGCGACAGAGAGCGTCCATGTGCTGACATTCTCACGCCTCGGCTGGTAGATGCTCATAGCGACAGTGTCGATGGTGTAGAGCGAATCAAAGAGGCGCAGCGCACCGAGAGCGTAAAGCATCATCTGCGGATTGTGCTCGGCGTCCACAATGATTCCCGTGCCGTACTTGAAATCAATGACGTGAAGCGTCCCGTCCCCCGCAATGATGCAGTCCGCCGTGCCGAAGGACTCCGGCGCATAGGCTGAAAGATCGAGCCGCTGCTCAATCAACACGATAGGATCGCGGCATTGTCCCTTCACCTCGGCAAGCTGCTCCTGCACAAAAGCCACGTAAGAATCCGTGTGATCTTCCATCTCGTCAGAATCATAGGCTGATGTAGGACGCTTGCTCCGTCGCTTCAGCACTCTCTTGAGCTTGTGCTCAGCAAGGGCATGAGCGGCAGTCCCCTCGGCGGCGGCTTCCGAGGCAGTGTCCTCGAAGTCCTGCTCCAACCTCGCGGATGGAGTACAGAAAATCCAGCGATGCGCCGACGACGCCGACAAAACAGCATGCGCCTTACTTGCCATTGCCGATACCCTCCGCTTCCATTAGGAGTGGCTCATAGCACTCGCTGCCCAAGTCGCTCAGCTTCTTTGCGCCGTATCTTTCGATCAGTGCGCGTACCTTTTCGGTGTGTCCCTCCACGCTCTTCTGTGCCAAAACGCGCCGCACGTCTTCAAGAGAGACAGGTGGCTTGGCTTCGGGCTGTGGCGTTTCCTCCGCCTTGGTGGAGAGGGATTCTGCCGGTTTTGTCTTGGTTGTTGCCTTCTTCTTTGGCGTTTCCGCGCCCGCTGTCCCGTTTTTGGCGAGTTCACGGAACGCCGCTGCAAGTCTGGAATCTGCCGCTGCCTGCGCTTCATAGGCTGCGGCGATTTCCTCATACGCAGAGTTCATGTCGACCATCCTTTCTGTACTTGACTGGCTTTGCCGGATAGATATGCTTGTGCGGCGCAGTGTGTAGCCGCAGGAGCTTTCGCGCCAACTGACGTGCTACAACACTGATGCCTGTCAGCAGGCCGATGATCTCCTCGTCCCTCTCTCGTTCATTGACCATAAGCGTTACCTCCTTTCCAGGGCGTGTAGTGGTTGCCCCTCACTACTCCACTGGACATTTCCACTGGAAGTGGCTCACCGTTTTATAAAAAGTTTTTATCTGAAATCTGCCAGCCGCTCAGCAAGAAGCGCCTTGACCTTTTCCCAGTGCCGATGGAAGGTGCATCGGTTCATGCCCATCAACTCAGCTGCTTGTCGCTCGGAGTGACTGGACAGCAATTCGCAAATGCGCCGCCCTTCCGGATCGAGAGAGTCCAGTTCCCGCCACAAGGCATCCAGTAAAGCACGATCAGCGGCAATTGCTTCCGGGGACGGGGAATCGTCGGGAATTGTATCGGCAACAACGAGGGATTCCTCCCCGTCAATCGGCGCGTCCAATGGCATGGTATCCTCCTTTTTCTTGAAGTACGGGCAAACGGCGCAATCCGCATCACAAGTCCAAAGCTGACGCCGTGGGCACACGCAACAGCCAATCCGCCGCATTCGTTTCTGCGTCCGCCATATTTCAGGGTAGACGGCACGGTAGACATCCTCGCTGATAGGCTCCAAATGAACATGGTTGGGATTGTCCGCAGAGCGGACGGGGTAAAAATACTGTTTCATTTCTCTGTCCTTTCCGCCTATGTCGACGGACAAAGGACATAAAAAAGAGGCCTACGGCATGGAGCCGCAAGCCTTGTTTAAGATTATGGGCGCAAAAAGGCGAGGGTATCCCATGCGAGCTTGCGACTCCCTGACAATTCAGGGAAAACGCAACCTCTATGAATATCCTTTGCCCTATTGCAACTCAGGCAATCGTTATTGTTTTATAGTGTGTAGCATTGTGTTATTGGCACTAACCCTCTCATTCCCATCTCCCTTCAAAGCAAGAAAGAAAAAAGGGGCTACCAAACACCGAAGTGTCTGATAGCCCCAACTGGCTGTTACAGGACGCCGAATCGCCCTGCCGTCATGATTTGATTTCTCGTCTTACTTGGATTACCTTTGGAGTCCCATCCCTGCACTTTTTGATTTCCGCGCAATCACCGTGATCGAGTACCTCGGCGATTGTGGCGAGAACGCGGGACGCCATCTGAGGATTTTCCTTGAACACAGCCTGTGTGCTTTTGTAGCGTCCCACCTTGTGCTTATTAGGATTTGGCTCTTCCATTTTGTCCTCCTTGTAATTGTAGTTTCTACGATTGCAATAAGGAATACCATATGGGCCTCCACGCCCAGTCTTTTCGCGTACACCCGGAAAAAGGGCGTAAAAAATAACGGGAAATTCATCCCGCACTTTTCTCGGACCGTACCATCGGCGGAATTTGGAGCTTTGTAAGCACATCGCCGTATTGGAGGCAGTGTGTTCGCAAAGTGCTTCTCAATGCCTCCTTTCCATTCCGGTATTAGTACTTTCGCCGCAGAAAAGACAAGAGAAATATTAAAGTGTTTTAGGTCTAAAGTCAAGTCCTATTTTGCGAAATATACAAAAAAAATGAATATAGAAATGAGGCATCATCAGAATGTGTGGGTAAACCGGGTGCTATGCTGCCTCATAATCCCATGGTAATCGAACATCAATATCTGAACATCGAAGCATAATCATATCAATCAGGTTATCAATGTTCCTGAACCCATAAGCCATATAAACAGACAACTGGATTTTGCGGTTGGTTGCCTCCAGCACGGCATTGGACAGATGGTATTCCATAGTCGCCAGGATGGCGTCATAATGGCGGCGTATCTTCCGCTGGAGTTCCACAAACACCTTAATCCGGCAATGCTGCGCCCACTTGATCCATCTATCCAGTTCCATCTGGGCTGTGGAAACGTCCGCACACTGAAAGACGAGACGCAGCTTTTCCTTGAGCAGATAAGCCCGGTACAGTCGTTTGTCGGACTTGGCTATGAACGCAAGCTGTGCCTGTTGCTTGTTGGTAAGATGCTCGGGAGCTTTTCCGAGAGCGAACCGTGTCCCCTTCAAGTCCTTGGTTGTCGTATCTTTCTTTGGGGCATCCTTCCTCGGCCGACCACGTTTCCTTTTAGGAGTGACCTTCACTTCCTTTTGTGCGTCACGCCATGCTGCGCGGCGGACCTTGTCGAGCGCTTCGTTTGCCCACTGCACGACATGGAACGGGTCGATGCAGCGTTTTGCTTGTGGACAGAATTTGTCGATGCATTCCTGTATCCACTTGGCGCCGTCCCCGGACACCAGCTGTATCTTGGCAAGCTGCTCTTTGTTCAGAAGCCGGAAGAACTTTGTGAATACGGTCTTCCCATGCCCTTCGTGGGCCCAGACTACTTTGCCGGTGTCATGGTCGATGACAATCGTGATGTACTTGTGCCCTTTCTTGTAGCTGGTTTCATCCACGCCAATCCTGGACAGGTTTTCAAGACGTGCCGAGGGATTCGGGTCAAGCTCGCTTCTCATTCTGCTGATGATTGGCCCCACCGTGTTCCAGGATATCCGAAGAAGGGATGCGACAGCCGTCTTGGAGCATGTCATGGCAAGCCATGCGGCAAGTGCCTCGAATTCCCGCGTGAACCGTGATCCATGTCTCGCCCATGGGACCGCCGCCGTGACGACGCCGTGCTCTGGGCAACATACACGAGGGGCGTCCGCAACGATATAGACCTTGTGGTTGTTCCAATCGCAGGTGCGCCATGAGCGTCTGCCACGGCCTTGGTCGTAATAGGGAGCCTTCCTTCCACACTTGCCGCAACGGCATTGTTCACCTTTGGTGGGGTGCGCCATAACTGCAAACGACCCATCGGGCAAAATTTCCATGCCGTCAATAGCTGTATGCTTGACATTAAGGATAGATTTGAGTATCTTTTTGGTGAGCATACATTTCCTTCTTTGTACGTTGTTTTTGTCGCAGAAAAATCGTACAAGAAAATGTATGCTTTTTCAATGGTTATAGGCTATTCGAAGATTTTGGTCTCCACTCATTCTGATGGAGAGCCTGAAAAAACAACAAATTACCCGCAAAGAATATTCGTGAGCAGAAAAAAGGGGGCTGCCCATGAAGATTTTCTCTTCATGCGACAGCCCCGTCTCGTTTTGGGATTAGGCCCGGAGCTCGGCACCGACGGCTTCGGCGACGGACTCGACGATGTTCCGGAAGGACGCGTCCACTTCTTCGTCCGTCAGGGTTTTGTCGTTCGACTGGAACTGCAGGGCGAAGGCGAGGCTCTTTTTGCCCGCCGCCACCTGCTCGCCGGTATAGACGTCGAACAGCGTGACGTCCTTGAAGTACGGGCCGGCGTTCTTGCGGATGACACGCTCCACGTCGCCCGCCGGCGTCTCGGCCGCCACCAGGATCGCCAGGTCGCGGCTCACACCGGGATAGCGCGGCAGGGCCTGGTAGCTGGCCTTGCCGGAGGCGTACCGCTGCAGCGTGGCGATGTCCATGTCGAAGATGTACATCTTCTTCGTGACGCCGAAGGCCGCCGCCACCGCCGGATGAACCTCGCCCACCAGAGCGATGGTGTCCTGCCCCTTCCGGAAGGCCGCCGTCTTGCCCGGATGCATGGCAAAATGCTTCCCCGGCTCCACCGTGTAGCGGGTGATGCGCAGCGCCGCCAGCAGCTGCTCCACGACGCCCTTGGCGTCGAAGAAGTCAATCTGGCCATTGTCCTGCCCCCAGCCCGCCGGCGCCCGCCGCCCGGTCATGAGGCCGGCCAGCTTCAGCCTCTCGTCGGGCTGCTCCGTCAGCGGCAAAGATTTCGGCAGGAAGACCGGCGCGATTTCGAAGAGCCGCACGTCGTCGTTCTTGCGGGAGAAATTCCGCATCGTGTTCTCGAAAACGCTCGACAGAAGCGTCGTCCGTACCAGCGGATATTCCTCGGTCAGCGGGTTCATGATGGGGATGGCCTGCCGCAGCGGGCTGTCCTCGGGCATATTCAGGGGGTCGCACATGGCCGGCTGGGTAAAGGGGAACGCGGCCCCCTCATAGGGCCCCAGCCCGCAGAGAAGGCGCCGCGCCT
>JAEEGH010016546.1_pt1 | contig 15839 bp, 11 predicted proteins | sample 9134181 | NCBI WGS metagenome assembly JAEEGH01 (sample SAMN16246544, study PRJNA631951) | gut metagenome | biome: gut microbiome; feature: rumen; material: DP-attached | host: Bos | place: Iran: Karaj | collected 2018-10
TCTGCAGCTCCGAAAGCCACGGCGAAGGAGTGATCCCTGTCGGAAACAGGATGAACAGAAGATGGTGTTTCCTTCGGGAAAGAGTTACCATCTGGGCTGCCAAAGGATTCAGCCGTGACAACCTTTTCTACGTCGACATAGCCAATTCCGGATTAGACATAACGCGTACCAGGGCATTCCGCAAGGCTGACATAATACATCTGCACTGGATAAACCAGGGATTTATCTCTCTTAACGGGCTTGAGAAAATTGTGGCAAGCGGCAAGCCGATAGTCTGGACAATGCACGATATGTGGCCCTTCACCGGCGTATGCCATCACGCTGACAGCTGCACGAGGTACAACGCAGAATGTCACGACTGCCCTCTTCTTCCCAAACGGGGATTCAAGGATTTCGCCAGGGATACTTTCAAGCGCAAGGCAGAAATACTCGAGAAAGCAGACATCACTTTCGTCGGATGCAGCGAGTGGCTGGCTGGTCTATGCAGCAAAAGTCGGATTGCAGAAGGCCACAGGGTCGTCACCATTCCGAATCCAATCAACACTTCTGCATATGCTCCAATGGACAAAACTGCAGTCCGCCGCAAGCTGGGACTGCCCGAAGACAAGAAACTGATATTGTTCTGTTCTGTGAAGACCACCGACATCCGCAAGGGAATGCAGTACTTCCAGGACTGCTGCAGGATACTCCAGGACTCTGCCCCTGACGAATTCGAGGTGCTGATCCTCGGCAAGGATTCCGAGACTCTGGGATCTATGCTCGCCCTGCCCAGCCATCCCTTGGGCTATGTGGGAGGAGGCGCTTCACTGGCAGAATACTACAATGCCGCCGATGTTTTCGTCACCCCTTCTCTCCAGGAAAACCTGCCAAATACGATAATGGAAGCCCTCTGCTGCGGAATCCCCTGCGTCGGATTCAACATAGGTGGCATTCCCGAGATGATCGACCACCTGTCGAATGGATACGTGGCCAGTTATAAATCGGCAGAAGACCTGGCCCGCGGCATAAAGTGGGTGCTGGACGAAGCTGACTATCCCATCCTAAGCCATAATGCCCGCGAAAAAGTTGTCCGCACATATTCTGAGACAGTTGTCGCCAGACAATACATTTCTCTTTTCCAATGAAATTCTCCATCATAACCATATGCTACAACGCCTCGGCCACGATTGAACGCACTCTTCGCAGCGTGACCGGCCAGACCTGGACTGACAGGGAATACATAATCGTCGACGGCGCTTCGAAAGATTCCACCCTGGAAATCATCTCCCGTTATCGCGACAAGGTCGACATCCTGGTCAGCGAGCCAGACAAAGGCCTGTACGACGCGATGAACAAGGGCCTCAAGCTGGCTACGGGCAACTATGTCATCTTTATGAATGCGGGGGACCGTTTCCACGAAGACTCCACCCTGGAGCAGATTGCGGCACAGGTGCAGCAGCTGGACAAGTTGCCCGGGGTGATTTACGGAAACACAGCCCTTACCAATATGGCCGGGGAAATCTATGGCATGCGCCGCTTGAGCCCGCCGGAGCGACTCAACTGGAAGAGTTTCAAGAACGGGATGCTGATCTGCCACCAGGCCTTTTACGCACGCAGAGACATAGCCGAGCCATATGACTTGAGTTACCGTTTTTCTGCCGATGTAGACTGGTGCATTCGGGTGATGAAAAAGGCAGATACCCTCCACAACACGCATCTTGTAGTTGCGGATTATCTGGAGGACGGAAGCGGTGTCACGATCGACAATCGCAAGGCATCACTGAAAGAGCGCTTCGCGATAATGCGCAAACACTACGGGCTGCCCAGCACCCTGCTGCATCACGCCTGGTTCGCCGTGCGTCTTCTCTTCAAATAACGGCTGCAGGCATATCCGGCATAGACCAAAGCCAGACATACCAGGATGCCGAAGGACATTCCGGCATATCTCTCAGTCTTCTTGAGCGAAACCGGATCGAAGACAAACTCAACCTTATGCTGTCCTGCGGGAACGGCAAGAGCCCTGAGGATATAGTCGGCACGGCCTACCTTCACTTCGTTTCCGTCGATGAAGGCCTGCCAGGAAGGATAGTACACTTCAGAGAACACCACTGTTCCAGGCTTTTCGCTGTCGGTGACGTATACCAGGCGGTTGGGAGCATATTCGGTCAGCGTCACCGTTCCTTCGGCACCGCCATTGCCGACTGCATCGAGGAATGCCTTGTCAACCACGGCCACTTCAGCGGGATTGATTCCGTGGAGGAAACTCAGTTCTGCGTTGGCATTGTCGACGGGAATCACCCTGTCGACGAACCAGCCGTTACCCAGTGCGTTCGGATTGCGCAAAGGCATGGATTCGCCGCTCGAAAGGGGGAATTCTATGTAGCGGGTATTGAGCATGTTGAGCACGGGCAGCTTAGTGACGTCTATGGCGCCAAGGTCACCCCCAGTCTTGCCGACCTCATCGTAGAGAGTCGTTATCTCAGGGGTGATATGCTCTTCTATCACTTCCTGGTAACGGCGGAGCTTCACGGCGCTGTAGCCGCCGACACTCTTGTGCCAGTAGGACGTGGCGTTGTCGTTGAACACATTGGCCGACAGGTTCAGCACGCGGTAGTCTGGATCCGTATCAGAGAGGATGAATTCGTCAGCGGCAGTTTTTTCTGCAACCTGGTTCAATGCTTTGGGACTGACGAACATCGAATCGTTAAGATAGCGTTTGTCCACGGTCCAAAGGTCTACGAAGCAGAGCAGAGCGCAAAGGGCGACGGTCAGGCCGGTCTTGAGCTTGCCGGCGCGTAAAAGGAGAAGGAGAGCCACTCCTACGGCAACTATGGCGAAACTTCGCCAGGCATCGGCAGTGAATATGGCCACACGCACGTCTTCCATCCAACCTGTAAGCATCATCTTCGACTGCTCGTCGAGCGAAGCGAGGGCAGACATTTCTGCTCCCGAAACATAGCTCGGGAAGAATAATTTCGGCATCACTGCGAAAAGGAAGGCGATGCCTCCAGTGAGCGCCGCACTGCCCCAGAAAGCACGCCTGCGCGTCTTGAGGACGGTCGGGTCGTCGATAATCTGTTTCAAGGCCAGCACAGCAAGGAAAGGAATGGTGAATTCCGCAATCACAAGTATCGAAGACACTGTGCGGAACTTGCTGTAAAGCGGCATATGGTCTATGAACAGGTTGGTGAACCACATAAAGTTATGACCCCAGCTGAGCAGGATGGACAACAGGGTAGCTGCGAACAGCGCCCACTTGACTGGGCCTTTGACAATGAATAGGCCGAAAATGAAGAGGAACAGCACGAAAGCTCCGACATAGACAGGGCCCGAAGTGCCGGGCTGCTCACCCCAGTAAGAGCCGAACTGCCCGACATACTGCCTGTTGCTCGCCGCAACCTTCTTCATTGCAGCCTTGTGCTGGCTCAGAGGAATGCTCGACGAGCCACCCTTGACGTCAGGGACAAGAAGGGAGAAAGTTTCTCCTATGCCGTAACTCCACTGGGTGATGTAATTCCTGTCCAATCCGTCGGAAGTCTGGTTTTCGCTGTCAGCCTTCACAAGTTCACTTCCGCCCCTCATAGTCTCCTTGCTGTATTCATATGTGTGGTAGAGGTTCGAAATGTTCATTCCTATTGCCAGCGCGGCAGCAACGATCAGCACACCCGTAGCATTAATAAAACGCGAAAGTTGCTTTCCCCTAACCGCAATCACAGCTTCGGCCAGGACGAGCAGGGCTATGACAAAGAGGAAATAGTATGACATCTGGAGGTGGTTGCCATATATCTGCAGGGCGGCGAAAAAAGCCGCCAGCAGGCCACCTGCCAGATATTTGCCTTTGTATGCGAGCAGTATGCCTGCAATCGTAGGAGGAATATACGCCAGCACGTTCACCTTCCAGATGTGCCCTGCGCCTATGATTATCAGGAAATATGACGAGAAAGCCCAGACGACCGCCCCGAAGAACGACAGCAGCACAGGAATGCCGAGCACCCTGAGCATAATGTAGAACCCCAGCAGCAGCACAAACAGATACCACACATATTTGGGCAGGAACAGGTGATAGACCTTGCCCAGGAACCTCATGGGTTGCTGAGAATCATAGCTCGGAGACATCTGATAGTTGGGCATGCCGCCGAAAATTGAATTGGTCCAGCGGGAATAGATGCCTGTGGCGTACCTGTAATTGTCCACATCCTTGTTCGCACCTATGACTCCGACGTGGTCGTCACCGGCCGGTACGCGGCCCTGGAGGACGGCAGGAGAGAAATAAGCAAATGAGATGATGACAAAAGCCACTATGGCTAAGACATCGGGAAGTATTTTTTTCAGCATGACTGCAATTATAGCAATTTAAAACTGATTTTAGAGCTGTTCGCTCACCTCTTCGTAATATTTCTTGCTGATGGGTATCGCTGTATGAGCTAGATCGTCGATTTCAGCATATATATAATTGTCCTTGTCCTTGCGCAAGGCGTGGATATGAGCTGGATTGACAAAATAAGAACGGTGGCATCGGACCAGGCCGTGTGAAGCCATGTTCTCTTCTAGTTTCTTCATAGTCGACCGCAGCTGATAGCTCTTGACCTGGTCGGAGTCAAGATAGTGGATCCGCACGTAATTCTCCTGCGCTTCGATATACAGGACGGCAGACATAGCCACTACGAACTTAAGCGTATGCTTGTCATCATAGAATCGCACGCGACTGGCACTGTCATCCTCACCGACAGAGGTGGATCTGCGGGACTTCAGAATCTGCGAAAGGGTAATGATGGCATACGGATAGATCAGAACTGTCAGCAGATAGATCAGGGTATAGAGCAGAGCGTTAAAATATGTTATGGCACCTCGGGTGATGAGGGTAACGTAGAGAGCCGTAAAAAGAGACATAGCCAGGAACTCGCCGGCTATCCAGATGTAATAGTTGCCACGGTCGTTGCCAAGAGGCTTGCGGAGGATGTAGAGCAGAGTGCGCGAGAGGGCCAGAACAAGGAACAATATGCACATTATCATCATAATGTTGAACTGGTAGCGGCCGCTCTGATCCTTAATCAGGGCAGGATAGTCGCCCAGGACGCTCTCATCGATGTGGAAAGGGGTGTATATTATGACGAATACCAGGAAAAACAGGGGAATCAGTATGAAATACCATAGCTGATTACTGTATTTGCTGAGCAGGACATTGTTCGTTTTCATATTTTCAACATTGTTTGCAGGCGGTGTGACGAAACTGCAATTCTCTATTTTTTGTCACAAATATAGCCCTTTTGTCACACAATTCATTGGTTTCGTCAAATATAGACGATGTTTATCACAATTATTTTATTTATTATGGGCACGCCGATACTTTTGCAGGCGCAGTGATATTTTTTTTTGATTATGGCATATCCTCACTATCTACAAAGACTCCAGGATGCCACGCGCAAGTTCTGGGACAAGGTCGCTCTCAACACGATAGGCGGCGAATCTTTCACTTATGGCCAGATGGCCGTTCAGATCGAGAAATTCCATCTCGCTTTCGAGGCTCTCGGGTTTGAAAAAGGTGAGAAAATCGCCCTCTACTCCGGAAACGGAGCCCGCTGGGGTATGGTCTATATGGCCGTCAACACCTATGAGACCGTCATTGTCCCTCTACTTGCCGACTTTACTCCCGAAAGTGCATCTTTCCTTGTCGACCACTCAGAGAGCATAGCCCTCTTCACCAACGAAGCCAAATGGAAGAAGATGGACCTCGGCAAGATGCCGCAGCTGCGCATCGCCATCGACGTTGACAACTGGAGCTGCCTCTGGGCAAAAGACGAAAAAACCAAACAGACATACGAGACTATGGACGCCCTCTTCGAAGCCAAATGGAAAGGCGGCTACGGTCCCGACAACGTAGTATTCCCCACCGACAACTGGGACAATCTGTCTACCATAAGCTACACCTCAGGCTCTACCGGAGCCCCCAAGGGAGTAATGCTTACGTACCGCAACTTCAGCGCGAACGTAGACTACAGCCAGAGACACGTACCCGCTGGAGACAAGATGGTATCGATGCTTCCGATGGCCCATATGTACGGCCTCGTCATCGAGTTCATTTATCCCCTCTGCAACGGTACCGGCATCTACTGGCTCGGCAAGGCCCCGACCCCCGCAACCCTGATGAAGGCATTCGCCGAGGTCAAGCCCTACCTGCTCATCACCGTTCCCCTCGTAATGGAGAAAATCTACAAGAGCAAGGTGAAACCCACCCTCGACAAACCTGTAGTCAAGGTTCTCACCAAGATTCCCGGCCTGAACAACATCATCTACAAGAAAGTCAAGGACGGCCTTGTATCTGCATTCGGCGGTAACGTACTGGAATTCATAATGGGTGGCGCCGCCCTCAACCCCGAGGTCGAGAAACTCTTCAAACGCATCAAGTTCCCTTATCTCGTAGGATATGGCATGACAGAGGCCTGCCCTCTGCTGGCCTATGAGCACTGGACCAAATATGTAGCAGGTTCCTGCGGCAAGGCTGTCGACTGCGCCACAGTCCGCATCGACTCTGAAGATCCCCAGCACATTGCAGGTGAAATCCAGGCAAAGGGCGAGAATATCTGCATCGGATATTTCAAGAATCCCGAGGCATCGGCAAACGCCTTCACCGAGGACGGCTTCCTGCGCACAGGAGACCTCGGCATAATGGACAAGGACGGCAACATCTTCATCAAGGGACGCAGCAAGAGCATGATACTAAGCGCCAACGGCCAGAACATCTACCCGGAGGAGCTCGAAGCCATCATAAACAACCAGCCCTTCGTGGCCGAGAGTGTCGTGGTAGACCGCAGCGGCAAGATTGTCGCACTGGTATATCTCGATCCCGAAGCAGTCAGGAAAGAAGGCCTCGACGCAGAAGCCGTATCTGAGATTCCCGAAAATATCAGGGCTGCCGCCAACCGCGTGCTGCCCGGCTACAGCCAGATTGCAAAGGTTGAACTTGTCAGCGAGCCTTTTGAAAAGACTCCGAAGATGAGCATCAAGAGATTCCTGTACAAATAGCCTAAACCAACATATATACATAAAAATTCCGGCCAAGCAGGATGCGAAGCCGGAATTTTTATATCTCTTTGCGAAGTCGCGCGATAGGGATGTTCAGCTGCTCCCTGTATTTTGCCACGGTCCGTCGGGCAACCTTATAACCCTTGTCCGTGAGGACGGTCACAAGCTCCTCGTCGGTCAGGGGTTTCGACTTGTCCTCGGCCTCTATGCTTTCGGTAAGGATCTTCTTGATCTCGCGGGTAGAAACTTCCTCTCCGCTCTCGGTCATAAGGCCTTCTGAGAAGAAATATTTCAAAGGATATATGCCGAAGTGGGTCTGGATGTACTTGCTGCTGACAACACGGGAAATGGTTGAGATGTCAAGTCCTGTGCGTTCTGCGATATTCTTGAGGACCATGGGCTTGAGTTTGGTCTCGTCGCCGTCGATAAAGAAGTCGTACTGGAACTCAATGATGGCGTTCATCGTGTTCTGCAGAGTGCGCTGCCTCTGTTTGATGGCCTCGATGAACCATTTTGCCGAATCGAGCTTCTGCTTCACGAAAGTGACGGCCTCCTTGCCTTCCTTGGTCGACTTTGAAGCGGAATCCATAAGGATTTCAGCGTAGCGTTTGTTGATTTTCAGCTCAGGCACGTTAAAGCGCGGCATCGACATAACAGGTTTGCCATCTTTCAGTTCAAGCACGAAGTCTGGAACCACCTGCTGGGCCTGCTCGGTGTATGAGTCGTCGATCTGTCCGCCCGGGCGGGGATTCAGATGCACGATTTCATCGATGGCAGCCTTGAGCTGTTCCTCACTTATCTTCATCTTGGAGAGAAGCTTCGAATAATGCTTCTTTGTAAACTCCTCGAAGTGGTTCTCAAGTATTTCCTGGGCATCGTCACGAGCCTGGTCGTGAGGCTTTGCCTTGATCTGAAGCAGCAGGCATTCGCGAAGGTCCCTTGCCCCTACTCCTACCGGATCGAACTCCTGTATTATGGACAGAAGGTCTTCCAGTTCCTTCTCGTCGGTCTCGATGTTGAGGCGGAAAGAGATGTCGTCTGCCAGGGACTGAAGGTCGCGGCGCAGATAGCCGTCGTCATCGATCATTCCAATGATGAACAGCGCTATCTGGCGGGCGCGTGGAGTCAGGTGGCAATATCCGAGCTGGGACTCAAGGTTCTGATGGAAACTCTCCTTGACGGAAAAAGTATTGTACTGGGGCTTGAGGTCCTTGCCCTGGTTGTTTACATAAGTCTTGTACGAAGGAGTCTGGTCATCAGCAGGATAGTCACTAAGGGAAACCTTCTTGGGGAGTCCCTCATCATCCTCAGGACTGTCGTCGGTAACTTCGTCCAGCACAGGATTCTCTTCGAGCTCCTTCTGGATCTTCTGCTCCAGCTCGATGGTCGGCAGTTCAAGAAGCTTTATCGTCTGAATCTGTAGAGGTGAAAGCTTCTGTATCTGCTTCTGCTGCAAAGACTGTTTGATCATTTCCATATCTGTCAGAAACTGGGATATGTGATTCTCTCCCTTACTATGAAGCCTGACGGGAACTGTCCTTTTATCGTATTCAGGAACCGGGTGGCATCAGCCTTTGTGCGGAAATTGCCGACCGTCACCTTGAAATAAGGGTTCTCATATTCACGATAGACGGCAACCGAAGGGTATATGGCTGAGAAAGAACCGGCCACCTGCTCGGAAACCGCCCTTGCGTTGCGGCTGTTGTCGAAGAAAATCCTGACGCGGTAACCGTTCATCTGCTTTGATGCATTGCGGGTCTTGTGGGTGGCCATCGCCGATACGAGCGAACTGGGCTGGTCTATGGTTATGGTGCCCTGACCGGTCCTTCCCTGTCCTATCACCGTAAAGACATTCTTGCCGTAAAGAGTCGAGTCTAGCGCGGCTTCTTTAACGACGGTAAGGTTATCCTGGGCAGCCGCTCTCAGGAGCGACATACAGGCCAGGACTGCTATTATGATCAGTTTTTTCATTCTTCAGTTTTTATGAACGAATCCAGAGGGATATTCTTCTTGTTGATCTTGTGGAACTTGCCGCCCCTGGAGGCAGCCAGGCTGTAGTTCACCACATAACCTTCCTCGCCCAGTTCCCTGACGGCATCAACCCCGAGTGCGAGAAGGCGCATCGGATTGCTGACGTGCACCCGCAGGGGAGCCTGCAGCTCGGTCTTGGACTTAGCGTTAATGTCCAGAACCACGCCGTCTTCCACCTTGACGTCGGCTATGGCTTTGCCTTCAGGATCCAACACTTCAGCGGCAAAATCCTTGATTTTCATCGCGAAATAGGGGTTGTCGACAGTCAGTGACGAGTTGATTATGGCCCGCAGATCTGTCAGACTGTATTTCAGCGAATCAACCGAAGACACGCGGAAATCGCTGAAGACGATCTTGCTGTAGTCCGTGCAGCTGCACAGCACGATGGCAGTGCAGACAAGCATAAGGAGTCTCTTCAGGGATGTTCTCATTGCCGTATCTTTATGCAAAGATAAAAAAACTATCTTTGCAGTTGCAATTATAGCATCCAGGTAATGCAAAACGGATACCAATCAGTCAGGGCAATCTTTGACCCGGAGCGTCTGCAGGTCTACATCGAGACCTATGGATGCCAGATGAACGTCAACGACAGCGAGGTGGTTCTGTCCATCCTGCAGAAGGCAGGATACGCCCTCTGCGAGAAGATTGAAGATGCATCGCTCGTCCTCATCAACACCTGCGCCATCCGGGACAACGCCGAGCAGAGGATACTCGGCAGGCTCGAAGTGTTCCGTCTTGAAAAAAAGAAGAATCCCGCACTTGTGGTGGGAGTCCTCGGATGTATGGCAGAGAGACTCAAGGAGAAGCTCCTCGCCCACCCTGTTGTGGACCTTGTGGCCGGTCCCGACTCGTACCGCGACCTACCAAGGCTGATCGCTGCAGTCACCGCCGACAGCAAGCAGATCAACACCATCCTGTCGCACGAAGAGACTTATGCCGACATTTCCCCCGTCCGTATGGACAAGAATGCCGTCAGTGCATATATCTCGATAATGCGTGGCTGCAACAATGTCTGCTCATACTGCGTCGTGCCCTACACCAGAGGTGCCGAGCGCAGCCGTGACCCGCAGACCATCCTTCACGAAGCTCGGGAACTGTTTGCCAACGGCTACAAGGAGATCAGCCTTCTCGGCCAGAACGTGGATTCCTACAACTGGAAAGGAGCTCCAGGCTCCGAACAGCCTATGAACTTCGCCGCATTGCTGGAACAGGTAGCCTTGATAGACCCTTCGCTCAGGGTTCGCTTTTCGACCTCGCACCCCAAGGATATGAGCGACGAAGTCTTATACACAATGGCTGCCCACAGAAACATCTGCCGCCACATCCATCTGCCAGTGCAGTCGGGCAGCAACGCCATGCTGGAGAAGATGAACCGCAAGCATACCCGTGAATGGTATCTGGAACGCATAGCCGCCATCCGCCGCATCATACCTGACTGCTCAATCACCACCGATGTCATCGCAGGTTTCTGCGGCGAGACCGAAGCCGACCATCAGGACACCCTGAGCCTGTTCCAGGAGGTTGGGTTCGACGCTGCCTTTATGTTCCAGTATTCGGAAAGGCCCGGGACCAAGGCTGCACGCCATTTCATCGACGACGTTCCGCCCGAAGTAAAGACCGCCCGGCTCAACGAGATCATCGCCTTGCAGAACCGGCTCTCGCTCGAGAGCAACCGCAGGGACATCGGTAAAGAGTTTGAAGTGCTCATCGAGGGCCCTTCGAAACGTTCTGACAAGGATATGGTTGGCCGCACCTCACAGAACAAGGCCTGCGTGTTCAAGGCCTCGGGGTTCAAGGCAGGCGACTATGTCAACGTAAAAGTCGTCGACTGCACAAGTGCCACCCTGCTATGCGAACTGGTCTGAGAAGGTTGTCTCAGGCTACGAAAAATCCGGAATCAGTTTGCTTTTTCAGTAATCGTAAAAATTGCTTCCAGCGGTGTTTGAAAGTACACTGCTGTGGGATAGCTTTGCCTGTGTGTGAGTAGAACTGCAAGCAAGATGGAGAAGATGGAGAAAAAGTGTCTGGAATGCGGGAATGCCTTCAACGGGCGCAGCGACAAGAAATTCTGCAGCGATATGTGCCGCAACGCATACCACAACAGGATTTACCGCCAGGAGAAAAGCCTGATCACCCAAGTCAACGGCAAGTTGGCCGCCAACCGCAGGATTTTGGAAAGTCTATACTCTGCAGGGGTCAGGAAGGTGCCGAAAAGTCTGCTGAAAGAAGAAAATTTCGATTTCGGCCATTACACTTCGCTCCGCCGCAACAAGCTGGGTAAAGTGACTTACCGCTGCTATGAATATACTTACTATTCAGACCTGCACAGAAACGTAACCATACTGAAGGACTGAAACTGCTTTTTTCGTATTTTTGATTGACCGAAACATCATCTGTAATGAACGAGAATCCGCTGCTGGTCGAGACTGGGAACCCTTTCGGAGCTCCGGCTTTCGACAAAATTGAAAACAGACATTACATTCCTGCATTTGAGCAGGCACTGGCCGATGCAAAGGCTGAGGTAGATGCAATCATCGCAAATCCGCAGGAGCCCACTTTCGGGAATACAGTACTTGCACTGGAACGCTGCGGAAAGAAGCTCAACACCGTGGAGGAGATATTCTTCAACCTCAACGAAGCCTGCACCGATGACGAAATGCAGCAGATTGCCGAGCAGATGGCTCCCAAGCTGACGGAATTCAGTATGTACGTGTCTCTCAGCGAGGAACTCTTCTCCCGCGTCAAGTCCGTTTATGAGCGCAGGGACAGCCTCGCCTTGAGCAAGGAGGACATCAGGCTGCTCTCAGAAACGTACAAGTCATATGCACGTAACGGCGCAAATCTTCCAAAAGAGGACAAGGCCGCCTTCAGCAAGCTTTCTGAGGAACTGTCCGTAGCATCGCTGAAGTTCGGTAAAAACACGCTTGGGGCCACGAATGCATACACTCTCGAACTGACGGAAGAAGAGCAGTTGGAAGGGTTGCCGGATTTCGTAAGGGAAGCCGCAGCTGAAGAAGCAGCATCACGCGGCAAGGAAGGCTGGGTATTCACCCTGGACCACCCGTCATTCGTACCCTTTATGCAGTACAGCTCACGCCGCGACCTGCGCGAACGGCTGTGGAAAGCATACAACACACGGTGCATCGGTGACAAGTTCGACAACGAAGCCAATATACGCAAGATCGTGGACCTCAGCACCCGCAGGGCAAGAATACTGGGCTATGACACCTATGCCGACTATGCCACAGAAGAACGGATGGCGAAGAACAAGGAGACTGTCATCTCTTTCGTCGACGAAATGATGTCCAAATGCCTGCCTTATGCACGGAAGGACGTGGACGACCTGCAGGGCTATGCCCACGCCAACGGATTCGAAGGGCCGTTGATGCCCTGGGATTTCGCTTTCTGGAGCGAAAAACTGCGCACTGAGAAATATTCTGTCAATGACGAACTTCTCAAACCCTATTTCGAACTCGACGCAGTACGGGAAGCCATCTTCGGCCTGGCAGGTACACTCTACGGGTTGTCGTTCCTGCATCGTGATGACATACCGGTGTACCACCCCGACGTCCAGGTCTACGAAGTCCGGGATGCAGACCGGTTTATGGGGCTGCTCTATATGGATTTCTTCCCCCGCGAAAGCAAGCGCGGCGGAGCTTGGATGACATCGTTCCGCGACCTCAGCATAGAGGACGGCGTGGAGACCAGACCGCTGATCCAGCTCGTGACAAACTTCTCGAAACCCACCGCCGACACGCCTTCGCTGCTCACCCACGACGAGGTCACTACCTTCCTGCACGAATTCGGCCACTGTCTGCACGGACTGCTGGCAGAAGGTTCCTATGCTTCTCTGACAGGAACTTCTGTTGCAAGGGATTTCGTAGAGCTGCCTTCGCAGTTTATGGAGAACTGGGCCTTCGAACCCGAATGGCTCAACACCTTCGCAAAGCACTACAAGACGGGGAAGGCAATACCTCAGGAACTCATCGACAGGCTGGTCGCTGCCAAGAACTATCACGCAGGATATGCATTCGTACGCCAGCTGCAGTTCTGCACCATAGACCTGGCCTGGTATACTTCCACGGAAGTTCCGGCCGGAAGCGTCGTGGACTTCGAGCACGAAGTTCTTGCACCTACGGCCGTGATGCCTGTGATCGAAGGCACGGCGATGTCCCCCCAGTTCACCCACATATTCTCGGGCGGATATGCTGCCGGATACTATTCCTACAAGTGGGCAGAGGTGCTGGAAGCCGATGCTTTCGCCCTATTCAAGGAGAAAGGCATCTTCGACAGGGAGGCAGCCGCATCTTTCCGCAGGAACATCCTCTCGAAAGGAAATCTGGAAGACGCCGACGTGCTCTACCGCAAATTCAGGGGTCGCGACCCGCGCCCTGAAGCCCTTCTCGAGCAGAACGGTCTGAGCGAAAGGACAAAATAATTTTGCGTATTACAGTTTTTTATCTACTTTTGTTGCCCGCTTCGGCGGAAATATGATGGCGGGATAGCTCAGCTGGTTAGAGCGCATGATTCATAATCATGAGGTCCCCAGTTCAATCCTGGGTCCCGCTACCTGAAATAGAGGCGCTTACAATAGTAAGCGCCTCTTTCTTTTTATCTCTGTTTTTAGTACATTTGGGTGATGCTTTCATTCAGAAAGTATCATCAAGAGAATGGGCAAAAACATTTTGTTTATAGCTAATGCCGACAACCGGCTGTTTCAGGTTTATTCCGGAGCCGCACTGAGAAACAATATGTTTATCAGAGCTCTCACTGAAATAGGGCACGTCGATGTCATTTGCTTTATGGAAGACGATACAGTTTCCAACATACCCGATTGTGACGTCGTGTTTTCCAAAAGAATGATGGCGTCCAAAGTATTTCTGGAGGGTACCCGTTCTCTTGTCCGTATGACTTTCTGTCCGTCTGATCCGTATTCTTACTATCGACTGGATAAGCAGAAGGCGGCTGTTGTAAATGATTTTGTCAAGAAGGGGGATTACGATATTATAGCGTGCAGATACGTTGATACGGTCGCCAAGTGCGGATTGCTGGATTACAAAGACAAATTGGTAGTTGACTTTGATGACAATCAGGCAAACGTCTTTAAATTTGAGGCCATAGCGACATCTTCCTTAAAAGTTAAATTGTCAAGGCTGTATGCGTCGAAGAAAATTGGAAAGATGCTTGGCAGTCTTTCCGACAGCATCCTCTGCTCTTTCTGTTCAAACCCATTAGAACTGCCTTCAACGCGAACAGTCTTTCTTCACAATACAACCATTCTAAAAAAAACTGCCACAGACCTCACAGAGCCTTTACATCCCAGGATTCTTTTCGTCGGCTCACTTAATTATTTTCCGAACAGGCAAGGAATTGTTCATTTCGTAGAATCTGTCTTTCCGATTATACGCAGTTTAATTCCCCTTGCCGAACTCAGGATAGCAGGAAATGGAACACCGGATTTCTTGGAGTGCCTTAATGAGAAAGACGGTGTCAATGCCGTTGGAAGAGTTGACGATTTGGTTTCGGAATATCAGGATGCATCTGTTGTAATTATTCCGCTTTATTATGGTTCCGGAACTTGTGTCAAGTTTGTTGAGGCAATGGTTATGAACAGGCCTGTGGTCTCGTCTGTTGTCGGGGCTCGTGGTTTCAGTGACGTGTGTCGGGATGGAATACACTATATGCTGGCAAACAATGATGAAGAATTTGCCGCAAAAACCGTTGAACTTCTCACTTCTGTATCCAAATCAGTAAAGATGGCCCAAAAGGGACGGGAGTTAGCCAATACCTTTTTTTCTCAAGATAAGTTTGTCGGAATAGTGAAGGATTCCATTCAGGGTATTGACTCGCAATCAACATAATGCAAGTCGTGATTACCAATAAGCATTGTTATTGGATATGTTTGTGAGCGATGCCAGCAAGAATAATACAACTTGTTGCATCCTTTTTTGTTATATTTGTAGAGATAGCTTCAATCTGCCACAATAAATTATTTACAATATGAAAACTCCGAAATACATTTTCCCTTCTGATTACATGGCAGACCCGTCTGTACACGTTTTCGACGGCCGTCTTTATGTGTATCCTTCACACGACTGGGATTCAGGCGTGCCCGAGGATGATCTTGGCAATCACTTTAACATGAAAGACTATCACGTCCTCAGCACCGACGACGTGGAGAACGGCGAATTCAAGGACCACGGCGTAATTCTCAAGCTGGAAGACATTCCCTGGGCAAAATGCCACCTTTGGGACTGCGACATCGCAAAGAAGGGTGACAAATACTACCTCTATTTCCCCGCAAAGGACAAGACTCACATCTTCCGCTGCGGCGTTGCCGTTGCAGACAGCCCGACTGGCCCGTTCATTCCCCAGCCCGACCCGATCAGGGGCTCATACAGCATCGACTACTGCATCCTGGAAGATAAAGGTGAGTATTATTTCTATTTCGGAGGCATCTGGGGCGGCCAGCTGCAGCGCTACCGCAACAACGACGCCATCGAGCCGATCAAGCTTCCTGCTGACGACGAGCCGGCACTCTGCCCCAAGATTGCAAAGCTGTCTGACGACATGCTGCAGTTCGCAGAGGCTCCGCGCGACGTGCAGATCCTCGATGCTGACGGCAATCCGCTGAAGCACGGCGACCCGCACCGCTTCTTCGAGGCTACCTGGGTTCACAAATACAACGGCAAGTATTATCTCTCATACTCTACCGGTGACACCCACTTCCTTTGCTATGCCATCGGCGACAACCCTTACGGCCCGTTCACCTATCAGGGAGTGATCCTGACTCCTGTTGTAGGCTG
>JAEEGH010016549.1_pt1 | contig 15835 bp, 10 predicted proteins | sample 9134181 | NCBI WGS metagenome assembly JAEEGH01 (sample SAMN16246544, study PRJNA631951) | gut metagenome | biome: gut microbiome; feature: rumen; material: DP-attached | host: Bos | place: Iran: Karaj | collected 2018-10
GATAGCCTATGGCTTATGGCTCGCTTCATCCAAAGCACTGATTTCACGCCTTGGGAGAAGCGAGCCATTGGCTATAGCCATAAGCCATAGTTTAAAGACCCAAACGTTTATTCAGCGCAGCCGTCTGTTCCTCAAAACCTTTCTTGCCGAGCAAAGCAAACATATTCTTCTTGTAAGCTTCCACGCCGGGTTGGTCGAAGGGATTCACATCCAGCATGTAGCCGCTCACAGCGCAAGCCATCTCGAAGAAATAGATCAGTTCGCCAAGGACCTTTTCTGATACCTCTGGGATGACGATGCGCAGGTTCGGCACTCCGCCGTCCTCGTGGGCGAGCACAGTGCCGAGTTCAGCCTTGTGGTTCACCTCGCTGATACGCTTGCCGGCGATGTAGTTGAGTTGGTCGAGGTCTTCGTTTTCCATGGGGATGCGGAGCTCGTGGTTCGAGTTCTCGACTGAGATCACAGTCTCGAAGAGGTTGCGCAGACCGTCTTGGATATACTGTCCCATCGAGTGGAGGTCGGTGCTGAAGGTGACCGAAGCGGGGAAGATACCTTTGTGCTGTTTGCCGTGGCTCTCGCCGTAGAGTTGTTTCCACCACTCGCTGAAATACACCAGACGCGGTTCATAGTTGACCATAATCTCATTGGTCATGCCTTGGGCATAGAGGGCTTGGCGCACCACGGCATATTGCGTGACGGGGTTGTCGAGGGTGGGGCAGGCCTTGCATTGTTTTTCCATTTCAACGGCACCCTTCACCAAGGCGCGGATGTCGATGCCCGCCATGGCGATGGGTAGCAGACCCACGGGGGTGAGCACCGAGAAGCGGCCACCCACGTCGTCGGGGACGATATAGGTCTTGTAGCCCTTTACGTTGGCCAATTGTTTCAAAGCGCCACGGGCCTTGTCGGTGATGGCGATGATGCGCGAGGCGGCTTCCTGTTCACCATATTTGTTGATAATATGTTGTTTCAGGATGCGGAAGGCGATGGCGGGCTCCGTTGTCGTGCCCGACTTGGAGATAACCGCCAGCGAATAGTCTTTCTTGTCGAGGATGGCCATCAGGTCGTGGAGGTAGTCCTCGCTCATGTTATGACCAGCGTAGACGATGAGCGGTTTCTCGCCAGTGAGCGGGGCGAAGTGGTTCTGCAACGCTTCGATGACGGCGCGGGCGCCGAGATAGGAGCCACCTATGCCGATGACGACAAAAATCTCCGACTTTTTGCGCAAGTCGGCAGCGGTTTTCTCGATATCTGCTAAAAGATTTTCATCGATTTCCGAAGGCAGATTCACCCAGCCGAGGAAGTCGTTTCCAGCACCAGTTTTATTGAAAATGGTTTCGTAAACTTCTGAAACTCTTGATTCTAAGTTGATTTTTTGGTTTTCGTCCAAAAATGGTTGGACATGTGTGAGGTCGATTTTCATAATTTCTGAGTGTTAAGATGCTGCGAAGATAAGACAAAATCTTTAAGAATGTGATGATTATATCAAAAAAAATACTATTTTTGCACAACATTTTTTGCACAACAACGTTTTACGTGCGAGCTTATTATTTGTTTTTATTTTTAGATTGTTTTATATGTCACGTTTAAAGATTTTATTGGCCGAAGACGATCGTGGATTAGGTATGATTGTCAAGGCTTTCCTTGATTCCAAGGGCTATCCCACTACTTTATTCCAAAATGGAGAAGAGGCTTGGAACAGCCTGCGCGATGTCCAGTATGACTTATGCATTACCGATGTGATGATGCCCGTGATGGACGGTTTCACCTTGGTCAAACAAATCAAGGCCGTGCAGCCTATGTTGCCTGTCCTCATCCTGACCGCCAAGAAGGAGGAGGAGGATATTTTGGAGGGTTTCAGTTTAGGTGCTGACGACTATATCACAAAACCCTTCAGTATGGACGAGTTGTTGGCTCGTGTCAAGGTGTGGGAGCGCTGGCTGACCTACACTCCGGGTAAGGCCACAATCTGTGAATATCGGCTGGGCGGTTTCACCTTTGATGTGCCGCATCTCACTTTGACCGATTATAAGGGTGAAAAACTCAAACTGACCTCCAAGGAGATGGAACTGCTGTATATGCTTTGTGAACATGCAGGAGAGACCTTGGAACGTAGTCTTGTGTTAAAGACCATCTGGGAGGAAGAAAGCCGCACCAACGCCCGCTCGATGGACGTTTACATCACCAAGCTCCGCAAGTACTTTAAGGACGACCCCGATGTCGACATCGTCAATGTCCACGGAGTGGGATTTAAGCTGGTGGTGAAGTAACAGAGCCGTTTCAATAGTAAAAAGGCGCGAGGAGAACTTTCTTCGCGCCTTTGTCTTTATTCAGGCAAAGCCTCCGCCTCAGGCAGCTGCACCGTGGTGTCGCAAATGAAATCCCATAAAGGATCAGGCGGGAAGTTGAAGGTGGTGTTGGTCAACAAGGCGAGGAAACGGTTTTTGTTCGTGTCGCGGATGATGGCGCTGCGGTAGCCTTTCCACCAACCGAAATGGAAATACATGCCAGGGCGTTCCTTGCTCATGCGCCAACCGAAACCATAGTTTTCGTTGTTCTTCCACTCGGGTGAGCCGGGCTTGAAAGCCTCGGCCTGCAAACTGTCGGGCAAAAGCACATGCTTGTCCAAGGCTTGGTTGAATTTCCAAAGGTCTTCCACGGTGGAAAACATGATCTTGTCGCCCATCACGCCGTTGAGGTAGTCGTTTTGCGTCTTCACCGGGCCTTTCTTGAAAAGGTCGTGGCCTTGCACGGGCGTAGGCACATAAAGCGAAACGCTTTCGTCGTTGCGCATCGAATAGACGAAGGATTGCGACATGCCCAAAGGCTCAAAAATCCGTTCTTTCAGGAAATCTTCAAAGTGCTGTCCAGTGATGCGTTCCACCACTGAGGCTAACAGGGCGTAGTTGATGTTGTTGTAGAAATAGTCCGCGTCGGGCGTGCCGTAGGGCTTGGGAATCTTGTCGGCCAGCATTTGGATCATCGCCTCGTTCGAGAAAGGCTTTTTGCGGTCGGGCCAGTATTGGTCGGCCATGGCATCGTAGCGCGGCAGCCCCGAGCGGTGGTTGAGCAGCATCCTGATGGTGATGCCCTTGTATGGCAATTCGGGGATATACCTGCGGACGTCGTCGTCGTAATTGAGTCTCCCTTCCGCATAGAGGAGCATGATGGCCTCGGCGGTGAACATCTTCGAGTCTGACGAAAGCTGGAAAGCATCGTCAACGCGCAAAGGGTCCTTTTGGCGTTTGCTCAGGTCGCGCCAACCAAAAGCCTTCTCGTAAAGGATTTGTCCTTGCTCGGCATACAGCACCACGCCGTTTAAGCCTGCTTGGTTCATGTCGGTGAACAATTTGTCGGCCTGACGGACACGTTGGGCCATAATCTGGGCGTTCAGATCGACAAAAAGGCTGTCGACATTGATGACGGGCACTTCACGATTAAAAAACCGTTTTCCGAAAAAGAAAAACGAAGCCGCCACAACGAGCAGAAGCAATATGACCAACAAAAAACGTCTCATTTACGAAATGCAAATGTAGGAAAAAAAGGATTCAAACCACTTTTTTTGGCAAAAATAAGGTCGGATGCGGCTTAATTCGCTAATTATTACTACTTTTGCAGCCCAATTTACACCTAATAATTAATATTTCATGTCACAATTTACCGATTTTGGATTGAATCCCGCTCTGTTGAAGGCTATTAAGGAGCTGGGGTTTGAGAATCCTATGCCGATACAGGAGAAGACCATCCCTGTACTCCTTGAGCAAGATGTTGATTTCGTGGGCCTTGCACAGACGGGAACGGGTAAGACTGCCGCTTTTGGCTTGCCGTTGTTGAACAAAATCGATGCCTCACAGCGTTGCGTGCAGGCGTTGATACTGTGTCCGACACGTGAGCTTTGTATGCAGATTACCAAGGACTTGCGCAACTATGCCAAGTACATTCCGGAAATCCTGATTGTGCCCGTTTACGGCGGTGCCAGCATCGAACTGCAGTTTAAGGACTTGGCCAAGAAGCCACAGATTATCGTGGCCACGCCCGGACGTCTGCGCGATATGATTCGCCGCAACCGCGTCGACTTCAGCAACGTGAAGACCATGATTCTTGACGAGGCCGACGAGATGCTCAATATGGGCTTCCAAGAGGAAGTCGACGACATCCTCGAATACATGCCCAAGGAAGGCCGCCACACCATGCTATTCTCGGCCACTATGCCGAAGGAGGTGGAGGCCATCCTCAACAAGTACATGACCGACCCCGTGAAAGTGGCCGTCGGCGAGCGCAACTCAGGCACCGCCAACGTCGACCACATCTATTACATGATGGCCGCTAAAGACCGCTATTCGGTGCTGAAGCGCATCATTGATTATACGCCCGCCATCTACGGCATCATCTTCTGCCGCACCAAGTTGGAGACCCAAGAGATTGCCGACAACCTGATTCAGGACGGTTACAATGCTGCCGCCTTGCATGGCGACCTCTCGCAAGGGATGCGCGACAATGTGATGGACCATTTCCGCAAGCGCAGCCTGCAACTGCTGGTGGCTACCGACGTGGCCGCCCGTGGCATCGACGTGAAGGAATTGACGCACATCATCAACTACAACCTGCCCGACGACATTGAGACCTACGTGCACCGCAGCGGCCGTACAGGTCGTGCCGACAAGCGCGGTATCTGCCTCAGCCTCATTAATTTGCGCGAGAAGAGCAAAATCAAGAGGATTGAGAAGATTGTGGGTCGACCTTTCGAGAAGGCCATGATTCCGACGGGTAAAGAAGTGTGTGAAAAACAACTTTTCAACCACATCGACCGCATCGAGCACGTCGACATCAACCGCGAGGAAATCGACGACTACTTGCCGGTCGTTTTCCGCAAATTGGAATGGATGAGCCGCGAGGAACTCATCACCCGCATGGTGGCCCTCAACTTCAACCGTTTCTTGGATTACTACAAGAATGCCATCGACCTGAATGTCAACGAGAAAGACGAAAAGAAAGACCGGAAGGAACGCAAGAAGGAGCGTGACCATCAGGACGAAACGATGAAGCGCCTCTATTTCGGCATGGGCAAGAACGACCATATCCTGCCGCAGAAGATCATCGGCAAGATTAATGACGTGACCCATTCGAAGAACATCCCGATTGGCCGCATCGACCTTTACGGCGACTATTCCTACGTCGACGTGGAAGAGAGCTTCGTCCCGATGATTCTGGAGTGTTTCGCCGATCCGCACAACAACCCGCGCGGCATCGTGGTGGAGGTGGCCAAAGACCAACCCGAACGCAAGAAAGGTAGTAGCGAGAAGAAGGACTTCGGCGAGAAGAAAGAACGCAAGGAACATCGCGACCGCGACGACTTCCGTGGCGGCGAACGTCGTGAGAAACGCGACGACTTCCACGAAAAACGTGACCGCCGCGACGACGACTTCTTTGAGAAGAAATCGAAGAAAAAGAAGGACTTCGACGACGACAAACCCTATTACAAGTCGGAACGCTCCCGCGACGGCCGCGAATGGCTCGACCCCGATTGGAAAGACCATTTGGACGATATCGAGGTTTTCATCGACGATGACGACCGTCCAAGCCGCAAGCAGCGCAACGCTGAACGTGGCTTTGGCAGCAAGAAAGGCAGTGGCAGCTCTTCAAAGGGTAGCTCATCGAGAGGTGGTTCCTCGCGTGGCAGCTCACGTGGCGGAGGCTATTCATCGAGAGAATCGAATAGGGGTCGCCGTGGTGCCAGCCGTTATGAGGATGATTACTACTCACCGCGCCGCCGTGGTGGTGGAGGCCGCAGGAGATAGTTCTTTGTCACAAAACCGACAAAACTTGCAAAACCTTGTTTGTTAATAAGTTGGGATGGCAACGGCTCGCAACCGCTTGCCGTTGCTTGACCCGACTAAAGTAAGGCTCTAAAACACAAATTAAGTATGATAGATATTGAAACTTTAAAGAATTATGCTTACGATACAATTGGAGCCATTCATGAAGTTCACAAGGAATTAGGACCCGGCCTGAGTGAAAAAGTCTATCAAGAAGGACTTCAATTGGAACTTTCAGAAAGAAACATTCCGTTTAAGAAAGAATTGACATTCCATCCTACTTATCATGGCAAAGAAATGGAAGCCACCTATAGGTTGGATTTCTTGGTGGATGATGATATTATTGTTGAGTTGAAATCTGTTGATAGTTTAACCAAAGAACATAAAGCACAGTTATTCAATTATATGAGATTAATGAAGGTTTCTGTTGGCATTTTGGTCAATTTCTATCCTAAATTTGCTGAAATTGAACGTTATTTTTTTAGTCCAGAAGACAACGAGATATATGGTTCCGATGGCTTTCCCATCAGAAAATATGTTTAAGTTTTTCACGGCATCCGAAAGGATGCATCGGAAAGAAGCCGGTTGGCGACTTTCCATGTCAAGCAAATAGTTTTGTGTGTTTTGAATGTTTTGTGAGAAAAAACGATGGCCAAACTTAAGACATGGGTAAAAGCTGCGCGTCCGAGGACGGTGCTGCTCTCTTTTTCAGGAGTGCTGTTAGGTGCCTCATTGTCGGTCGCTGCGTTTCGCAGCGACATGCTTACCACTGCGGGACGCAGTGGCCGACAAGTGATGTTTTTTTGTGCCCTAACCGCCATCCTGCTCCAAGTCCTCTCCAACCTCGCCAACGACTACGGCGATTTCAAAAAAGGCACTGACAGCGCCAAGCGCGTAGGTCCACAGCGCGAGATGCAAAGCGGAGCCATCACCGAAAAGGAAATGAAACGCGGCTTGGCCATAACTGCTGGTTTGTGTTTGATTTCAGGTGCCTTGATTTTCGTCTTCGCCAGCCTAACTTGGCAAGAACTGGCTGTTTTTGCCACTTTGGGTCTTGGTGCGGTGTTGGCCGCATTACTCTACACTTTGGGCAAGCATCCCTACGGTTATCAAGGCCTCGGCGACTTGTTCTGCTTCTTGTTCTTCGGCTGGGCAGCCGTGGCGGGAACCTTCTATTTGGCCACAAAGACATTGGATTTCAGCGTCTTGTTGCCAGCAAGCGCGATGGGTTTTCTCTCCAACGCCGTGCTGAATATCAACAACATGCGCGACTATGAGAACGACAAAGCCTCGGGCAAGAACAGCCTTGTGGTGAAGTTGGGTTTGAAAAAGGCTTTTGCCTACCATTGCCTGCTCATCGTTGGGGCTTTCGTTTGTTTGAGTGTTTTTCTCGCTTTGAAACATGCACCTTATTATACATACGCTTTTTGGCTACTTTTCCCATTGTTTTTCAAGGATTTGAAAGCCATCAAAACTACCCAGCCTGAACTGCTTGACCCATTTTTGGGGCGGCAGGTCAAACATAGTTTTTTGTTGGTTTTGGTTTATGGGGTGTTGTTGTTCGTTTGCCATCCTGTGCCCCATGATGTGCGGCAAGTTGCCCGTGATGCCATGGAAAACGCCCGTGTTCAAAAGGATTCCGGCGACAAATTAGAGGTCATGCTTCGTGCGTTATGTCTTCAAGGGCGGCGACCGCAAAATGGCGCAAATCGAGGAGCGTGAGTCACTGGTGGAGAGCGAAGAGAACGCGGCGAAAAGGAAATAATGAATAACCCTTAAAAAGGATAAAATGGTAAGATTTTTCTATCGTAATGGAAAATTCTTCTAAGTTTTTTTTATTATACTGTAAAAAACTGTATTTTTGCAGTCGATTCAAACATTAAAAGTATGATTAAACGTCGTCTGGAACAACTCATTACTCCTAGGCTTTTCAAGGGAAAAGCCATTGTGCTTACGGGACCGCGTCAGGTGGGCAAGACCACTTTGCTTCGTATGATGATGGCCGAAACCGACAAAAAAACGTTGTTTTGGAATTGTGACGAGCCAGACATAAGACAAAAACTGTCGAATCCAACCTCAACCCAATTGCAGGCTGATACAGCACAAGCAGACCTTGTTTTAATAGACGAGGCACAGCGCGTCCAGAACATTGGCATCACACTCAAATTGCTCATTGACAATTTCCCAGAGAAGCAAATCATTGTCACGGGATCATCGGCTTTGCAGCTCTCCAACTCCATCAACGAGCCATTGACGGGGAGGAAATACGAATACAATATGCTCCCATTTTCTTCAGAGGAACTTATTGACGATCATAGTGATACAGAAGAAAAGAGGCTTTTGGAAAGAAGGATGGTTTATGGTATGTATCCGGAAGTAGTCAATCTGCCGGGTGATGAACGCGAAACCCTTTCGAATCTCGTCAATAGTTATCTTTACAAAGATGTCTTCGCTTTTCAGGATGTGCGGAAGCCTGAGATTATTGAGCAATTGCTGCAGGCTTTGGCTCTGCAAATGGGTAGCGAGGTGTCATTTAATGAACTATCCAAGTTGTTGGGTCTCAATTCACAAACGGTGCAGCGCTACATTGATTTGTTGGAGAAGTCATACATCTTATTTCATCTGCGTTCGTTCAGCCGCAATTTGAGAAATGAGTTGAAGAAAAGTCGGAAAATCTATTTCTACGACAATGGGGTGCGCAATGCGATTCTGGGCGATTTCAAGCCGCTTCAACTTCGACAAGACGCGGGGGCGTTGTGGGAAAACTTTCTTGTGAGTGAGCGCTTGAAGCACAATTCCTATAGCCTTTTCTATGGGAAAAATTACTTTTGGCGAACCCAGCAGCAACAGGAAGTCGATTATATAGAAGACATCGACGGTGTTTTGCATACATACGAATTCAAATGGAGTAAGGCCAAACAGCCAAAACTGACCGAAACTTTCGCCCACAATTATCCTGAGCATACCTTCACGGTTGTCAATCCAGATAATTACCAGGACTTTGTAACTGGCAGAATCTGACTTGATGGGACGAAGTGGCTGAGTATGAAGAACTCCCACCTTCTCGTTGGAGTTTTCTGCTAATAAAATCCTGATGGAAGGACTTTCTTTGGAGGAGGTGCAGTTTGAAAAAGTATTGCTATAACCAACACTTTTCCATAAAAACTGCTGTCTGTAGGCAACATCTTTTATTTTTATTGCGTTATGTCACAAAACGCCGCCCTTATGCGTCATATTGACAAAGATAGTTTTTACCGACAATTCCAAAACAAATCATTATGAATAAAAAAAAGTGTTTCGTTTTGCTGCTTCTTGCCAGCAACTTTGCCTTTGCCCAAGACAACTACCTTTGGCCTGTGGAAGGCAAAAAAGCTGGAGAAGGCATCCTTTACAAGCCCCAATCTTACATCGGGCAGGAACTGAACGCCAACAATCTCATCATTGCCGCACCGCTGAAAACCAACATCTTTGCTCCTGTGGAGGGAACGATTACCATGTTCAATTATGTCTGTCAGTCTGCGTTGAATTATAGCACCATGTACGGCAAAACGCCCACCGATTTCCATCAAGATTCGCTGTATTTTGTGGAATCTGGCGTAAGTGATGTGCAATTTCTGAATCTCGCTGTTGGAATACAAACCGCAGAAGGGACAACGGTTTATCTTGAAGGTTTGCGTCCAAGTAAACCTTTAAAGACGGGACAAAAAGTGCAACGCGGCGAGGTCATCGGCACGGCGGGCTATTTCTACAAGAAAATCAACGGGCCTTGCATCAGCATTGAAATCTCCAAGCGCGGCGTCGCTGCTGACCCGATGAAGCCTTTCGGCCTGAAAACCACCTTTCAAGCGCCTGACTTACAGCGGAAAACCGCCTTCACCAAGGAAGAAGCTACTGAAGATTACAACATCCTCATTGCAGCCCTGAAAGAAGGTTTCCCTGACTTGTACGACTATGTTTCGGAAGCGGAATTTGAACGAGCAACGACCTCAAAACGAGAAAGTTTCGGCGAGATAGTGAGCTCTTCCGAATTGGAAAAAGCCATCTGTTTCACTACCAGCCTCATTCGCGATAGCCACACCGCATTGATGAACCCGTCAAACGAGAATCCGAGGTTTTCGACGATCGATTTCGGCATACAAGGCGACTCGATGATAGTGACACGGACAGGCCTTCCCGACGGTAAATATCTTGGGAAACGCATCCTGACCGTTGATGGCATCCCCTGCGATTCGATGAAAGCCCTTGTGAGGAATTATTTCAACCTATTTGATGGCTTCATCGAGAGCTATCCTGACTTTGAATTCCTCTGCATGCTTGATTTGCGGTATTGTCATTTCATCCAACCCGACACGAGCAATTATGACGTGCTGGTTGAGTTTGCCAACGGCGAGACGAAACTTTTCAAAGGTGGAAGTTACAAAGTCACAAAGTGCTTCCCTCGGACAACGAGCTGGCAAAAATGGTATCTTACCAACCAATTGGAACCCGTCAATTTCCGCATGATTTCAGACACGACGGCTTATTTGGGCATCCGTAATTTCGACCTCAATCAAGTTGAAGTGGAGCAAGTCAGGGAACATTTCGTGCAGATGGTCAGCGACAGTGTCACAAACCTGATTATTGACCTTCGCAACAATGGCGGTGGAGATCAAAATGTTATGGCGGAAATTTATTCCTATTTTGCCCAAGAGCCTTTTCGGCAAGACATCTACCAAAAGGTGAACAAGCGCGGCAATTTCGACTTTTTCCGAAATAGTTCCAACCATATAGAAGGTCAAGAACTTTTTTCGGAATATGAGCCTTCACCCGACGGCGACGGTTTCTTCCTCGACCTTTCCGACCAATGGCACCAGCCTGATTCGACGGTGAACTACAAGAGAAAGGTCTATCTGCTTGTCAATGAGCGTTCTTGCTCTGCTTCGGCGGTATTCGCGGGATGGGTGAAAAAGCAATGGCGTGGTGCCATCGTGGGGCGCGAAACGGGTTCCACCTACCACCAAATGAAGGCCATCAAGTTCGAGGATTTGATGCTGCCCAACTCGAAGTATATCATCCATTTCCCCTTGGTGAAAACCGTAATGGACACCGTTGTCAGCAAGCGTTTTCCCTACGGTCGCGGCGTGTTGCCCGACTACGAAGTGAAACTGACTTTGGATGAACTCTCAAGTCCCAACGACAGCATTCTCGAATATACCCAACAACTCATCCGCGAGGGGAAGTACATCTATTATGTTGAGCCTGAACCTGAAACGCTTGGTTCGATTGAGGAAACAGAGAATGGTTTCCCTTGGCTTTGGGTTGTTGGCGGCGGAGTAGTGGTTTTGTTAGGGATTGCCGTGCTGGTGCGGAAGAATCGATAGAACTCAATACAAAAACCCCAGCATCCAAAGAGGCAGTTTTGCACCAACGGGCGATTCTATGTCATCAGCAAAAATGTATGAATCGGGCAAATCCGCAATTTGGTTGAAGCCTTTGTCCTTGCCGCCGATTTCAAAATGATACTTGGCATCCACTTTAAAGTCGCCTTTGTCTTTTCCGTATTCAACAAGATGGTTTTCAGAGAGATGGGTAATGGCAAAAGTTTCACGCACCGTCCCGATTTCGACCGAAGTAGGACTTAACGCATAGAGCAAATTCGTGTTTTCGAGATAAACTTTGTCGGGTTTGGTGAGTTTGCCAATGCTTTTCTTGTCGGAATAGAGCAAGTTCAGCAGTTTGGCATCGCCCATGTTTTTCAGATAGCCGACAACGGTATCTCTGCCTATCTCGATGGCTGCGGCTAATCGATTGGCATTCACTTCGTAAGGCACACTTTCAGCAATGATGGAAATCAAGGCCTTGAGTTTTCGGGTGTAGGCCACATCGACCTTGCAGATCATGGGAAGTTCCGTTTCCACGACATAGTTGACCACCTGCTCGATTCTCGTAAAATAATCTTGTTGTCCTTCCAAGAAGAAGGGATAATAGCCGTATTGAAGGTATTTCTTGAACTGCTCGACAGGTTTGCATTGAGCAGCGACAGTTTGCCATAATTCGTAAGGACGCGTGAGAATGTCTTCCAAAGTCCAGACGGGAAATTCAAGGTTTTCGTAAAATCTCAACGCTTCGCGGAACGACAAACCCGACATGGTGTATTTGATGCATCGGCGCGACAAGTCTGCGTCACCAGCCAATAGGCTCAACAGCGACGAACCGCTGATAATCATTTTCAATTCGGGATAAAGGTCGTAAATTTCTTTGATTTCGCGGCTCCATCCTTCATATTTATGGATTTCGTCGATAATAAGTCTTTCTCCGCCGTTCATGACAAATTCTCCAGCAAGGTCAACCAAAGTTCGGCGGGAAAAATCGATGGTGTCAGCGGAGCAGTACAGCACTTTTCGGTCGCCAGGTTGGTAATTCATTTTGATGAATTGTTTGAGCAGCGTCGATTTGCCCACGCCTTTAGCTCCTTGGATGGACAGCAGTTGGGCATTCCAATGCACACGGTTCATCATTTCCCTGACGATGTCCAAAGAGGTTTTGGCGATGAGTCGATCGTGTTTTACGAATAGTGTTTCCATGGCAGTATCTTCATTTTGCCTGCAAAAATACAAAAATGTTGGTTACATCCAACACTTTTCTACAAAAAATATTGCTTATAGACATCATTTTTTAATAAAAACTATTGTTTATAGACAACACTTTTGCCCAAAACAAGCAAAATTCTTGGACTTTTCCAACAAAAAGTTTGGAACGGAAGTATATTCAATCACTTTGTTATCAATATTAAGAGCGAAAATTTCCTGCGAATGCTTACCTGTTTGTGCCAATTTGAGTGTGGTGTTGCCTGGGACGGTACGTAATAACTCACCGAGTGCGTTGTAGGCCACACTTTGTGATTTATTTTCGTCAAAATAAGGCTTTTTTTCCCGTAACAGACTGAACTTTCAAAAATGTTCTTATTTTTGCACCGAAAATTAATTAAAAATACTAATCATCTTAAATCAATTCACTATGAAGAAATTCTTACTTTTCGCTTTCGCGTTGCTTCTTGCGACGGCAAGCATGGCACAAAACCGCGTGGTTTTGCTGCAGGAATCATTTGATGGTGCTTCAATGCCCGCTGGCTGGTCAATTGACGCACATGAAAGCAACTGGTCGGTTTCGGCTACCAACAATGCTGGTGGACAGGCCAATGAGATGCATCTCGCTTGGAGCCCCCAATTCAACGGTATGTCGCGACTCGTGTCTCCTGCTGTTGACCTGACGGGTATCAACAGCCTCGTGTTCTCGTTCAAGCACGCGCTTGACAACTACTCAGGTGCCAACACCATCGGTGTGGCTACCACATCCGATGGCGGTACCACTTGGAATCAGGCTTGGACCCAAAGCTACAGCTCGAGTGGTGCGTGGTCGGTGAGCCAAGAAATCAGCACCTCCGACATGGGTCAGGCCAATGTGCAGTTCTGCATCTTCTTCAATGGCAGCAGCTACAACATCAACGACTGGTTCTTCGACGACATCTCAGCCTTCACCCTCGAAAACCTCGACCTCGGTCTTGAATCCGTCACGCTTAATGATTTCGTCGGCAGCGGCGAGACTTCGTTTGGCATCAATGTGTTCAACTATGGTGTCACCACCGTGACCTCAGTGCAAGCCACATACGCTGTGGAAGGCTTGGAGCCTGTCACCGAGACCTTCACCGTCAACATCCCTTCGTTGGGAACCCAGACCTTGAATTTCACCACTTCGACCATGCTGGTTCCTGGCAGCTACAATGTGGCCTACAGCATCGACCTGGTCAATGGACAGGAAGACGATGTGACTGCCAACAACACGTTTGAAAAAAGCGTTTCCGTGGCCATCGGCGCTGCCGAAAAGATTCCGATGATTGAGCACTTCTCGTCCTCAACCTGCGGACCTTGCGTAAACGTCAACACCACCATGCTGAACTTCTGCAACAACAACCCTGGCCGTTTCACTTACACCAAGTACCAGATGAACTGGCCCGGCAACGGCGACCCGTACTACACTGAAGAAGGTGGCGTGCGCCGCAACTATTATGGTGTCAATGCTGTCCCACAGTGCTTCCTCGATGGTGAAGACCAAGGCTATGCCGCTATCACGCAAGCCGTTTTCGACCAACACGCCGATAGAACCGCCTTCATGGAAGTCCGTGGTTCCTTCTCGGTGAGCGGCAACACCATCTCCGTCAAGGCCGATGTGATGCCTTACATTGATGCCGAGGCCCGTGTGTTCATCTCCGTGAACGAAAAAGAGACCCACAACAATGTGGGCGGCAACGGCGAGACTTCATTCCACCATGTCTTCATGAAGATGTTGCCTGATGCACAAGGCACTTCTGTCAATTTCACTTCTTGCGAAAACCAACACTTGGAGTTTACCCAAGACATGTCGGGAACGCACGTCGAGGAGATGAGCGACCTTGAGGTTTCCATCTGGGTGCAGAACTACAACACCAAGGAGACCTTCAACAGTCATTTTGCTTACGAATACACTGATGTGCATCCTTATCCTGTTGAGAACCTCACTGTGATGGATGAAGCTCCAATGAAGGGTACGATGTACGCTGTGTGGGATGCCCCTGCCAACGGCAATCCTATCGGATATAATGTTTATGTCAACAATGAGCTGGTGGCTGAGAATATTACTGAAAATTCGTATAGTTTCCAAAGTCAACCGGATGTGTTCTATGTGGTGGGCGTGGTCGCTTTGTATGAAGGTGGCATGACCTCGGTGAAGGTGCTGGCCACTACGTCAAGCACTTTGCAAGACATGGGATTGGTGAACTATGGCTCGCCTTACGTTTATCTGACAGTCGAAGAACCCGAAGCCGATGTCTATGTGACCAACGCCAATTTCGCTTCGCATACGCCTATCGAGGTTACTGCCATCACTGAAACCAATCCTACAGGTGACCAATATGTGGTCATAGAGCCCATGAACGCCCTGCCTTATACGCTGGCTGAAGGAGAAGAATTCCATTTCATGATTGGTCCCAATGCTCCTGCTGGCAGAAGTGTGGCTGAAACCTTTGTTAAGGTGGAATCCGATGGTGGAGAAGTGGTGTATAATGTTACTGTTGACGGCGAACTGCTGACTGTCACCGAGCTTTCATCGACGGCCATGGTCTATCCGAATCCTGCCAACAACCAAGTGCGCATCGAATCGGCCAAGAACATCGAGAGTGTGATGGTTTACAACGTGATGGGTGTTTTGGTGGAAACCATCCCCGCCAACAGCATGATTGTCAACGTGAACCTGAGCCAATACAGCAACGGCGTGTATTTCTTCAACATCCGCCAGAGCGACGGCACCATCAGCAACCAGCGTGTGGTGGTCAGCCACTGATGCTGAAGCTGTTTCCTGAAAACACGAAAGGAACCTCGAATTTCGGGGTTCCTTTCATTTTTGATGCTTTTGGACTAAGATCAGTCACCCAACGTGGCCACCATGACGGCCTTGATGGTGTGCATACGGTTCTCAGCCTCGTCGAAGACGATGCTGTTCGTGCTCTCGAACACATCCTCAGTGACTTCGATGCCATTCAAGCCGAATTGCTTGTTGACGTCGCGGCCCACTTGGGTCTCGAGGTTGTGGTAAGCCGGCAGGCAGTGCATGAACTTGCAGTTCGGGTTGCCGGTCATTTCCATCATCTCCTTGTTGACTTGGTAAGGCATGAGCAGGTCGATACGCTGCTTCCAGACCTCGGCGGGTTCGCCCATGGATACCCAAACGTCGGTGTAGAGGAAGTCGCAGCCCTTGACGCCCTTCTTCACGTCATCGGTCACGGTCACCTTGGCACCGGTTTCCTTAGCAATAGCCTTGCAGGTGTCGATGAGTTCCTTGTTAGGTTGCAGTTCCTTAGGAGCCACGATGCGGACATCCATGCCCATCTTGGCACCACCCACCATCAGCGAGTTGCCCATGTTGAAGCGGGCGTCACCGCAATAGGCGAAGGTCACTTGGTTGAGAGGCTTGTCGGTGTGTTCCATCATGGTGAGAAAGTCGGCGAG
>JAEEGH010016551.1_pt1 | contig 15834 bp, 12 predicted proteins | sample 9134181 | NCBI WGS metagenome assembly JAEEGH01 (sample SAMN16246544, study PRJNA631951) | gut metagenome | biome: gut microbiome; feature: rumen; material: DP-attached | host: Bos | place: Iran: Karaj | collected 2018-10
ACGACTATTCAACCCTGGCCGATCTCAATACCGACGAGCTCTCGTTGACACAGAAACGACTGGTGGTTAGTGAGCTCAAAAAGCTGTCGGGTGTGAAAGGTGTTACCACATCTTATGCCTACCTGCCTGAAATGCAGAGTGGCGATAACATCTTCCTGCCAGGCGATGACAAGGAATACATGAATGTGGCCGACCTGTTTGATGTGGGCGATGATTACTTCGAGGTGATGGGCATACCCGTGATTGCTGGTCGTACCTTTACGCAGCAAACCGACACCATGCGCGAGGCGATGGTGAGTCGTAAGTTCGAGGAGAAGATGCAGCAGCTGGCCGGTTGGGATCAGGCAGTCGGTAAGCAGGTAATCTGCACATCTTATAATGGTCCTTACACCATCGTGGGTGTGTTCGACGATCCCCGTATCGGTAGTATCACCCATCCCGACACGCGTCCCAGCATCTGTTTCTACGACCAGAATATGAGATACACCCACCATATTACCGTGCGTTTCCACGATATGGGTGCGCTCGATGCCGCCAACAAGCGTTTGCACGAGCTGATTCCCGAGAATCCCGATGTAGCCATGCGCCCCTATACCATGCTGATGACCCAGCTTTATACCGACGCGCAGCGTTTCCGCAGTACTGTGATGATTGGTGGAATGGTAGCTTTGATTATTGCCCTGATCGGACTGATTGGTTATCTGGCTGGTGAGTTGGCTCGCCGACAGAAGGAGATTGCCGTGCGCAAGGTGAACGGTGCCCATATCATCGACGTGCTGCAGCTCTTTATCCGCGATATTCTGCGCCTGGCCTTGCCTGCAGTGGTTATCGGTGCCATCGGTGGCTGGTATGTGTCGCGCTTGTGGTTAGAGCAGTTCAGCGAGAAGGCTGTTCTGTCGCCAGTACTCTTCGGCCTTTGTGCCCTGGCAGTAGTGGTGGTTATCCTCTCGGTGGTTTGCATCGGCTGTTATCGTGTGGCCAGCAGCAACCCGGTAGATTATCTTAAGAACGAATAAATAGTGAAATAGTAAATAGTCAAATAGTACAATAAGCTTATGATTAAGTTAGAAAACATTCAGAAGGTGTTCCGTACCGAAGAGGTGGAGACCGTTGCATTGGGCGGTGTATCGCTCGAAGTAAAGAAAGGCGAGTTCGTGGCCATCATGGGTCCATCGGGCTGTGGTAAATCAACCTTACTTAACATTCTGGGTTTGCTCGATAATCCTACCAGTGGTCAGTATCTGCTGGATGGTCAGGATGTGGGCTCGCTCAAGGAGAGTCAGCGTACCAAGGTTCGCAAGGGCCAGATTGGTTTCGTGTTCCAGAGCTTTAACCTGATTGATGAATTGAATGTTGAAGAGAATGTAGAGTTGCCTCTTACTTATCTGGGTGTGCCCAAGAAGGAACGCAAGGCAAGGGTAGAGGAGGTACTGCGCCGCATGGCCATCAGTCATCGTGCCCACCACTTCCCCCAGCAGTTGTCAGGAGGTCAGCAACAGCGTGTGGCCATCGCCCGTGCCGTAGTGATGAATCCTAAGATTATCCTCGCCGATGAGCCCACTGGTAACCTCGACTCAAAGAACGGTCTTGAGGTGATGCAGCTTCTTACCCAGCTGAATCAGGAGGGTACCACCGTGGTAATGGTAACCCACTCGGAGCGCGATGCCGGTTATGCCCAGCGCACCATCAACCTGCTCGACGGTCAGGTAGTACCCGAGGTAACACTGTAAGCGCTACCCCGCATATAGCAAAACGGCCTATCCTTTTGTAGGGACGGGCCGTTTTTGTTATTCTTATTTAAGGGCAACAGCGCTTGTGCTACGCGTGTTGCCCTTCCCATATTGGGTAAGTATAAAAGGTTTGTTATTCTTAGTATGCTTGTTCGTGCACACCTTTCACTGCACGACCGCTGGGGTCGTTTAAGTTCTTGAAGGCCTCGTCCCATTCCAGGGCGATGGCGGTAGAGCATGCTACGCTGGCCTCGCTGGGCACACTCAGGGCAGCTGAATCGCTGGGGAAGTGCTCGGCAAAGATAGAGCGGTAGTAATACTCCTCTTTATTTTTGGGTGGGTTGATTGGGAATCGCTCGGCGGCGTGGGCCATCTGCTCATCGCTTACGGCATCTGAAGTAATCTGCTTCAGGGTGTCGATCCACGAGTAGCCTACACCATCGCTGAACTGCTCCTTCTGGCGCCAGGCTACGGCTTCGGGCAGCATGTCGGCAAAGGCTTCGCGTACAATCTTCTTCTCAACGGTTTTGCCTGGGCACATCTTGGCTTCGGGGTTGGTGCGCATGGCCACATCCAGGAACTCCTTGTCGAGGAATGGCACACGACCCTCAACACCCCATGCCGAAAGACTCTTGTTGGCACGCAGGCAGTCGTAGAGGTGCAGCTTAGAGAGCTTACGCACGGTTTCCTCGTGGAAGTCCTTGGCCGTTGGGGCTTTGTGGAAGTACAGGTAGCCACCGAAAATCTCGTCGGCACCTTCGCCGCTGAGTACCATCTTGATACCCATCGACTTGATGACACGCGCCAGCAGATACATAGGTGTTGAGGCACGTACGGTGGTCACGTCGTAGGTCTCGATAAAGTAGATTACGTCGCGGATGGCATCCAGACCTTCCTGTATGGTGTAGTTGATTTCGTGGTGAACGGTACCGATGTGGTCGGCCACCAGCTTGGCCTTGGCCAGATCGGGTGCACCCTTCAGTCCTACGGCAAACGAGTGCAGGCGGGGCCAGTAGGCTTTGGTTTTCGAGTCGTCCTCGATACGCATCTCGCTGTATTTCTCGGCGATGGCCGAGATTACACTCGAGTCGAGTCCGCCCGACAGCAGTACACCGTAAGGCACGTCGCTCATCAGCTGGCGCTTAACGGCACCTTCGAGTGCGTCGTGGATAGCCTCTACCGATGCGGGGTTGTCCTTCACGGCATCGTACTCCATCCAGTCGCGCTTGTAGTAACGCTTCTGTCCTGGGTCGGCACTCCAGTAGTAATGGCCGGGCAAGAAAGGCTCGTAGTGCTCGCACTGGCCCTCGAGGGCTTTCAGCTCCGAGGCTACGTACACCTTTCCGTCGGCATCGCAACCAATGTACAGTGGGATAACGCCAATAGGGTCGCGAGCAATCAGGAATTCGTCGGTTTCTTGGTCGTAAAGGGCAAAGGCAAAGATACCGCTCAAGTCTTCCAGGAAATCGATACCTTTTTCGCGGTACAGGGCCAGGATTACCTCGCAGTCGCTACCCGTCTGGAAATCGTACTTACCGGCATAGCGGCGACGTATCTCCTGATGGTTGTAAATCTCGCCGTTAACGGCAAGCACCTGTTTGTGGTCGGGCGAGAACAGGGGCTGACCACCCGACTCTGGATCAACAATACTTAATCGCTCGTGGGCTAAGATAGCCGAGCCGCCACAGTAGATACCACTCCAATCAGGACCACGATGGCGAATTTTCTGACTCATCTTCAAAGCCTTCTGTCGCATTTGCTGCGACTGCTCTTTTACGTTGAAAATACCTACTATTCCACACATAATATTATTGTTTTTTTATAGTTGTTTGAATGTTTGCTTTTTAAAAGAGTCCTTGGACTCACGGCTGAAGCGTGAATCCAAAGACGAAGTATGCCTTCTGGGCACAGGGGTTAGCAGCCACCTGGGCGAACACTGGGATGCTAAACGAATCGGTTACTTTAATATCCTTTGTAGCTTTGAGTGCCAGGTTGGTGATGGCAAAGCCATCGGTACCATAGAAACTGGTGGCGTAAGGCACAGCACCTACGGTTGCGCTCCAATCTACTGCGGCTACTTTGAAGGGCACGCCCAGCTCTACGTACGAGCTGTAGGCACGCTTACCATCCTTGTTTACACCGTCGTTACCCGAGAGGTTGGTAAACCACTGGATGCTGGCGGCACCAAAGTCGTAACCGATGTTTGCCTCGAAGATATGGTTGGTGCCATGGGCATCGTACTTAAAGTAGCGACCCTCAGGATCCAGTCCGGCGTTGAACCAGTAGTCGGTCAAGCCGATGTTGAAACCACCTGCAGTGTAGGCCAGTGTCAGGTCGAACTCCTTGGCATCGTTGGTGTCAACCAGTCCGTAGCTGCCCCATGCTGTGAGCGAGAGGCCTTTGTAGCCAATGCCCAGTGTAGGCTGGATGGCTGCACTTCCGCAATCCTGGCCACGCCAGATATACGAACTTACTACATCTGCAGCAACTGTGGTTTCTACTCCTTCATCCTGTGCCGAAGCACCCATTCCTGCGGCGAACATAAGCGCCATTAAAACAATCTTTTTCATAATTCGTTCACTTTTAATTTTTAACTAATGGTAAAATCTCTCTCTTTAATTTTCACTATTCACTCTTCACTTAGTTATAGCACATTTCTCCGTGCTCGTAGATATCCAAGCCCTCTTCCTCGACACGCTTGCTAACACGCAGACCGTGAATCTTCTTAATGCTGTAGAACAATACTACACCACAGGCAGCAGCCCAGAGGTCGATAACCAGAACACCGAACAGCTCAGCACCGAAGAAACCGAAACCGTGACCGTAGAAAGCACCGTTTGAGGTTGACAGCAGACCGGTCATCAGGGTACCCAGGATACCGCAAACACCGTGTACTGACGAAGCACCTACAGGGTCGTCGATGTGCAGCTTGTGATCGATAAACTCGATGGCGTAAACCAGTACGATACCGCAAACAAGACCGATGATAACTGCGCCGAAGGGTGATACCAGGTCGCAACCGGCGGTGATACCTACCAATCCTGCCAGTATACCGTTAAGGGTGAGTGAGAGTGATGGTTTGCCATACTTGATATAGGTAAGGAACATGGTAGCAGTTCCACCAGCTACAGCAGCCAGGTTAGTGGTAAGGAATACGTGGCTGATGGCAATGCGGTTAACCTCGCCGCTGGCAGCCAGCTGTGAACCGGGGTTGAATCCGAACCATCCCAACCACAGGATGAATACGCCCAGAGCAGCCATGGCCAGGTTGTGACCAGGAATAGCGCGGCTCTTGCCGTCCTCACCATACTTGCCTACACGGGGACCAAGGGCGATAGCACCTACCAGGGCCAGCACACCACCTACGCTGTGTACGATAGCCGAACCGGCAAAGTCGTGGAACACATCACCAAAGGTAGTCATCATAAAGCTATCGGCAGCATCGTTGCAAAGCCAGCCGCCACCCCATGTCCAGTGACCCTCTACAGGGTAGATAATCAGTGAGATAACTGCACTGTAAACCAGATACATCGAGAACTTTGTGCGCTCGGCCATAGCACCACTAACGATGGTTGCGGCAGTGGCACAGAATACGGTTTCGAAAATCAGGAAACCCTCTACAGGCAGGTCGCTCTCGTAAAAGCTCAGGTCGCCCCAGTTAGGCATACCGATAAAACCGCCCAGCACGTCGCCACCAAACATAAAGCCGAAGCCAAGGAAGAAGAACAGCAGCGAGCCGAACATAAAATCTACAAAGTTCTTCATCAGGATGTTAGCGGTGTTCTTACTGCGTGTAAATCCTGCTTCACACAGCGCAAAACCTGGCTGCATCCAGAAAACCAACATAGCTGCCAATAGCATCCATACGGTATCGAGTGAAATTCCAATTTCGTTCATAATCCTGAAAATTTTAATTTAATTCTTAATGTTCAATGTTCAATGTTCAATGTTCAATGAACTATTTCTTATCTCTCAATACGGTGTCGCCGTTCTCGCCTGTGCGAATGCTCCAAGTGTCAATCACATCGCTTACAAAGATACGACCGTCGCCGATTTCACCTGTGTGAGCTACCTGCAGAATAACCTTTACGGTTGGATCGAGGAATATGTCGCGGCACACAATGGTGATGGCCACACGCTCGATCACGTCGGTACTGTACTGTACACCACGATAGATGCGCTCCTGACGGCTCTGACCAATGCCGTGAACGTCGTGGTACTCAAACCAGTCGATGTCGGATGATAGCAAAGCAGCTTTCACCTCCTCGAACTTAGTCTTTCGGATAATCGCTTCAATCTTTTTCATACCTCTTAAACTTTTACCTAATTATTATAATAAATTGTTAAATTGATGACACTTTGTCATTTCTTGGGTGCAAAGTTAATGCATTTTGTAAGTAAAACAAGTGCTTTTTGTTTCATTTTGTTATAAAAGATTTTAAGTCGTTATCTTTTTGTTAGCGTTAACAGTGTTTTACTTTTAAATTGTAAGCAAAACAACTATTAATGCTTACGAATTGTTACTTTTCATTAAATCGAAGGTGATTATGCTAAGTATTTTTTGAATTTTCTTCCAAAAAGTGCTACCTTTGCACCCGAAATTAAATAGGTTTATATTATATGGCATTAGTAAACGACCACTTCTTGAAGCTGCCGAACAATTATCTGTTCGCCGACATTGCAAAAAAGGTAAACGCCTTTAAGGCCATGCATCCCAAGGTGGATGTCATCTCACTGGGCATAGGCGATGTAACGCAACCACTGGCACCAGCCGTTATCGAGGCTATCCACAAGGCTGCCGACGAAATGGCCACCCGTCAAGGGTTCCGTGGCTACGGACCTGAGCAGGGCTACGATTTCTTGCGCGATGCTATCTTGAAGAACGATTTCCTGCCACGTGGTATCCATCTGGATCGCGACGAGGTGTTTATCAACGATGGAGCCAAGAGCGATACGGGTAACATTCAGGAACTGGTGCGCTGGGATAACTCTATCGGCGTTACCGATCCTATCTATCCTGTTTACATCGATTCGAACGTGATGATTGGTCGTGCGGGAGTTCAGGAGAATGGTCGTTGGTCTAATGTGCTGTATATGCCTTGTAATGCCGAGAACGGTTTTGTACCCCAGCTGCCCGACCGCCGCGTTGATGTGATCTACCTGTGCTATCCTAACAACCCCACAGGTACCGTTATCTCTAAGGCCGAGCTGCGCAAGTGGGTAAACTACGCGCTTAAGAACGATACACTCATCTTCTACGATGCTGCTTATCAGGCTTACATCCAGGACGATGAGATTCCCCATAGCATCTACGAGATTCGTGGTGCCCGCAAGTGCGCTATCGAGTTCCATTCGTACTCCAAGACGGCAGGCTTTACCGGTGTGCGCTGCGGCTACACCATCGTGCCTAAGGAGGTTACGGCTGCCACGCTCGATGGCGAGCGCATCCCTCTTAACCCGCTGTGGAACCGTCGCCAGTGTACCAAGTTTAATGGTACCAGCTACATTTCGCAGCGTGCTGCCGAGGCCATCTATACCCCCGAGGGTAAGCAGCAGGTTAAGGAAACTATCAACTACTACATGCAAAATGCCAAGAAGATGCTTACCACCCTGCGTGGCTTAGGCTTTGAGTGTTACGGTGGCGAGAATGCCCCTTACATCTGGGCAAAGACCCCCGAAACCTCAAGTTCCTGGAAGTTCTTCGAAGAGATGCTGTACGGTGCCCATGTGGTTTGTACGCCAGGTGTGGGCTTCGGTCCATCGGGCGAAGGTTACGTACGATTCACGGCCTTCGGCAGTCACGAACAAACCGACGAGGCGCTGCACCGCATCGAGAACTGGTTAAAAAAGTAATGGACGGAAAAAAATAGGTTCCAATCGGAACCTATTTTTTTGTTACCTTGTCTACATAGTTTATAAACGCCTGGTTCACCAGTCTTACGCCACCCGGAGTGGGGTAGTGGCCTGTAAAGTACCAGTCGCCTGGGTGGTTGGGGCAAGCCTTGTGCAGGCCCTCGATACTCTGGAAAACCAGTTCGATGGGTGCCTGCATGTCGGCTGGTCGCAACATCTCAACAATTTTCTTATTAATCTCATCTACAGTAAACGGCTCGTACACGGCGCGCACGCAATTCTGCATCTCCTCCTTGGGCTTTGTTAACTCGCGTTTGCAGGCCAGATAAGTGTCGTTTACCAGCTGCCACATGCCGCGCTCCTCAATCAGGGCCATGGTGGCACGGAAGGCGCAGAACTCCTCCAGTCGGGCCATGTCGATACCATAGTAGTCGGGGTAACGGATCTGTGGCGAGCTCGATACCATCACAATCTTCTTGGGGTGCAGGCGGTCCAGAATCTTAAAGATACTCTCCTTCAGGGTGGTGCCGCGCACAATCGAGTCGTCGATAATCACCAGGTTATCCACACCGGCCTGCAAGCTGCCGTAGCTGATGTCGTAAACGTGGGCAGCCAGATCGTTGCGCTCGCTGTTGTCGGTAATAAAGGTGCGCAGTTTAATATCCTTCCACACCACCTTCTCGGTACGCACGTCGCCGTGCAGCTTACGGAATCCGTCTGTCATCCCATAAAAGGCCACCTCGGCGGTGTTAGGGATATAGGAAAAAACTGAATGGGTTACATCGCCGTCGATGGCCTTTAAGATGGGTTGAGTCAGCTGTTCGCCCAGTCGTTTGCGCTCCTGGTAGATGTCGCAGTCGGAACCGCGACTAAAGTAGATGCGCTCGAACGAGCAGGCGCTCAGTTTCTGGGCAGGCATAATCTGCTCCAGTCGGCTTTCGCCGTTTTTATGTACTATCAGTGCCTGACCTGGCAGCAGTTCATGCACGTCGTTACTATCAATATCAAAAGTGGTTTGCAGCACGGGGCGCTCGCTGGCCAGTGCTATAATCTCGTCGTCGCGGTAGTAGAATGCGGGTCGTATGCCCCAGGGGTCGCGTACGCTGAACATCTCGCCACTACCCGTCAGTCCGCACATCACAAAACCGCCGTCGTAGTGCTGCATGGTGGTGCGCAGTACGTTGGCCATCTCAATGTGGTTGTCGATATAGTTGGTAATGTCGATGCCTGTCAGACCCTGTGCGGTGGCCTCCTGATACAGGCGTTCCACCTCGCGGTCCAGTCGGTGTCCCATCAGTTCCAGGGTGATATACGAGTCGCCGTAGATACGTGGACTCTGTCCCTGGGCGGTCAGGAAGTCGAACACCTCGTCGATGTTGGTCATGTTAAAGTTACCGCAAAGGCACAGGTTCTTGGCGCGCCAGTTGTTTCGGCGAAGGAAGGGGTGAACAAACGTCAGCCCGCTCTTGCCGGTAGTCGAGTAGCGCAGGTGGCCCATCAGCAGTTCGCCCTTCATCTCCTCGGTCACACGACTGAATATCTCGGTAATGGCATTCTTGCCCTCCGCCTTTTCGCGGAACATGTACTCGGTGCCGGGCTTGTTGCTCAGGTTTACGCTGGCTATACCGGCGCCCTCCTGTCCGCGGTTGTGCTGTTTCTCCATCATCAGGTACAGCTTGTTAAAACCGTAGGCCCAGGTACCGTATTTCTTCTCGTAGTAATCCAGCGGCTTCAGCAGGCGAATCATCGCCACTCCGCACTCATGCTTCAGTTGCTCCATTAATGTTTAATCTTTAATGTTTAATGTTTGCATTCTGCAATGAAACTCATAAACAGTGGGTGTGGGTTCAGTACCGTAGATGAGTATTCGGGGTGGAACTGGGTACCGATGTACCAGCGCTTCTCGGGAATCTCAACGATTTCTACCAGGTTGGCATCGGGGTTGATACCTACGCACTTCATGCCCTTGGCCTCGTACTCCTCCTGGTACTTGTTGTTAAACTCGTAGCGGTGGCGGTGGCGCTCCTTGATGAGTGTCTCCTCGCCGTAAGCCTCGTACACGCGGCTGCCCTTTACCAGCTCGCACTCGTAAGCGCCCAGGCGCATGGTGCCGCCCATCTCGGTAATATTCTTCTGCTCCTCCATAATGTCTATCACGTTGTGTGGCGTCTTCTCGTCCATCTCCATGCTGTTGGCATCCTTGTAGCCCAGCACGTTGCGGGCAAACTCAATCACCATCATCTGCATACCCAGACAGATACCGAATGTGGGGATATCGTTGGTGCGGGTGTATTCGGCGGCGATAATCTTACCCTCGATACCACGCTGACCGAATCCCGGACAAACCACGATGCCAGCCAAACCCTTCAGCTTCTCGGCCACATTGGCTTTGGTAATCTCCTCGCTGTTCACAAAGTGCATTTTTACCTTCACATCGTTGTAGATACCAGCCAGGTTCAGGCTCTCGCGAATACTCTTGTAAGCATCCTGCAGGTCGTATTTTCCTACCAGTCCGATGTGTACCTCGTTGGTGGCATGGCGCTGCTTGTCAAGGAAATCGCGCCAGGACTTCATGGCAGGTGTCTCGCCTACGGGGATACCAATCTTACGCATAATGGCTGCGTCAAGTCCCTGGTGCTGCATGTTCACGGGCACCTCGTAAATGCTGGGCAGGTCCTCGCTCTGCACCACGCACTCCAGATCCACGTTGCAGAACGATGCCACCTTCATGCGCATGCCGTCGTCAAGATGGCGCTCGGTGCGCAGTACCAGGATATCGGGCTGAATACCCATACCCTGCAGTTCCTTCACGCTGTGCTGTGTGGGCTTGGTCTTCAACTCGTCGGCGGCTTTTAAGTAAGGTACGTACGTAAGGTGTACGCATACGGCATTGCGGCCCAGCTGGTAACGCAGCTGTCGGATAGCCTCCATAAATGGGGCACTCTCAATGTCGCCGATGGTGCCGCCCACCTCGGTAATGATAAAGTCGAAGCCCTCGTTCAGGTCTTCTCTAAGCATGCGGTGCTTAATCTCATCTGTGATATGTGGCACTACCTGGATCGTTTTACCCAGGTAGTCGCCGCGACGCTCACGGTCGATTACCGTTTTGTAAATGCGTCCTGTTGTTATGCTGTTGTTTCGTGTTGTGTGTATGCCTGTAAATCGCTCGTAGTGTCCCAGGTCCAGGTCGGTCTCAAAGCCGTCGGCTGTTACGTAGCACTCGCCGTGCTCGTAGGGGTTCAGCGTGCCCGGGTCGATGTTAATGTACGGGTCGAATTTCTGTATAGTTACTTTGTAGCCGCGTGCCTGCAGCAATTTACCAATACTGGCCGATATGATTCCCTTGCCTAATGAGGAAACCACACCTCCTGTTACGAATATGTACTTTGTTTCCATAAAAACCTTATCCTTTTTATGGACTGCAAAGGTAAGCATTTTTCCGTTTCCAGCCAATATTAGGGCATAATTTTAAATCTTCATTTTGGCTCCAACTATCAACCTGAAAGCAATCGCTTTTATTTTGCTTACAGATTAAAACAAAAACGGCCACCAATCTCGTTGATTGATGGCCGCTCCGTTCACATGCTCATGCAGCTGGTAGCCCCCAGCGCCGTTACTATCGCCGTAGCGATACTTGCAATCATTTGCACGATAAACTTGATGGTTTCTCTCTTACTCATAATGTTTTAATCGTTTCTTTAGTACGCTTGGCATCGCCAAGAATTTTTGATGGTTAATAATTTGGCACGGATTACACGGCTCTCTTTTAGAGAAACGCTGCTCTTTTTCGATGATAACAGCCGTGTCCTTTTTTAAAAAGGCCGTGTAAATCCGTGCCTAAAACTTAGTCTCCGATAGGTTCGTGGCCGCCGCCCTGGTTTCCGCCACCGGTATTGCCGCCGTTGCTGGGCTGAGTATTCTCATTATCCTCCACGTCGCCATCGTCGGTACTGGTCACGCGCTTCACCTCCTTGCCGTCGCGGTCAAAACAGGTAATCTGCACGGCAGTCTTCGACAGCTCCTCCTTCAGATCGGTGTCGGGGGTAAAGATGATGCGGCGACTCGAAATCAGTCCGGCCTTCACCTCATCCACCTTCTCCACGCTCTTGGCGCGCAGGCCGAATCGCATGGTACCCAGTCCGGGCAGCGCAACCGAGTGACCTTCGGTGGCCCACGCCTTAATCACCTCGCCAGCCGCATCCCAGCAGGCCTGCATCACACCCTTGCTCACGCCGCTGCGCAGAGCAGCCTCCTTAATCACCTTGTCCTGAGTCAGAGCCGTGTACAGCTCCGGCATCATCACGTAACGATACTTACCAGCATACTTGCCGATGTTCTGCAACTGTTCCTTAGCTTTTACTTTCAATGCCATAATCTTTGATTTTTAAATTTTTACATTCTCCTAACGTCGCATTTCGATGGGAAAATCCGCCTCCCCCGTGGGCCCGTAAATTTTTTCTCGTGGGCGCGCAAATTCTTCTCTCAAATTGACAATGCAAAGGTACGGCATTTTGATTGCGGTTCTCGAATGCTTGCGTAATAAAATCGCGTGTTTTTCGAGATATTTTTGGTGCTGGTCAAAATGGTCAAGGTCAAAATGGTCAAAATCGAAAACCAACTGTCAAAATCCGCCACTATAATATAAATATTCTATTTATATATAGTGAGCAATGACCGTGTTTCCGAAATCGAAAATGACCAAAATGACCTTGACCAAATGACCGCGATATGCAAACCTGCCAGGGGACGGTTCAACCTGCCAGGGGACGGTTCTGTGGCATCAAATGATGGCTATTTCTTGATCCAATCTGGAAACTATCAGTTCTTCATACACTGTTCGGTTCGGGTAAAAAAACAACGGAATTGAAAATTTCGTCAGAAAAAAAGCATAAAAATATATAAAAGTCGCTGGAAAAATGACAGAAACTATTGCAAAAGTCGTTAGAAAAACGTATCTTTGCGCACAAATAAAATAAATGTATTATGCTTAAAAGAAAGATATCTGAGACATTAAAGAAGTGGAAGGAGCAACCGAACCATTTCCCGCTTGTTATCATGGGCATTCGCCAATGCGGAAAGACTTACATCTCCCAACTATTCGCCGAGGAGAACTACAAGCATGTGGTATATATCAATTTTATCAAGCAAAAAAGAAGGAAGGAAGCCTTCTATGATTCAAAGGATGTAGATAGCATTATTCTTAACCTTTCTGCCCAGATGAGGACTACAAAGTTCGTCCCGGGAGAAACATGCATTATCCTTGATGAGATCCAAGACTGCCCGGAAGCGCGTACCAGCCTGAAGTTTTTCAAAGAAGACGGCCGTTATGATATAATCGCTACAGGGTCGCTGCTTGGAGTGCAAGGCTATGGTCAAGACGAAAAGAAGCAGCGTACAAGAAAACCCGTCGAACAAGAATGGGGAAGCAATTCCGTCCCTGTAGGCTATGAGCAAATTGTGGAGATGTATCCACTCGACTTCGAAGAATTTCTCTGGGCGAACAACCTGAATGAAGAAATTATCAATGTATTGAAGCATTGCCTGGAGGAGGAAACACCTGTACCAAGTGGCATCCATGTTGCTATGAAATCTCTCCTGTATCGATATGTCGCTGTGGGAGGAATGCCTGCCGCTGTCAAGGCACTGATAGATACTGGGAACATGGGCAAGGTAAATGACGTTTGGAATTCTCTTCTCAAAGAATACCGTTCAGACATGGTGAAATATGCCGATGACAAGGACAAGCCTTACATTCGGGCTTGTTTCAATGCCATTCCAAAGCAACTGGCTAAAGACAACAAGAAATACCAGTGGGCCAAAGTAGAAAGTGGTGGACGTGGCGTACATTACAAAGCCCCCCTTCAATGGTTAGAAGATGCCGACATCATACGCCGTTGCTATAATTCCAACATTACAGGACTGCCATTGGAGGGAAATGCCATAGACAACGTGTTCAAGGTCTATACTGCGGATATTGGAATGTTGGTTGCCATGCTTGGAGGCACGACAAGAGCGGATATTCTTCAAGGCAATCTGGGAGGATTCAAAGGAGCAATCTTTGAAAACTTGATGGCAGATACGCTTATTAAAAAGGGGCAGAGTCTATACTATTTCCAAAAAGATTCAGGCTTGGAGCTGGATTTCCTTATCCGCTATAAAGGCGAGTGCGTTCCTGTGGAAGTGAAGGCAAAAAGTGCCCAGGCAAAAAGTATCTCTACCATTAGGAAACACCCAGAGAAATACGGCAATAAGCACTTCATCAAATTTGGCGACTATAATGTTGGGCGTGATGGTGACCTGTTGACGCTCCCCACCTATATGCAGTTCTTGCTTGACTTGGAACCAGAGGAAGTGATTTTGGAGGCGATAGACACAGATGAACTTACGCGAATAGCAAGAGAATTTCTCGATCAGAAATAAGAATCGGTTATACCCACACAGAGCATTCCAACATCCACACTACTGAGATTTATGCTGACGTGGTGATGGATAAAAAGGCGGATGCCGTAAACCTAATGAACGGTCTGTTTGGCAAAGAGCCAGTTCAGAAAAGTCAAAGAGTTTGGTGAACACAAAGAATGGGCGTATTAAGATAAGTCCAACAGATTTATTTTAACACAAACATTATTTGAATACAAGATGCAGGAAAAGACAGCAGTGATATACGCTCGCGTTTCCAGTACAGGGGAACGGCAAAGCACAGAACGACAGGTCAAGGACTTATCGGAATATGCTTTGTATAGACAGATGGATGTCCGAAAGGTATTTGAGGAGCATATCTCAGGCGCAAAGAAGAATGAGAAGCGTCCTGTGTTATGCGAAGCCATCGCCTATTGCAAGGAACACCGCATTTCCACCCTTCTTGTCAGTGAACTGTCAAGGATGGGTCGTAATGCGTTTGAGGTGCTTGCCTCTGTCAAGGAACTCATTGACTGTGGCATCAACCTTTATATCCAGAAGGAGCAGTTCAACTTGCTCGGTGATGACGGCAAGCCATCCCTGTTTGCACCAGTCATGTTGGCAACGCTCTCCACTTGTGCGCAGTTGGAGAGGGATAACATTACTTTCCGCTTGCAGTCAGGCCGGAAACAATATATCGCCAAAGGTGGCAAGCTGGGGCGAAAGCCTGGCTCTGTAAAATCTGCCGACCAAAAGAAGGAAGAATATAAGGAAGCCATTTCCCTTTTGAAGAAGGGTTATGCCATCAGGGACGTGGCAAAGCTGACGGGAAAAGGAATTAGCACCATTCAGCGAGTGAAGAAGGAGTTTGGCTAATTTTCCTACAAGATGTTTGAGTCGAATTTTTATATGGAAGAATGCCTGTATTTTCCTTTTCAACTGTAGTGTTGTGCCTTTTTTTGCGATTCAGATGATTGCTTCGCGCAGAAATATACAAAATTTGTGAATAAATCAAAGAAACTTTAAGTATTTTGCACTTGTTTGACTTTTTTTTCAGTACCTTTGTACCAAGTTAGCTAATGGGTATATCTTACCCTGACGCCACATAAAAAGACATATTTGCTCAAATTCTCTTCTGAATTAGCACCTCAAACGAGAAAGACGAGCTAAAACGTATAACTATTGGAGCTGCGCTCATAGCGCAGACTTTAACCCATAAGTTATACGGGGCTGTGCTAAGCCTGGAAGAGATATGGTGAGAGCCTGCTTTTCTTTTGCCAAGAAGTGAGTGCAGAAATCAGCCAGAGGAACGTTAGTACTAACCGCTTAGGCAACGAGCAAATATGGATGTACAGCTGACATTCGCAAACATAGGAATCCTCTACGGATTGAAGGGATATAATCAAAAGTCCTCAATGTTTAGTCACCAAACTGACATTAAGGACTTTCCATGTTTATAACTATCATATTAATACAAAAATGAATAAAAACAAGAAGATTCTACATGGTCTCATAAACGATGAGTATGAACATCCATTTGATAAAAAAGCCCTTGATGCTCTTGAGTCAACACCAGGCTTGGGTACTGTGGGAAAGTTTATAACCAAGAATACCGTAGAGAAAATCTTCACCATCCAATATACTGGTAGTAATTTGAAAGTTACAGCAAACAATTACCCCCGGCTATATGACTATCTAAATTATGCTTGTGACATATTAGATGTTGACCGAAGACCAGAACTGTACGTGCAATGGGGGTATGACATCAATGCATTTACCACAGGCTCTGAAAATCCTGTAATGGTGCTTAACTCTGGTTTGCTTGATTTGTGTAGTGAAGATGAAATTATGT
>JAEEGH010016552.1_pt1 | contig 15834 bp, 9 predicted proteins | sample 9134181 | NCBI WGS metagenome assembly JAEEGH01 (sample SAMN16246544, study PRJNA631951) | gut metagenome | biome: gut microbiome; feature: rumen; material: DP-attached | host: Bos | place: Iran: Karaj | collected 2018-10
ACCCCCGGTCGAGCCGGGAGTGACAGTCTGAAGGATCGGGTGTCGCCGAACTATTTGTCCGTATAGTAGCGGTGGTGGGCTTCCTCCTGGCGCATCTCGCTGAACGAAGAAACCCGTTTTAGATAACCGATGACGCGCGTCAGGTAGTCCAGGTTGTGGCTGCCGCACTTCGGGCACACCTCCAGCGTATCCTTGCTGATGTAGCCGCAGTCGTTGCAGACCGTGTTGCGGCAGTTGAAGGTGAAGTAGTTGGTGCCGTAGTGAGCCGCCGTATTCAGCAGTTGGCGGTACTGCTCCTTGGACAGGTGCTCGGAGATGTTCATATGCAGGGCCGATCCGCCGTCCAGGTACTTGACATACTCCTCACCGTGGAGTTTGAACTTGTCGATCATCGACAGGCTCTCATCCTCGGGATTGTAGAAGTACGAGCTGTACATGTTGTGCTTCGGGGAGACGAAATAGCCGTCCTTCTTGTCCCACTTGTAGTTTTTGCCGGAGAGGTTCTCGCCCGGGACGAACTCGGTGTTGAACATGCAGTCGGGCGTGCGGTCCTTGCGGTTGGCGACGTTGATGGTCTCCAAAAGCATGTTGACGAACTCCCGGTAGTCCTCGTTGGGATTGATCTCCAGGCCCAGGAACTCGGCGGCATCGGTCAGGCCGTTGACGCCGATCGTCAGGTACTGCTTGCGCATGTCGATGAAACCGGCGCGGTAGACGTCCAGCATGTCGGCCTTCAGGAAGTCCTTGATGATCTCGTTGAAGGCGGTCTGGTACTTGTGGACGCGCACGGTATGCTCGGTGACAGCCTCCCGGATGTACTCGTAGAGTTTCTCCTTGTCGTAGGACTTGCGCTCCAGGGCGGATCCCTTCGGCATCACGAGGCCCTTCTCCTGCTTGAAGTACTTGCGCGCGGCATCCTGGATGAGGCGGTTCAGGTTGATCGTCATCACGGACTTGGAACCGGTCGCCACGGAGGCCGTACCCATCGAATACTGGTGGGTCGTGTGGTTGTGGCCGTCGTCCAGGTCCTTCAGGGAATTGCGCAGGCGGCAGCAGCTGGACAGGCTGTCCGGGCTGTTGGAGATGTAGCAGAAGAAGCTGTGGCCCTTGGCCCACATCTCGGCGGTGAAATCGGCGTACTCCTTGTCGGCGTAATCGTCGCCGCCGTCTGTCAGCAGCGCCATCGTCTCGACCGGGAAGGTCAGGATGTAGTGGTTGCGCTCTTCGTTGAACCAGTTCATGAAATGCTTCTGCAGCCAGGAGAGGGTCTCCCACTTCGGCGCCGTCCCGTCCGGGAAGCGGAAATCGCTGAACACGCCCTCGAAATAGGGCTTGTCGAAATAACCGACGTTCCAGAACACGGTCTGGTAGCCGCGGTTGCCGGCGGGCATGTTCATCGAATGCACGACCTGCTGGAAGCAGTTGTCGATGACCTTGCGGAGCGTGCGTTTCTTGACATTGTTCTCCACGACCTCGTCCAGGCGGTCCAAGTAGTCGTCGCCGTAATCCTTGCGGATGAAATAGTCCAGGTACATCAGGAACTCCGGCGTCGCCACGGCGCCCATGAACTGCGAGGAAATCGAATACACCAGGTTGATGAATTCGCCGCAGAAGGACTTGAGGTCGGTCGGGGCGATGGACACGCCGCCCAGCTCGCGCAGGCCGCTCACCAGGAAAGGATACATCGTGATGGCCACGCAGTAGGGATAGCCCGGCGTGCCGCTCTCGTCGTGCTTGTACAGGATGTGGGACTCCAGGTCGTCGATATACTGCTGGGCCATGCCGCGGCCATAGAGGGCGCGGATCTTGTCCTGCATGATGTAGCGGTTCTGCTTGATGTTGTTCTCCTTGTAGAGCTCGTGGCCGAGGGTTACGATGTTCTTGCTCGTGACGTTGGCGTTGGCATCGAACTTAGAGCCGGTCGCGGCGTTGGAGGCCTTGATATAGTCGCGGATGAAGTCGTTCTTCTTGCGGAGGTCCATGCCCCGGTCGTAGGTCTCGATGTACTCGAGGGCGACCTTCTTGTTGATGGACATCAGGGACTCGACGACCTGACGGCGTATCTCCTGGCTGGAGATCTTGTCATAGATATAAAGGTTGTCGACAATCGACACCACCACGTCCTCGGGACAGGGCTGCCCGGCGGTGACGTAAGCCAGGCGGATGCCGTTCATCAATTTGATCTTGTCGTATTCTTCATAGGTGCCGTTGGTTTTGCGGACTTCCATAGTATAAGGCTTTAAGAATTAGTATGTTACGTTATAAATTAGTGTCAGCTCATCTGGGACTTGGGGCGAAGAAGATCGGACTGCCAACAGACAATCCGACGACTTGAGCTCGATTTTCCAGTACAAATTTGGCCCTTATCTTACGGGAAAACAAAGGGGAAAGACGAAACTTATCAACATCTTTTTAACACCGCGAAAAAATGCTAAATTTGTCGTCGGAAACTGAGCAGCGTACCATGCAGAAAATCATCATCCTCGACTTCGGATCCCAGACCACCCAGCTGATCGGACGCCGCGTCCGCGAGACCGGCACCTTCTGCGAGATCCTTCCTTACAACCGTTTCCCCGCCGGCGATCCGGACATCATCGGCGTCATCCTGAGCGGATCCCCGCTGAGCGTTTACGCCCCGGATTCGTATCATCCGGACCTCTCCCCCATCGTCGGCCGCTATCCAGTCCTGGGCATCTGCTACGGCGCCCAGCTCCTGAGCCAGACCTACGGCGGCAAGGTGGAGTCCGCCGGTACCCGGGAATACGGCCGCGCGATGCTCGGCAGCATCGACCCGGACTGCCCGTTGTTCAAGGGCATCCAGGCGCCTACCCAGGTCTGGATGAGCCACGGCGACTCCATCACCGCCCTCCCGGAAGGATACCGGGTGGCGGCATCGACCGACAGCGTCCATTTCGCCGCCTTCCAGAGCGCCACGGCACCCGTCTGGGGCGTCCAGTTCCACCCGGAGGTGGAGCACACGCTCGCCGGCCGGCAGCTGATCGAGAACTTCGTCGTCGGGATCTGCGGCAGCCGCCGCGAATGGACGCACGTCTCCTTCATCGACACCACGGTCGCAGAGCTGAAAGAGCAGCTCCGCGACGACAAGGTGGTGCTGGGCCTCAGCGGCGGCGTGGACTCCACGGTCGCTGCCGTCCTGCTGCACCGCGCCATCGGTGACCGCCTGCACTGCATCTTCGTCAACCACGGCCTGCTGCGCCTGCACGAGTTCGAAGACGTGCTCGCCGTCTATGAGGGCCTGGGACTGAACGTCAAGGGCGTTGACGCCTCCGAGCGCTTCTATGCCGACCTGGCAGGCGTGACCGACCCGGAGCGGAAGCGCAAGATCATCGGGGCGGACTTCATCAAGGTCTTCGACGAGGAAGCCTCCAAGATCCGGGATGTCAAGTGGCTGGCGCAGGGCACCATCTACCCCGACCGCATCGAGAGCATGAACATCACGGGCAAGACCATCAAGTCCCACCACAATGTCGGCGGCCTTCCGAAGACGATGCAGCTGCAGCTTTGCGAGCCCCTGAAATGGCTCTTCAAGGACGAAGTCCGCAACGTCGGCCGCCGTCTCGGCATCCCCGAGGAACTGGTCGGGCGGCACCCGTTCCCGGGTCCCGGCCTGGCCGTGCGCGTGATGGGCGAGATCACCCCAGAGAAACTGCAGGCCGTGCGCGAGGCGGACGACATCTTCATCCGGGGCCTGAAGGAATGGGGCCTCTACGACAAGGTCTGGCAGGCCGGCGCCGTGCTGCTCCTGGACAAGACCGTCGGCGTGCTGGGCGACGAGCGTTCCTTCGCCAACGCCGTCGCGCTGCGTGCCGTCACGAGCGTCGATGCGATGACCGCCGACTGGGCGGCCCTCCCCTACGAGTTCCTGCGCCACATCAGCAACGAAATCATCAACAAGGTCCGCGGCGTCAACCGCGTCTGCTACGACATATCATCCAAACCGCCCGCAACGATCGAATGGGAATGAGATGGCCGGTCAAGCCGGCCATGACTTACACCTGAGCCGTGACATTCACTTGTGTTTGTCAAATCTTTTCCCTAACTTGCAAATCCTTTCCCTTTTTGCGGAGCGATAAACCATTCTGACCATGGCACTATTCAAGCAAGAGTTGGCCATCGACCTGGGTACGGCCAACACCGTGATTCTGCGGGATGACAAAGTCGTCCTGGACGAACCCAGCATCATAGCGATCGAGACCAAGACCGCCAAGCTGTTCGCCATCGGCAACGAGGCGCAACAGATCGAAGAGCATACGAACCCCCGCATCTATACCATCCGTCCGCTGATGAACGGCGTCATCGCCGACTATGACGCGGCCGAGATGATGCTGACCGGCTTCATCCGCAAGGCTACAGGCATGCGGAAAGGTCTCTTCGCCCCGACGCTCAAGATGGTCATCGGCATCCCGGGCGGCTCCACGCCGGTGGACATGCGCTCCATCCGTGACTCCGCTTCGCACGCCGGTGCGCACGAATTGTATATGATTTACGAACCGATGGCTTCTGCGCTCGGTATCGGTCTGGACGTGACGGCCCCGAACGGCAACATGGTCGTCGATATCGGCGGCGGCACGACGGAGATTGCGGTCATTTCCCTGGGCGGCATCGTCGAGTCGTCCAGCATCCACGTGGCCGGCAATGAGATTACGACCGACATTATCGACTACATGGCCCAGCAGCACAACATCAGCATCGGTCGCACGACCGCGGAGCAGATCAAGTTCTCGGTCGGTTCCGTGCTGCAGGAGCTGCCGCCGGAAGAGGCGCCGCAGGACTATCTGGTCATCGGCCGCAACATCGTCACCGCACATCCTACCCAGGCCGAGATCAATTACAGCGAGATCGCCGGCTGCATCGACAAGACCATCTCCAAGATTGAAAGCGAGATCATCAAGGTCCTCCAGCGGACTCCGCCGGAGCTCTACTCCAACATCGTCGTGAACGGCATATGGCTCGCTGGTGGCGGATCGCTGCTGCGCGGCATTGCCAAGCGTTTCTCCGACAAGGTCAACATCCCGTTCCACATCGCCGAGGACCCGCTCAAGGCTGTGGCCCGCGGCACCTGCATCGCCTTGAAAGGCACGGATGTCTATCCTTTCCTGATGAAATAAGCCCTTTGCGGCTTCACTTCCCCTGCTCCGCCCGGCTCAGCCTACCCTGACCGAGCGGAGCAGATACAATATGGGGAATATCTCCAGACGCCCGACCAGCATCTCCACCATCCCGGAGACTTTGAGCACGGTCGGGAAGGCCGAATAGTTGGACATGGAGCCGACATCGCCGAAGCCGGGGCCGACGTTGCCGATACAGGCCACGGAAGCCGTGACGCCCGTGATGAAGTCCTGCCCGAAGACAATGTTGACCGCCGCGAAGATGACCACGATGAGCAGGTAGCAGAAAATATAACTGAAGGCATCGTTCACCAGATCGTCCGAACGGATGCGTCCGTCCACCCGGACGGCCTGTACGCGGTTGGGGCTGACGGTAAGTCCCACTTTCCGGTGGATGCCCTTGGCGGCCAGGATGGCCCGGTCGATCTTGATGCCTCCGGATGTGGAGCCAGAACAGCCGCAGATCAGCGAGCAGACGATGAGCACCGACATGCTGAGCGGGGGCCAGAGCGTCGTGTCCTCCGTGGCAAATCCGGTCGTCGTGGCGATGGATGCGACCTGGAAGGAGGCGTCGCGCAATGCGGCCCAGACGGAAGGATACTGCCCCTTGAACAACAGGTCCAGCGTGATGAGAACGATGGCGAGGACGACCAGCGACAGGAAGACCTTGATGGTTTCCGAACGCAAGATATACTTGGGCTGTCCCTTGAGGAAGGCCAGGAACAGGATGCCGAAATGGATTCCAGCGGCGAGCATGGTGACGGTGAGGACGATCTCCGCTGCCGGATTGGCATAGTAGGCGATGCTCGCATTGCGGACGCAGAATCCGCAGGTGCTGCAGGCCGACATGGCGTTGGTGAGCGCATCGAACCACCCCAGACCGGTCAGTTTCAAGGAGATGAAGGACAGGACGGTCAGGACGACGTATGTGATGAGCATCCGGTTGGCGAAACTCGCGCTCCGCTCCCCCACGAACGGTTCGCGGGCCACGGTGGAGATTTCCGCCCCGGACAGGGTGGACTTGTCCGCGCCGCTGGTCAGCATGGAGAACAGGGTTACGATGCCTACGCCTCCGACCCAGGCGGTGGCGATACGCCAGAACTGGAGTCCGCGCGGAAGGCCCTCGATATCATTCAGGATGGAGGCACCGGTCGTCGTGAAGCCGGAGACACTTTCGAAAATGGCATTGACGGGCGTGAATTCCCCACCATAGAACAGGAAAGGGAGCATGCCGAACAGGCAAGCGGAAATCCAGGCGCCCACGACGATGCTATTCCCCTCCCGGAAAGAAAGGCGATGCTGCCGCTTCGGGGCGAAGATAAGCGGGAAAGCGCCGACGCTGCCCGTCAGCAGGGCGGAGAAGAAAAGCGGCATCCGACTGTCATCACCCGGCGTAAAGCAGGCGATCAGGCCGGACACGGTCATGAGCGCCGCGACGAGCAACAGCGAGATGCCGATATACCAAGTGATGACCTTCCAATTCATGACGTTCGTTTTACAGGGCAAAATTATTCCGCCCGATGTCATTTATCAATACAATAATTTCTATCTTTGCATTGAAAATATCAATCATACGGAAGAGATGACCCTTCAGCAACTCCGCTACATCACCGCCATCGACGAATACCGGCATTTCGGGCAAGCGGCCGAGGCCTGCGGCCTGACCCAGTCCACACTGAGCCTGATGGTCAAGAAACTGGAAGAAGAACTGGACGTGCGCCTGTTCGACCGGGACTCGCACCCCGTGGCGCCCACCGAGATCGGCCGGAAGGTCATCGACCGCGCCAAGGTGGTCCTGTACAACGTGGAGCAGATCGCCGAGATGACCCGCTCCGAAATAGAATCCCTCTCGGGGCCGCTCAGGATCGCGCTCATCTCCACGGTGGCCCCGGTCCTGATCCCGGGCATGTTCAAGCACATCGGGACGCACTACCCTTCCCTGTCCCTACAGGCAGAAGAGATGCTGACCGACAGCATCAAGGACAAACTCCAGAAAGCGGAAATAGACATGGGTATCCTGGCCGGGCCGGTACAGGACACGGATCTCCTGGAGATCCCGCTGTACCACGAACGGTTCCTGGCATTCGTTTCTCCCCGGCATCCGGCTTTTGCACAAAGCAGCATCACCCCGGCCGCCCTGTCCAGATACCCGCTCTGGATCATCCGCGACGGCGTCCGCCAGTTGGATCCGAAGGAGTTGAAGGGAGGTGATTTCACCTACGAGCGCTATTTCGAAGGCGGCCGCGTGGGCATCCTGATCCAGATCGTCAACGACAACGGCGGCATCACGATCCTCCCCGAGACACACGCAGGCCTGATCCTGTACAGCCAGCAGGAATGCCTGCGGCCCATCGTCGACCCCGTGCCCACGCGCACGATCTCATTGGTCGTCCGCAGCGACTTCATCCATGAAGCCAGGCTTAACGCCGTCGTGGAAGCGGTCAGGCACATCATCCCCGGCCACCTGCTGGACAGCGTGGCCAGGAACGGGAAACTGGTCCTGTAAGGGGGTCAGCGGGCGATCAGCGCCCGGTTGGACTTGCCGTCGATGCAGATGCGCAGCGGCTCCGGGAAACGGACGTGACGCACGTAGGGCGTCTCGCTGACGGCGGGAAGCGCATCCAGCACGGCGAAATCCAGCATCTCCTCCTTCCGGGCGAAAGGATTGACATTGATGTATCCGACATTGAAGGAGGTCAGGTTCTGGAAGAAATGCGTGCCCTGGCTCGGGTCGATCTGGAAATGCTCGAGGGCGCACTCCACGATGGCCTTGGCCTCGGAAATGTCGCTCCAGCGCACCGGCACGCCCAGCGAAGGCTGCGTCGTGCCCCAGCGGCCGAAACCGACCAGGACGTAGCCAAGGCCGTCCTTCTGCATCTGCGCATTGATGGCAGACACGTCCCGGGCGATATCGTAGGTCTTCAGCACGTCCCAGGCTTCCGGCTTCACATAGACGACATCCTGCACGCCTTCCACCCAGCCGGTGCCGAGCGCGCAGCCTGAAGTCAGGACAGCCCCGGAGTCATCCACCTGGTCCCAGTTGACCTCCGCATAGCGCGTATCGACCGAGATCGGGCGCACCTGGAGGACGGAGAACACCGCCTCGCCGGACTTGTTCACGTCGGCGGCGAACTCGATCTCCACGTCGCACTTCATCTCATCCTTAGTGATCTCCAGCAAGCGGCCCGCGATCTGCGCCAGCGGCAGCGTGTTGTACTTCAACATCTGGGCGAAGGTGATGTACTTCGGCCCTTCGGGGAAAGCGGAATCCACGATGCGCATGTTGGCCATGTCCCAGGTGGACGCGACCTTTGCGAAGGACGGGAATCCGTAACAGTCCGTAATATTGAGCTTTTCGAGGTTGACGGCATCGTCGACGGAAGTCTTGAACTGCTCGGGATGCTGGTTGAGCGCATAGACCGTCTTCTGCGTTTCGGTCATCGTCAGGTCGGGCGTCGAAGTCTGCAGGACGTGCTTGGGATACTTCGGGGAGAAACGGAGCACCTGCTCCCCATCCACGACCGCCTTGCCCAGTCCGTAGGCCAGCTTGACGATACCTTCTTCCGCCTTCTCGTGACCGACAGGATAGAAATTGATGGAACGCGCTACGCCGGACAGCGTCGGGAAATAATATCCCCCCTCTTCGCTGCCGCAGATCTCCTGGATCACGACGGCCATCTTCTCTTCCGAAATCACGTTGCCGGACGAGATCACATAGCTCTTCGCCGCCGTGAAATAGGTGCTGGCATAGACGCTCTTAATCGCCTTCGACAACAGGCGGATCTGCTGGTCCTCATTCTCCGTGTGCGGGACCATATAGGTCGAATACACGCCCGCAAAGGGCTGATGGTAAGAGTCTTCCAGCTTGGATGATGAGCGCACCGCCAGCGGCTTGCGGGAGACGCGCACGAAGACGCGCAGCGCATCCAGCAGGTCGCGCGGCAGCTGCGACGCGACGAATTCGGACAGCAGGTCGATGTCCGTCGAGTCGGAATTGATGATGTATTTCAGGCCGTTGTCCTGGATGAAACGGTCGAAGAAATCGGTCGTGACCACCAGCGTGCGCGGCACGCACACCCGGACGTCCTCCCACTTGTTATAGAGGTCGTAACGCTGCAGGATGTGGTTCAGGAAAGCCAGACCGCGCGCCTTGCCGCCCAGCGAGCCGCTGCCGTAGCGGGCAAACCAGACCGTGTCGTTGTAGGTCTCCGGATTGAAGGCCGCGACGACACCCAGCGCCTGGGAGATGCGGAAATCGTGGATCAGCTTGACATCGTGGTCCCGGTGCGATTCGAAGGACGAATAGTCCGCCGCGCGGACCGGCTTTAGCACGCGGGCCAGCGGGAAGAGACCCCGCGCGTACAGCCATTTGGAAAGGTAATTGTTGTCCGTCAGATGGCGGAAAGCCCGGGGCTGTATGTCCCGGAGAACCATTTCGAACTCGTAGAGGTCATGGGCGCGTGCGATCTCGGCGCCGGTGTCCGGGTCCGTGACGACAAAGTCGCCGAAACCGAATTCTCTTTCCATATAGTCCTCCAATTCCTGGGTCAGGATCTTGGAGCGCTTGTTCAGGAAACCGACGCCCAGTTCCTTGGCGACTTCGCGCATGTTTTCCTGCGAGGACTGCATCAGGAAGGGCATGCGGGGATCATCCTCACGGATCATCTTGCAGAGGTCCACGCCCGCGTCCGACTTCTCGTCGGCGCGTTTGTCCCCTTTCTTCAGCACGAAACCCACGTCGGAGATGACGCCCAGCAAGTTGTTCTTGTATTTCTGGTACAGGGCGACCGCGTCGGCGTAGTTGTTCGCCATCAAGAGCTTGGGGCGGGCGCGTTTCCGCAGGATCTGCTCCCGTTCGTTGAGCGTATCCTTGATGGACGAGGCGTTCTGCTGCAGCACGATCTTGTACAGGGCCGGCAGGTAGGTGGAAATGTAGCGGATGGAGTCCTCCACGAATAGGATGGCGCGTACGCCGGCCTCCAGGACGTCGTCGTCCGCGTTCTTCCGGTCCTCGATCAGCTTGATGATCGCGATCAGCAGATCGGCGGAATTGTTCCAGCTGAAGATGTAATCGATGCAGGAGGTGTCGTAGTTCTCGAACTTGCGGTACACCTCCCGCGAAAACGAAGACATCAGGACAATCGGCATCTCAGGATCGTAGGCCTTGGCCCGCGCCGAGAAATCGAACACGCTGATCTCGCCGACGTAATACATCGTGATGACGAGATCGAAACGCTCCCCTTTCTCGAGCAGGTCCAGCGCCTGCGCGGTGGTCTCCACACGGCGGATCTCGGGCGGATTGCTCAGCTCGAGCTCCGCATACTCCTGGGAAATCTGTTTTTCAATACGACCGTCCTCCTCGAGGGAGAAACGGTCGTAACTGCTGCAGATGAGCAGGATCCGGCGGACCCTGCGCGCCATCAATGCCGACTGGTCTTTCATGTCTTAAACAAGTCCCTGGTCCATCATCGCAGTGGCCACCTTGATGAAGCCGGCGATGTTGGCGCCCTTGACATAATTGATATAGCCGTCCTCCTCCGTGCCATACTTGATGCAGGCCGCGTGGATGTCCGACATGATACGGTGCAGCTGGGCGTCCACCTCCTCGGAGGTCCATTTCTGACGGATGGAGTTCTGGGACATCTCCAGGCCGGAAGTGGCCACGCCGCCGGCGTTGGAAGCCTTGCCGGGCGAATAGAGGATCTTCGCGCTCTGGAACACCTCGATCGCCTCGGGCGTCGAAGGCATGTTGGCGCCTTCCGTGACGCAGTAGCAGCCGTTTGCGACCAGCTTGCGGGCCGCGTCGCCGTTCAGTTCGTTCTGGGTGGCGCAAGGCATCGCAATGTCGCACTTGATGCCCCAGGGCTTCTCGCCCGGGAAGTACTGCGCCTTAGGATACTTCACCGCATATTCCTTGATACGGCCGCGGACGACGTTCTTCAGGTGGAAGACGTAGGTCATCTTCTCTTCGTCGAGACCGTCCGGATCATAGACGAAGCCGTCGGAGTCGGACAGGGTCACGACCTTGGCGCCCAGGCGCATCGCCTTCTGGGCCGCATACTGGGCCACGTTGCCGGCGCCTGAAATGACCACCGTCTGGCCCTCGAAGCTCTTGCCGCGGGTCGCAAGCATCTCCTGCGCGAAATAGCAGGCGCCGTAGCCGGTCGCCTCCGGACGCAGCAGGCTGCCGCCCCAGGCCTGGCCCTTGCCGGTCAGGGTGCCGGTAAACTCGTCGCGCAGGCGCTTGTACTGGCCGAAGAGGAATCCGACCTCACGGCCGCCCACGCCGATGTCGCCGGCCGGGACGTCCGTGTCGGCGCCGATATATTTCTGAAGTTCGGTCATAAAACTCTGGCAGAAACGCATCACTTCCGCATCCGACTTGCCGCGGGGGTTGAAATCGGAGCCGCCCTTGCCGCCGCCCATCGGGAGCGTGGTCAGGCTGTTCTTGAAGGTCTGCTCGAAGGCAAGGAACTTCATGATGCTGAGGTTGACGCTGGGATGGAAGCGGATGCCGCCCTTGTAGGGGCCGATGGCGCTGTTCATCTGGACACGGAAACCGCGGTTGATCTGGATCTCGCCGCTGTCGTCCATCCAGGGGACGCGGAAAATGATCACGCGCTCGGGCTCGACGATACGCTCCATGATCTTGTTCTCGATCAAATGGGGGTACGCCTGCAGGTAGGGCGCCACGCTGGTCAGTACCTCCCGGACGGCCTGGTGGAATTCAAGCTCTCCGGGGTTCTTCGCGATCAGGTCGGACATAAAAGTCTCGACGTACTTCTGGGCAAACTTTTCCATAAGAAACAGGTTTTACACTATACTAACAAAAAAGAATTACTACTAACAAGCCACAAGATAGGAAAAATTGGCCAAATCTGTTCAAGAGAAAGCCACTTTTTAAATTTTTTTGATAGTTTTGCCGGTCGATGGCACATCTGGGAGAAATACTTTCGCTCATCGTCGCGTTCAGCTGGACGGCGACGGCCTTGTTCGCCGACGAAGCCAGCCACCGCATCGGAACGATGAGCGTGAATGTGATCCGGCTGCTGTTGGCGAGCGTTTTCCTGGCCCTTATCCTATGGGTCAGCACCGGCGCGCCTTATCCCGTCTATGCCGATGGAAAAGCCTGGCTCTGGCTGGCGCTGTCCGCCCTCGTCGGCTATCTGTTCGGCGACTGGTGCCTGTTCAACTGTTACCTTGTCATCGGGTCCCGTTTCGGCCAGTTGTTCATGACACTCGCTCCCGTGATGGCTGCCCTGTCCGCCTGGGCGATGCTGGGCGAAACGCTAAGTTGGAAAGCCATCCTGGCGATGGCGGTCACGCTGGGCGGCATCGCGATTTCCATCCTGAGCCGGGGCGAAGACCATCATCTCCGGTCCACGCTGCCTTTGAAGGGCATCCTGCTGGGCATCGGGGCCGGGACCGGGCAAGGCGTAGGATTGGTTCTCAGCAAGATCGGCATGCAGCATTACGCCGCGGCGATTCCCGCCGATGCGCCCGAGGCAATCGGGAAGATGCTCCCCTTCGCTTCCACGATGATCCGCTGCCTGGTCGGGGGCCTGTGTTTCCTCCTGCTGATGGCGTTGATGCGCCAGACCGGCCGGCTCAAAGCCGCGTTCCGGGAAAAGAAAGGCTTGCGCTATTCCGTCCTGACCTGCCTGTTCGGACCCGTATTCGGCGTCTCCCTTTCGCTGATGGCGGTCCGTTATGCCAGCGCCGGGATCGCTTCGACCCTGATGGCCCTGACCCCGGTCCTGATCATCCTTCCCTATGCCCTGATCCATCGGCAGCGGGTTCGCGTACGGGAATTAATAGGAGTGACGGTCAGCATGGCCGGCGTCGCCCTGTTTTTTTTGCTCTGAAAAAAGTGGATTTTTTTCAAAAAAAAACTTGCATTTCAAAAATTAGTCCTTACATTTGGTCCCAGCAATGAGTCACAACGCAGCATATTTCTTCTGGTGGCGCCTGTACGATACGATCGGACAGGAGTTCACGGTATAGTATGTCACGGCTCGTTGCGGGTTATTACAGACATAATTTAAACCAGGCTGTCCGGTCAGAACCGGGCAGCTTTTTTTATTCGGCAACAAACGTTTAACTTTACATAAATTTTCAAACCCATGAGACAGAAAAAATTCATCCTTCCGGACAGTGAGATCCCGCAGGCATGGTTCAACATCCAGGCAGTGATGCCCAACAAACCGAAGCCCATCCTTCACCCCGGCACCCGCCAGGCCCTCAAGGCCGAAGACCTCTATCCCATCTTCTGCGAGGAATGCAGCAAGCAGGAGCTGGATACGGTCCACGAATGGATCCCCATCCCGGAACCGGTCCGCGAGCAGTACGCCGCCTACCGCTGTACCCCGCTCGTGCGCGCCTACGAGCTCGAAGAAGCCCTCGGCACGCCGGCCCACATCTATTTCAAGAACGAGAGCGTATCCCCCGCCGGTTCGCATAAACTGAATTCGGCCCTGGCGCAGGCCTATTATGCCAAGGAGCAGGGCATCACCAACATCACGACGGAGACCGGAGCCGGCCAGTGGGGCGGCGCCCTCTCCTACGCCGCCAAGAAGTTCGGCATCGAGTGCGCGGTCTATATGGTCAAGGCCAGTTTCAACCAGAAGCCTTACCGCCGTTCCATCATGCAGACCTTCGGGGCCGCGATCACCCCTTCCCCGTCGATGTCCACCCGCGCCGGCAAGGATATCCTGACCGTCAATCCCAATGACCAGGGATCCCTGGGCTGCGCCATTTCCGAGGCCATCGAGTTGGCCGTGACTACGCCGAACTGCAAATATACGCTCGGATCCGTCCTGAACCACGTCTGCCTGCACCAGACCGTCATCGGTCTGGAGGCGGAGAAGCAGATGGCCTTGGCCGGCGAATATCCGGACATCGTCATCGCCTGTTTCGGCGGCGGTTCCAACTTCAGCGGCATCGCCTATCCCTTCATGCGCCACAACATCCAGGAAGGCAAGAAGACGCGTTTCATCGCCGCCGAGCCGGCTTCCTGCCCGAAGCTGACCCGCGGCAAGTTCGAGTATGACTTCGGCGACGAGGCGGGTCTGACTCCCCTGCTGCCGATGTACACGATCGGCCACACCTTCAAGCCCGCGACGATCCACGCCGGCGGTCTGCGTTACCACGGCGCTGGCGTCATCATGTCGCAGCTGATGAAAGACGGCTTTATGGAGGCCGTCGACTTCGACCAGACGGATACCTTCAAGGCAGGCGTTCTTTTCGCGCGCACCGAGGGCATCATCCCGGCTCCGGAGTCCTGCCACGCGATTGCGGCTACGATCCAGGAGGCGCTGAAATGCAAGGAGACCGGTGAGCAGAAGACAATCCTCTTCAACCTTTCCGGCCATGGTTTCGTGGATATGTCGGCGTACGACCAGTACTTCTCCGGCGAAATGATCAACTATCGTCCTTCCGAGGAAGAACTGGCTAAGTACATGGCCAGCGCCGATGCGCTGAACCGCTGATCTATTTGCGGCAAAGGTCGCGGAGAGAGCAGCCCTCGCAGCCACAGCGGCAGGACGGCTCTTTCCGCGGCTTTCGTATGGATGCGAGGGCGGCGGCAGCGGCCAGGATGACCAGCAGGAGGATGAGTATGGAAGCCGCGTTCATCTCAGATCAGCAACAAGGTCAGACGATATGCCCCGAAAGCGACGAGCCAGGCGACCAGGCATTGGAATAAGACCATGGCGATCGCCCATTTGCCGCCCAGCTCGCGCTTGACGGAAGCCACCGCCGCAACGCAAGGCGTGTACAGCAGGCTGAAAACCAACATCGGGACGGCCGTGGCGACCGTCAGGGTCGACAGCACGTCCAGCACCTCCATCGTGGAGACGACGCTCTCCTTGGCCAGGAAACCGGAAATGAAGGCCGTCACGACCCGCCAGTCGCCCAGCCCCAGCGGCGCGAACAAAGGAGAAAGCAGGCCGGCGACCCACGCGAGCATGCTCCCCTCCCCGTTCTCCACCATCTGGAAACGGAAGTCCAGGGTCTGCAGGAACCAGATGACCAGCGTCGCCACGAAAATGACGGTAAATGCGCGCTGCAGGAAATCCTTCGTCTTGTCCCAAAGCAGATGCCCGACGTTCCGCGCCTGCGGCAGACGGTAATTGGGGAGCTCCATGATGAACGGGGCCGGCTCCGAATGCCTGCCGGCGTGCCACTTGTCGACCAGGGCGACCAGGATGCCGACCAGGATCGAAAGCAGGTACAAGCAGATCAGGACCAAGCCCCCGTGCCCCGGGAAAAACGCCGTGGTAAAGAAGGCGTAGATCGGCAGCTTGGCGGAACAGCTCATAAAGGGGATGAGCAGGATCGTCTTCATACGGTCCTTGGCGGACGGCAGCGTACGCGTCGCCATCACGCCCGGCACCGAACAGCCGAGTCCGATCAGCAGCGGCACGATGCTCCGGCCCGAGAGGCCGATCTTTCGCAGGGCGTGATCCGTCACGAAGGCCACGCGCGCCATATAACCGCTGTCCTCCAGCATCGAGAGGAAGAAGAACAAGATAATTATGATCGGGACGAAACTGACCACCGACCCCACGCCACCGAAGACGGCGTCCACGACCAGGGAACGGACCACCTCGCTGACATTCCAGCGCAGCAGGGCCGCATTGACCCAGTCTCCCAACGCGGTGAGGCCCCGGTCCAGCAGATCCTGCAACGGCGCGCCCAGCACATC
>JAEEGH010016554.1_pt1 | contig 15833 bp, 11 predicted proteins | sample 9134181 | NCBI WGS metagenome assembly JAEEGH01 (sample SAMN16246544, study PRJNA631951) | gut metagenome | biome: gut microbiome; feature: rumen; material: DP-attached | host: Bos | place: Iran: Karaj | collected 2018-10
TGTAACTTTTGGCAAATGGCTTGAAGCCAAGAGCAAGGGGCGGACGCGCGACGCAATCAAAAAGCTCATAAAGCTTGCGCCAAAGACAGCTATAATAGAAGAAAACGGCGCAGAAATTGAAGTTGAAGCTTCTTCGCTCAAAGCCGGAGACGTTGTAATTGTCAAGACCGGCTCGTATATTCCGGTTGACGGCAAAATCATTTCAGGCGATGCGTCTGTAGATGAATCTGCTTTGACTGGCGAAAGCATTCCTGTTTTCAAAAAAGCTGATGATTCTGTTAAGGCTGCCACGCTCAATGTGAGCGGCTTTATCAAAGTCCGCGCAGAAGCTGTCGGCGGTGACACCGCCTTTTCAAAGGTGATTGCGCTTGTTGAAGAAGCGTCTGCAAGCAAAGCGCCGATTGCAAAGGCTGCCGACACAGTTGCGCTTTATTTTGTGCCGGCCGTAATGCTGATTGCTGCTGTTACCTTCGTTGTGTGGCTTGCAAAGGGCGCGGCTTTTCAAGATGCGCTTTCGTGCGCAATTTCGGTGCTTGTAATTTCTTGCCCTTGCGCGCTTGGCCTTGCAACGCCTGTTGCCATAATGGTTGGCACGTCAAAAGGTGCAGAGAACGGCATCTTGATAAAGTCTGGCGAAGCGTTGCAGACGCTCAATAAAGTTGATACTGTCGTGCTCGATAAGACCGGCACAGTTACAGAAGGGCAGCTTTCAGTTTCTGATGTTGAGCTGCTCGCGGCAGAAGTCTTTGACAGAAATCATCTGCTTAACCTCGCGGCCGCTCTTGAATCGCCGAGCGGACACCCTGTTGCAAAAGCTATTGTAGACGGTGCGGTTAAGACTTCGTTTTTTGACAAGAACGCAAAATATACATGCACTGATTTTGAGAATGTTGCCGGCAAGGGCGTAAAAGGCGTTGTAAACGGCGTTCATTATGCCGCCGGAAACGCAGGGCTTTTCAACAATGTACCAGCTGATATTCTTCAAAAAGTTGACGCGCTTTCTTCGCAGGGCAAGACAATCGTAATTGTTGCGGAAACTGCCGCGCATAATTCGCCCGGTGGCGCTGTGCTTGCGCGCAAATTTTTGGGCATAATCGCCTGCACTGACAAAATCAGGGCAACCACAAAAGAAGCAATTGAAGCTTTTAAAGCTGAAAAATGCTCTGTCGTTATGCTCACAGGCGATAACGGGAACGCCGCAAGATACATCGCTTCTCAAGCTGGAATTGACAACGTAATTTCGGGCGTGCTTCCGCATCAAAAAGAAGCTGAAATAAGGCGGCTCAAAGACGAAGGGCACAAAGTTGCCATGATTGGCGACGGCATAAACGATGCGCCTGCTTTGGTTCGTGCTGATTCTGGCATTGCAATCGGGGCGGGCACAGATGTCGCTATTGAAAGCGCGGGCATAATTCTTGTGCGCAGCGATTTGCGCGATGCAGTGAACGCACTGCGCCTTTCAAAAGCCGTAATGCGCAATATAAAGCAGAACCTTTTCTGGGCTTTTTTCTACAATGCGCTCGGAATTCCATTGGCAGCCGGCGTTTTTTATAATATGCTTGGAATAAAGCTCAGCCCGATGATTGGCTCTGCCGCGATGGGCTTGAGCAGCGTGTGCGTGGTTTCTAATGCGCTGCGCCTGCGCTTTTTTAAGAACAAATTTGCAAAATCATCTATAGAAACTGAAGAAACTGTATCAGAAACTCAAGTTTCTAAAGATTCACCGACGGAGGAAGTTATGTCTAAAAAAATGGAAATGGTCATTGACGGAATGATGTGCTCTCATTGCAGCGGAAGAGTAGAGCAGGCGTTGAACGCAATTGATGGCGTAAGCGCGTCTGTGAATCTTGAAAAGAAAACAGCTTTTATCGATGCCGCTGATTCAGTTTCAGAAGAAGCTTTGAAAAAAGCAGTTACCGACGCAGGCTACACCGTAGTTTCGCTTAAATAGCCGGGCAATGACACATCAATTTGCAAAAAAAGGAAAAAACTGATGAATGCTGAAGAAATGAGCGAAAAGGCTCGGACAAATTTCCTCAACGGCTTTAATTGCGCCCAGTCTGTATTTTGCGCCTTTGTTGAAGAACTTGGCGAAAGCGTTTGCGGCATGAACCTTGAAACGGCGCAAAAGCTCAGCTCTTCTTTCGGCGGCGGCATGGGCAGGCTCCGCGAAGTGTGCGGCACTGTAAGCGGTATGTTCATGGCAGCCGGTCTTGTTTACGGCTATTCAACAAGTTCAGAGCCAGACGCAAAGGCAAAGCACTACGCATTGATTCAAGAGCTTGCCAAGAAATTCGCTGAAAAGAACGGCTCGATAGTCTGCCGCGATCTTCTTGGGCTTCCGCCAAAGACTTCAGCTTTTGAGCCAGACAGCCCTGTGCCAGAAGCGCGCACAGAGCAATACTACAAGAAACGGCCATGCGCCGACCTTGTTGCTGATGCCGCAAGAATTTTTGCGGAATACTATTTGAGCCATCCAAAAGCAAGCTGATAAATTCAGCAGAATACGTCGTTTTTCAGCTTTTTTGAGCAGCCTGATGCAGATAAGTTTCTCTTTTTAGAAAAAATTTCCGCTTATTGATGAAAATGAATTTGAGAAAAATTCAAAAATATAATAGAATATTCTCATGAAACTATTACAGTCATTTCAGGTTAAATTTCTTGCGCTTATAAGCTCTTTAATTATTATAGTTGTTCTCTGTCTTTCTTTTTACTCAATCAAGAAAATGACGAGAATTTCGTCTTCAGTTTATCAGTCTCAGGCTACACAGGTAGTAAGATCCGCTCAGGGACTTGTTGACGGAGATGCATTTGAAAGATACGCGACATCTCTTGACCCGAATGACTTTGATTATATTGAAACCTGCCGCAGGCTTCTTAAAATAAAATACGACCAGCATTGTACATATCTTTACACGATGGTTCTTAAAGACGATAACACCGGCGTGTTTATTGCAGACGGAAGCGACGAGCCGGACGGCGACGAATTTTCACCGATAGGTTCAGAAGAAGACATTTCTGACTATGGCGAAGATCTGGTTATCAGCTATAAAACAGGCGAGCTTATAACAGGCGACCTTGTATATCAGCCGGCATGGGGCTGGACTGTTTCAGCTTATGCACCAATCAAAAACAGTGCCGGAAAGCTTGTCGGAATTATCGGTTGTGACTATAACGGCAGTTCTATAGCAAAAGAGCTGCAGAAAACTAGAACCGCGTTGATTTGGTTCGGTATTGGAATAACAGTTCTAGCCATTGTTCTTACATTCTTCTTTACAATGCCTTTCTTTAAGCGGATTAAAGGCGTTTCGTCTTCTCTCGAACAGATTTCTGACGGTGCCGGTGACCTTACTCAGTCGCTTCCTATAAAAAAGGATGATGAAGTCGGCGCGCTTGCCGGAAATTTCAACAAGGTAATTGCAAGCCTTTGTCAGATGATTCAGTCTATAAAAGACTCTACGTTCAAGCTTGATATGACGAGCGAGAACCTGCTTGTTCAGATTGAAGGCGCAAAAGAGGCAATGCTTGTTGCCGGTTCTGAAATTATGGACATTACGACAAAAACACAGGCACAGACTTCGTGCATGAACGACGTTGTCGTGGGTATTTCTAAGACAGAAGAAGAAATCGCCGAGCTTGACAAGCGTCTGAACAGTGTTTCAGTTTCAATTGAAAATTCATCAAACGCCATGAAAGAAATGACTGTAAACGTCAGCAATTTCAATAAAGGAATGAATGAAATTGCTTCTTCTTGTACGGCGCTTGTTAATAATTCTGAAGAGGGCCGTGTTCTTCAGCAGGAAGTTGTCGAAAAAGTTTCGCTTGTAGTTGAACAGGCAAGAAACCTTGCAGACGCTAACACTGCAATTGCAAATATTTCGTCACAGACAAACCTTCTTGCGATGAACGCTTCTATTGAAGCTGCACATGCGGGTAACGCCGGTAAAGGTTTCGCTGTTGTTGCCGGTGAAATCCGAAAGCTTGCAGAAAGCTCTGCAAAGCAGTCTGAATCGATTAACAACCTGCTTAAAGACATTACAGATGCAATTAACGGAATTGTCCATTCTTCTGATGCTTCGCGCAAATCATTTGAGGGAATCGGAAAACAGATTCAGGGCATTGACCAGATGATTAAGGATTTGCAGCTCGGCATGAACGAACAGGATACTGCAATCCGGGGCGTTGCCGAAACTACCAGAATCATCAATGAAACTGCACAGGCTATCAACGTTTCTTCTTCAAAGATGAAACAGCAGAGTGCCGACGCATTCGGTAAGATTGACCTGCTCAAGACCCAGACAAACGAAATCGGCTCAAAAGTTGACAACATCGTAATGAAGACAATGGAAGTTCAGTCGCTTATCACCAATGTAGCCGATGCTTCTGAATCAAACAAGCAGACAGCAACCGATGTTTCTGTGCTTATCAATAAATTCAAGACGATGTAACTTTTAGAATCAGATTAATCTCATAGATGGCGGAAATCCGTTCTTTTGGGTCCGTCGGACTGCTCGCATGGCAAAGCCATGAGGCAGTCCGCGTCCGCAAATCACTGCTTCCCGCCAGAACAATACACATTACATAGATGTGCATATCCAAGAGCCTGCCGCTTTTGACTTCGCAAAACCGTCAGTGCATTCACATCGGCTGCGAGTTAGTATTAATTATGGTGTGAATAACGCTGAAAACAATCTTACACAAAAATAATTATAAAGTTGCAATGAGAGGAATTAAGTAATGTATTGGCAAATGCAATATGTAACAGTGTGGATGAAGCAATTGACAAAATGTTTTAAAGGAATAAAAAAATGAAAACATTCTTATCTTATTTGAGTTATTTAATGTTTATTCTTAGCATTTTGGAGGGATATTATTTTTTTGATTCCTTTAAATTTGCAACGAGCGTCTGTTTTCTATTGATGTGTATTGGCTGTATTTTCTCAATTCCTAAGCTTTATGAAGATTTAAAAGACCCTAATCATGACTGTTACTGGATACGATGCAAATCTTTATTTGTTTTTATGATTTTAGGTTCAATTGGTTTCTTTATATTAGCAATTGTCTTCTTGCCATGCTTCGGCTTGTAGTCTTTTGCTGCTTGAGTTGAAATCTGTCCGATGAGGAACAGCCTGTGGCACCAACCTTTGCCAGTTATCGCATTGCGAAAAACTTGAGAAGCTGTTGCTCAAAAGCTTGTAATTAACAGTCAGCTGTCTATAAAAACGGAAATGAAGCACCGGTTTGAAATAAGCTGATGCTGTTTTGAACCGTGTTCCGCAACAGAAAGCCGTTTGTTATACTTAAAAAATATGTCTTGTTCGTTTTGCTGTTTTTCGATAGACTGTTATACAAATTGCCGTTCCGGCTTAATGAAAAACGAGGATTTGTATGATAGTCATGAAATTTGGCGGTTCTTCTGTAGCTAATGCTGAAAGAATCCGCCATGTTGCTTCCATTATTAAAACTTATGCGGATAAAAGACCGGCTGTTGTGCTTTCTGCAATGGGCGACACAACCGATTACCTGCTTGAAGCAGCTGACCTTGCGCTTACAGGCAAAGTCGATATTTCAAATGTAGAAAAGCTTCACAAAGACACCGCAAAAGATTTGGGCGTTGCAATAGACAGCGTGAACGAACTTCTTGACGAGCTGAAATTTCTGCTCACAGGCATTTCAATGCTCAAGGAACTGACAAAACGCACACGCGATTATCTCGTTTCTTTTGGCGAGCGGCTTTCTGTGCGCATGATGGCAGCTTATCTTAGCGCAAACGGTGTGCCAGCTAAATTTTATGACGCTTGGGACGTTGGCTTCGTTTCAGATTCTAACTTTATGTCAGCCGAACTTTTGGACGACGTTTGGCAGACAATTCCGGCACATCTTTCAGATTATGCGTCTGGCAAAGACAAAAACATTCCGATTATCACAGGCTTTATCGCCAAAGACAAGAACGGCTACATCACCACGCTTGGCCGCGGCGGCAGCGACTTGAGCGCGACAATGATTGGTGCTGCAATGAAAGCCGATGAAGTTCAGACTTGGAAAGATGTTGACGGCATTCTTACCGCAGACCCGCGCACCGTAAAGAACGCAAGAACAGTGCCTGAAGTAACCTATGACGAAGCCGCCGAGCTTGCATATTTTGGCGCGCAGGTTCTTCATCCGCGCTCAATGAATCCTTGCCGTGTAAACGGAACTCCTGTTCGTGTAAAGAATTCTTACAACATTGATTTTCCGGGTTCGGTAATTCTTGCAAAGCATACAGGTGAAAGGCCGCCAGTAACGGCAATTACTTCAAAGAAAAATAACATTGTCATTGACCTTGTTTCAACAAGAATGATCGGCTTGCCGGGCTTTTTGGCACATGTCTTCAATCAGTTCTTGAAATGGGAAATAAGCATTGACGTTATTGCAACATCAGAAGTTTCAGTTTCGCTCACGATAAACACAGACAAGCCGCTTGAGGGCTTGAAAGCAGACCTTGAAAGATACGCTTCTGTCGATATAAAGCGCGGCAAATCTATCGTTACGATTATCTGCGATGTCGCCCGCTCTTCTGAAATTCTTCAGTCTGCTTTCAAAGTTTTGTCTGAAGAAAAAGTCAACGTGCAGATGATAAGCCAGGGTGCTTCTAAGGTGAATATCAGCTTTATAGTTGATGATGCCGAGGCGAACACCGTGGTTAAAGCCCTGCACAAAGTATATTTTGGAGACTGATTATGAAAATTGCATTGGTTGGTTATGGCCAGATGGGGCACATGCTCCGTTCTGTTGCTGAAAAGCGCGGGCACAAAGTTGTGCTTACAGTAGACACTTTTGCAGAAGACGCTGATTTTAAGCCGGCTTCTCCTGCTGAAACTGCCGCAAAGATTAAAGAATCCGGTGCAGAGGGCATAATCGAGTTTTCGCACCCGACTTCAGTAATGGGCAATATCGAAGCTTTGCTTCCGCTCAAGCTGCCGCTCGTTGTCGGCACAACCGGCTGGAATGACAAGCGCGCCGAAGTCGAGAAACTCGCCATAAAAGACGGTTCGTTCATCTTTCACGCCGCAAACTATTCTATCGGCGTAAATCTTTTTTATAAGATTGTCGCACAGGCTGCAAAGCTTGTTTCAAATTATGATGAATACGACTGCGCCCTTTGGGAAGCGCACCACACAAAGAAGCTTGACAGCCCTTCAGGCACTGCGCTTGAAATTGCGCAGCTTGTGCTTGACAACATGCCTTCAAAAAAGACAATCGTAACAGAAGCTTTTCACGACAGACCGAAAAAAGAAGAGCTTCACGTTTCAAGCACGCGTCTCGGCAGTGTTCCGGGCACTCATACTGTGTTCTTTGATTCAAGCGCAGACACAATTGAGCTTACTCATACTGTAAGAAACCGCGAAGGCCTTGCGATGGGCGCAGTGCGCGCACTTGAATGGCTCCGCGGCGGCGTTGATGACGGCTCAATCAAGCCGGGCATGTATTCGATGAACAACATTCTGGGCGACTAAACGTGCGGAAGGCGGTTTTGTGCAAATATGTTGCAAAGCTGCCTGAAAAGCGTGTCATGCCGAATTTAGTTCGGCATCTGCCTTAGATTTGGTGTTAAGATCCCGAAACAAGTTCGGGATGACATATAAACGGCGTTGATGTTGAGCTGCCAAATTTATGGCAGCCAGTCTTTTGATATGTGTAATATTTTGAATAGTTCTTCAAAATTCCTTTTGTGTTTTATCTTTTTTTCTCTTGCGTTGCTCGTTTCGTGCGGCAAATCATCTGAAACTGAAACAGATGCCCAGCTGCAAGCTGAAGAAACAGCGGCAGAGCTTGAAGCCGCCGCACGCGCAGCTGAAGAAGAAGCAGCGCGCCTTGAAAAGCTTAAAGTTGAGAGCGCGCTGCAATCATATTTAGACAATCTCACCTTAGACGAAAAAATCGCGCAGCTTTTCGCTGTCGGTATAGACGGCAACGATATCCTGCATTCTTATGCTAAAAAAGAATTTGATGACGGCGCGCCTGGCTCGTTCCTGCTTTTTGACGTGAATATCGCTGAAACGGCGGAACAGACTTTGGGCTTTACGAATTCAGTCATGGAATGGTTTAGCAGCCAGAATCTTGTGCCGCCGTTTTTCATGATTGACAACGAAGGCGGCGGCGTTTACCGCTTTGGCGGCATCGGCTCAAAGCTGCTTTCGCCAGAGCGCATGACCGCATGTTTTTCGCCGGAAGAGGCGGAGCAATATTATTATTTGATTGGCTGCCAGATGAAGGCCATGAACATTCATCTGAATCTTGCGCCGCTTGTTGAAACCAAAAATGAAGGCAATGATGCTTTTCTTGGGCGGCGTTCCTACGGTTCGCTTGAAAATGTCGAAAAATACGGCGCGGCCTGCATCAAAGGCTTTGACAAAGCTGGTGTCGGCACAACTTTGAAGCATTTTCCGGGCAACACAGACGTTGACCCGCATATCGGGCTGCCGCATCTTGACGCATCAAAAGAAGAAGTCGAATCTTTGTACATTGCGCCGTTCAAAAAACTTGCGCCGCTTGGTGCAGACGCTGTGCTCATTTCTCATATTGTGGTTGATTCGCTTGATGAGGGCGTGCCGTCTTGTTTTTCCGCCAAAATAGTCGGTGCAGAGCTTAAAGAAAGCTTTTGGAACGAAGGGCTTGTAATCTCAGACGATTTGTACATGGGCGCGTTGAGCCGCAACGGTTATCCGCCGGAAGTTGCCGTCGTAAAGGCGCTGAAAGCCGGCATTGATGTTCTCATGATTTCAGAAAAGCGTTTTTCAAAAGCCGCCGAAGCGATAAAGAGAGAAGCCGAAGCTGACGCACAGTTTGCGGCTCGAATCGATGATGCCGTGCTGAGCATTTTGCGCTTTAAGATTAAGCGCGGCATTCTTGAGCTAAAAGAAACCGGAGACGGCTCGGGCTATTACATTGAGCCTGTTTCGCTTGCCGATGCTGAAAAAAGCCTTGAATCATTTAGAAAAGCAAAAGAAGAAGCAGACAAACTTTACGTTGAGCATGTAAGATAAATCGTATGGGCAAAAAAGATAAGAATAAGCAGACAGGCGCAGAATTATTCGACTCATATTATTCAGAGCTTTTCGGTGAAAGATGGAACACATTGCGCGCCGCCTTGCTTGGCGAACCGCGGCAGATTGGCTATTCAAAAAATCTTCTCAAGACTTATTACCTTGATGCGGGCAGCGTGAGGGCGGCGAAGGCTTTGCCTCTTGACGGCGCAGAAAAAACCGCAGATTTTTGTGCAGCGCCCGGCGGCAAGTCTCTAGTTATTGCGTCGTCAATGCCAGACGGCGCAACTTTAGTCTCAAACGAACGTTCGCGCGACCGCAAGAACAGGCTTCAGAAGGTGCTCGACGAGCATCTGCCCGAAGAAATACGCAGCCATGTTTCTGTTTCAGGCTTTGACGCCGGCCGCTGGTGCAACTATGAGCGCGAAGCTTATGACAGAATCTTGCTCGATGCGCCGTGCTCGTCTGAAAGGCACGTGCTTGCTGACCCGAAATATCTTGCGCAGTGGTCGCCTGCGCGCATACGCAATCTTGCCGTTGCGCAATGGGCGTTGCTTTCTTCGGCGTTCCTCGTGCTGAAAAAGGACGGCTTCATGGTCTATTCAACATGCGCGCTCGCCCAAGCTGAAAATGACGGCGTAATCAACAAGCTTTTGAAAAAATACCCCGGTGCGTCTGTAGTTGCACTGCCGGAGACCGACCCAGAGGGGCTGTGCAACGGCGAAAGAACAGAATTCGGTGTTCATGTGCTGCCAGACAGACAGAAAGGTGCAGGTCCGTTATATTTTGCTTTGATACACAAAGAATTTTAGTCATTAATTATGGACGAAATCATCTATATGGTATAGAATCATCTTTGGGTGAAATATGTCCAATACGTCTAGTGCTAGAGAAGAAAAATTAAAACGAATCATTGAGCTCGAAAAGGTCTTGAACGAGATTCAGGATATTGACGTTTTGCTTGAACGCATTCTTACTGAAGCCAGAAACATCGTGCATGCAGACGCCGGTTCTATCTACGTCTATGAGCATGGTATGCTTGGTATCCGTTATGGTCAGAACGAAACTCAGCAGAAAAAGCTTGCACCCGGACAAAAACTCCCTTACAACTTTTTCACATTCCCTGTAAACGAAAAATCTATGTGCGGTTATGCCGTTCTTACAGGTTCAATTCTGAATGTACCTGATGTTTACAATCTTGTTGACAGACCTTTTGTATTCAACAAACAGCCGGATACTTTGACCGGCTACCGTACAAAAGCAGTTCTTACTGTTCCTTTGAAGACTGCAACAAACAAAGTGTTGGGCGTGCTTCAGATTATAAATCCGCAGACAGAAGACAATCAGCTTACAGAATTTGATGATGCTTCTGTTTTGTATATAGAGCATTTTGCTACAAGTGCCACACAGGCTCTTGAGCGCGCGCATTTGACACGTGCAATGATTTTGCGCATGGTTCAGATGGCAGAGTTCCGCGACCCGAAAGAAACCGGTGCGCATGTAAACCGCGTTTCTAACTACGCTGTAGAAATCTACGACCACTGGGCTTTTAAGCACAATGTTGCTGTCGCTGAGTCTGAAAAATACAGAGACGCATTGAAGATTGCCGCAATGCTTCACGATGTTGGCAAAGTAGCCATTTCTGATGTTATTCTTAGAAAGCCTTCAAGACTGACTGACGAAGAGTATAAGATTATCCAGAACCATACATTGATCGGCTCTCGGCTTTTTGATGATATTCAGTCTCCTTTGGATGCAATGTCGAGGGATGTTGCTCTGCGTCACCACGAACGCTGGGACGGCATGGGCTACCCTGGAAAAATTGACATTAATTCTGGTGAACCGCTTGAAATAAATCCCGACACTGGAAAACCGGCAGGTCTCTCTGGAGAAGAAATTCCGCTTGCTGCAAGAATTGTGTCTTTAGCAGATGTTTTTGATGCTTTGTCTTCAAAGCGCGTCTATAAAGAATCTTGGTCTGAAGTAGAAGTCTTAAACGAGATTCAGTCTCAGGCTGGAAAGCAGTTTGACCCTGAGCTGGTTATGAGCTTTTTTGAGGTTCTGCCGAATATACGCCAGATTCAGATGGCATGGCCGGATTAACCGCTATATATTCCACTTTTTCTTAAAATCATCGCTTATTTCGCTGAACACCGGCATGTTTTGCTTTGCAGACGATAAAAGCTGTTTAAAAATCTTAAGAACTGCGCTTCTCGTTTCAGGTTCTATTCTTGCCAGAGCCTTGATTACGGCACTTGATTTTTTAAGCCAGTTATCAGACAAATCTGACAATGTACGTGCTTCTGTTGCGTAAAGCACTTCAAAAAGCGTGTCTATAAACATTTCGCGCTGGCTGTTGTCAAGCTGCTCAAGCCAGTCCTTAATTGTTGAGTCAATAAATTTGCTGTCGTTTGTAAGTCCGTCAACCTTTACAAATGCTTTAGCCGTTACAAACCATGTAAACGGATCGTGCTGAAAAATGCCCATTGATTCCGAGCTTTTAATTTCAATACATTCTTCGCGGTGGTTGAATAAAATGCCGACAACAGAAGACTGGGGCAGGTAAGTTGTAAGCTTCGGCAGCATTGCTGTAAATTCGGCAGACTGAAGAATGTTCTGCTCAAAGCCAGGACCGTCAAAGTTATAGACTTTTGTTATCTGCTTCTGCGTCTTAGCATCGCAGAAAACAGAGGAATAAATCGCAAGGTTGCCGCCTTTTGAGTGGCCGCCTACAATAAGACTGCGCTTTTTATTTGCATTTGCACATGCTGTAAGATATGCTACGGCGTCTTTTTGCGCCGGTACAGGCGACATAAACGCCATGTTAAAGTCTTCTTTCCAGCCGACAATTGTGCCGTCTGTGCCTCTAAAAGCGATGAAAGCATTGTTTTTGGCAAATTCAAAGGTTATGGCGGCAAACTGCTTTTCGGTTATGTCGTCTGTGTGAGAGCTGAAGCCCGAAACAAGCACCTCGCCGAAGCGGCCCGTGGCGGCAGCTTCCTTTAAAAATGGAAAATTGTCTTTACCCATTGTCTCGCTGTTCTTTTTGCGCTGTTCAAAATCGGGCGCATTCTCGAACATTGCCGCGGCATCTTTCAGTCGCATTGGCTTTGCAAATGATTCACTTACAATTGAAGAGTAGTCAAGATAAGAAAGCTGACAGAAAATAAGACAGTCAACCTCGTTTATAGGAGATGCTTCAAATGAAAGGTCTCCGCGCCAGTCAAAATACTCTGATATAGTATTAATCTGACTGGTATGGTTTTTTTCAAAGTTTTCAGACAGCACTGTTACCGCCCCCAAAATCCTTTACATTTCAGATGGTTCTGCTGTTTCAGATGCTTTTGATGCAGAGCGGGCAAGTATAGGAAATGCCACAAACGAGAGAAAAAGATAAACGATTGATAATGTTACCCAAATCTGGGCATCTGCACCCAAAAACCATGCAGTTTCAATAAAAGTTGGAATAAAGTACATAATCAGAAAAAGCGGTATTGCTATAATTGTTTTTGCAGTTCCTTTGCCAGAAGCTGCCGGTTTTACGAGCGAAAAGATGTTGTACGCCGCAACACACAACGCAAACTGAAGAACCGGTCTTATGAGCAGAAGAAACAGAGAAAGCGTGGTGTATCTTTGTATTATAAAATAAGGCAGCTGTATTGTGTAAAAACCGAAAAGAATATATGTAAAAGTTCTTAACTTGTATGCTAATGATTCCCTGAAGAAAATGACGAACGGAATAAAACAGAGCAGAAAAGGTATGATTACTTCTGCAATACACAGCGACAAAAATTCTTTAACATAATTATAGACGGCAAAATGTACCGGAAGAAAGAAAATCCAGTCGCATGTGCAGTACAGTGCACCAAGAACAAGCCCTAAGAATGCCAGAAAACATGCGGTGTGTTTATTCGGAAAAAGTACGTCGCGCGACAGACCGCTTGTAAAAAACAATGCCATCGCCGGAAAAAGAATCAACATAAATAACTTCATGACTATAAAATAGCATAAACTCGCGCGCCTTACAAGGTCACTTTTTTATGGCTTCTGTATGAAGAAGACCCCGTCATTGCGAAGCGTGCAACGCAGAAGCAATCCGAATCGGTGATTTTATATATGATACAGGAGATTGTTTCGTCTTGAGTTAAAAAATTAGTTGTAAATCAAATGTAAAAGTTTGAAAAAAAAGGCCGTTTTGTGCGTTAACGCACTAATTTTTAGTGCGTTCACACACACATAGATTTTCTAATTTGCATTATATTTTTCCTGAAATTAGAAATAAACAGGAATCCGCAACATGAAGGTACAGATAACTCAAAAAATATTTAATAGGCAGAAAATGCAAATTGATAAGCAATTTACCAGCTTAACCAAATTTTTTATAGCACTCGCTGCAATTATTTTTGCTGCTGCTCTTACCGCATGTGGCGGAGGAGGTGGCGGCGGTGGCGGAGCTGGAATTACTGGAAACGGTGGAGCTGGCTCTGGCGGGGCCGGCGGCAATGGTTCAAGTAAATACCACAACGGCGGCGGCGTGGGCGGTTATCGTAACGGCATACAAGTTGGCGGCGGCTTTGGCGGCAACAGCAGTTTTGGCGGTATAGATGAAATAAACATCAACGGAAGCACCTCTCTAGACGTAACCGGCTACAGCTATAACGGCACAACCTATACTGACGTAAAATCTCTTACAAAGGCGATATATGAAAAAGGCACAACAGAAGATGTGTTTTATGTTGATTTTACTGTAAACGGCGAATCTGCACCAAGAACCGCGCGTATAAGGGCAAACGGAGCAGCAAATCCCGGTGACTATTTGACGGTTGACTATCAGTATAAGCTTTCATATACATTGCCGGGCAGCGCGGGTGCAACCGCCTCTATCCCGACAGAAGTGATGTTCTACAAAAGAGACGGTGCAAGCATAAATCTGCCTGTGCTTTCAGATACGTCATATTCACAAGTCAACGGCGACGGCATCGATTATCATGTTAACAAGTGGAATGTGCAGGGGCAGAAAGTCAGTGGCGGCAACGTACTGATTCATGCTTCTGGTGACGTTGCTATCGGTGATATAACACCTACAGTTGACCGTACATACGGCTTCAAAAACTCTGGCGAACTTGTTGTAAATAGCACTGGAACAGTTGCTGTAAATAATAGTGGCAGAAGTTCTATAACAAAGATAGAACTTCCTGCTTCGGGCAGTGTTGCTCTTGATTTGAGCCAAGTTACAAACCTTGCAATTGCAAACAATGGTGCAGCATTAGAAAAGCAAATAGAATCTCTGCCAGAAGAATATCTTGAAGAAGTCTCACGCTATATACAACTGTTGCAATACAAAATCGCCGCACTTGAGCAACAAAAAAAAGAAAAACAATCCAACGGAATAATTTTTGGACTTGGAAAAGGCAAATTTAAAGTTCCAGATGATATTAACGCATATGATGATGTAGTTACAGAAGAATTCGAGGATTATTTATGAAAATTCTTTTGGATACGCATATTCTCATTTGGATTTTACAAGATGACGAAAGGCTTCCTTTTCACCAGATGCACCACGTAAGCACAAAGACCCTTTTGATAGAATTCTCATCTGCCAAGCAAAAAGCGAAAATATGCATTTCTTAACTCACGACAGCTTGATTCCATATTACAACGAACCCTGCGTGATTTTGGCCTGAAAAAAGCTTTTCTTCTACATAGTCTATACCACACATATCCATACTGTATTTTTGTAACTACACACCATTGCAGAAATTCTCAAGCAGCCTGTAAAAAAGCCGATAGACTAGATATGAGCAATATCACCCCGAAATGTCATTTTTGCAACGAATGCAGAGGAACAGGCTGCATCTCAGAATTACCCGGAACAGGCGGCATACGCAAGAACATCAATTTTCAGCTTAATTGTAGCGACTGGGATATTTATCCGCGGACTGAAATTTCTGACGAAGAGCTTTTCAAGCTTAAAGCACCAAAAATAAGGCTTGCACCGATAACAGGCGGCTGCGAGAACATCGGCTATGCAATAGAAGAGCAGTATTACTTTGATATGATAGAAGCATGCTGCCGTGCAAACATTGCGCTTAGCATTGGCGACGGCTGCCCCGACATAAAGCTTAAAAGCGGCATTGCGGCTGTCAAAAAAAATAATGCAAAAGCCGCCGTCTTTATCAAGCCTTACGCAAACAAGAAAATCATCGAAAGGGCAGAGTGGGCTTCGGACATTGCCGAAATAGTCGGCATAGACATTGACGCTTATAATATCATCACGATGAGAAACCTCGTCAGTCTTGAAAAAAAGAATGCAGAGCTTCTGGCAGAAATAAAGCAGTATGTGAATAACGTGCTCAAAGTGCCGTTCGCGCTTAAAGGTATATTTACGATGCAAGACATTGAGCTTGTAAAAGCCGTTAAGCCTGATATTGTGGCAATTTCAAACCACGGCGGAAGGGTAGACAACCGCACCGGCAGCACAATCGATTTTCTGGCGGAGCACAACGACGTTCTTAAGCAGAATTGCGGCGAACTTTGGATTGACGGCGGCATTAGAAAGAAGCGCGACTTATGCGTTGCTTCTTATTTTGGCGCAAAAGAAGTCATGATTGCACGCCCGCTTATAAGTGCATTGTGCAAAGACGGCATCTACGGCGTAAAAGACTATATCGAAAAGACTTACAGCTGACAGGCGCGGTTCTTGCCGCCGCTTGAAAGCCATCTCAAGAATTTTTCCGCACAATTTGCTTAATAGGCTTGCAAAGCAGTGCGTTTCCTCACAAAAACTTTTTCTTAAATTCAAAATTT
>JAEEGH010016559.1_pt1 | contig 15832 bp, 10 predicted proteins | sample 9134181 | NCBI WGS metagenome assembly JAEEGH01 (sample SAMN16246544, study PRJNA631951) | gut metagenome | biome: gut microbiome; feature: rumen; material: DP-attached | host: Bos | place: Iran: Karaj | collected 2018-10
GTTGTGCCCCAAGAGGTAGCCACACCAACAGGCTCAAAAGGAATAAAGCGAATCGTGTCATTTGTTATTGTCCCGTGGCCTGGCGATATTCTAGGAGTTTGTTCTGATAGTCGGCGTATGCATCGGTGCGACGGTCGAGTGCCTGTTGATAGAGCAGTTGGGCTTCGAGCAGGTCGCTCATCTTTGAGGTACCTGCACGGTAATAGTCACGGTTCAAACGCAAGTTTTCCTCAGCCTGTTCAATGCTGCGCTGGGCTATCTGGAGCTGCTGGCGCGACTCTTCCACATTGTTCCAGGCGTTCTGCATGCGGATTTTCAGCAGCTCGGAATTGTCGGCCAACTGCTCTTCGGCCTTTTGCTGCTCAATTTTCTTGCGCTTGACGGCATGGGAGCCGCCCCACCAGTCGGAGATGGGGATGCTGACGGTGGCGAAGATCATGCCAAAGGTGCGATTGTTGTCCAACAGGTTGTGGTAGTTGTAGCCTGCCCCGACAGCTATGGTGGGCAGGTTCTGTCCGATGACCATCTTCTTTTGGAGACTGGCTGCTTCCACCTGCTTCTGCAGGAGCTGGTATTCGGGTGTCTGTAATAGGGCCTGCAGGTGGTCTTGTTGTTGAGGGATTGATGCGACGGCAAAGGCGTCGCCCATACTAACGGTGAAGCTGTCGCTACTGAGGCCGCAGAACTGCGCCAACAGCAGTCTGACGATGGAGAGACCGTTCTGCAACTTCAGTTTCTGGCTCTCGGTATTGTTCTGTCGCAGTTGCACTTGCAGCAGGTCGTTGCGCATGGCGACACCGGCACGGACGGCCACATCGACATCCTTGTGAATGTCGGAGAGCATCGTTTCGACGGCGGCGATGGTCTTTAGTTTCTCCTGTAGCGACACTATTTGCCAGTAATATTGTTCCGTCTGTTTTTCGACTTCGTTTTCAGAGAGCTGGAATTGCAGACGGCTGACGTCTTCACCTATCTTAGCAAGTTTATTGCCGTTGATGATCTGTCCTCCGGCAAAGACGGGCTGTACGGCATTGATGCCTGCGATGGTGCCGTTCTTTATCATAGAGACGCTGATGGGACTGCCCAAGGCTGCCAGCGCTTCGGCAGGGAGCGACGTGGCGAGGGCTGCACCCAATTCGGGCGAAATATATTCTGAGGGATTGACATCCATCTTTGCCATGCCTCGGTTGGCATTGAACCATGTGCCCGTGCCGCTGACGGTGGGGAAATACTTGGTGAAGGCTTCCTTTCGCTGCTGCTGGGCTGCATCGATGCCACGCTGGGCATTACGCAGTGTGATGTTGTTATGGCGGGCAGAGTCGAGAAGCTGCTCCAGGGTGTAGGTTTGGGCTGCTGCGATACAGCAGTATACTGAACAAACTATCAGGGATATTATCTTTTTCATTGCGGTAGCAAATTTTTCACTTTTCACTTAGTTGAAACTTTCCAATAAACCACAGGCAAAACGGTGACCACGAGTATGAGCGACCCGATGCCTCCGGCAAAGATGGTGACGCCCACGGGCATCCAGAATGCCGACTGTGCGATAATCATTGGCACCACGCCGACGGCTGTCGTAGCAGTTGTAAGGAAGATGGGCACCATGCGGCGGCTTCCTGCATCGACGGCTGCCTGACGGACGGCCTCGTTATACTCAGCACGCGTGCATCCGGGATGCTCCTCAGCGAACTTTTTCACCAAGTCGCCTGCATGTTCGAAAATAAGAATCTCGTTACGCATAATCATACCCATCAGGGTGATGAAACCGAAGATGGCGGTGATGCCTAATGTGCGGTTCATAATGAGCAGACCGAGTAGCGAGCCGGGCAGGCAGAGGGCGATGGCCAGCATGCAGACGATGGTGATGCCGTACTTCTTGAAGTTGAACAGCAGGAAGAAGAATATGATGACCAGTGCTATGGCAATGCCCGAAACCACTTGCGGCACCGTCTCGTTGGAGTGTTCTATCTCGCCGCCCACTTCGCTACGCACCCCCTCGGGGATGGTGATTTCGCTCTGCATCATCTCGGCCAGACGCTTCTCCACGGCAGCAGTGAATACACCCTGGGCAAAATGAGCCGTCACGGTGACGCACCGCTCTCCACCACGGTGCATGATGCGGCTCTCGCTCCAGGTGGGCTTTACCTTTGCCACCTGCCTCAAGGGCACGGCACTGTTCGTTGAATGTTCATTGCCAAGCGTACTCGACATGCCTGCCGAGGCGATGGCCATTGGTGTGGTAATGCCAAGGTTCTCTACGTCGGCGAATGTCATATCGGCATCGTCCTTGACAACGATAGGCAGTTCATAGTTCCCCTCCCACAACTGACCAACACGCAGGTCGCTGCTGGTGGCACTGAGTGCCATCTGTGCCGTGGTGCGGTTGATGCCAAGTTGTGCTGAGGCTACGGGGTCGAGCTCAACGTTGATGAGCGGGAACGGCTGCAGGTAGTCGGTGTGTACCCACTCCAGTTCGGGCATCTGGCGCATACGCTCCATCATCCGTTCTGCTACAGTGTGCAACGAGTCCAGGTTCTCACCGTAGAAACGATACTCCATCTCGGTACACTCCAGGAAGTCGAGGCGCTTGAACTTGACGTAGGCCTCCGGGAACGCCTCGCTCCAACGGGGCTGATAGTCGGCCAGCAATCCGAGTGTGGCCTCCTGCGACGTGGTATTGATGATGAACTGTGCAAAGTTTCGTCCGCCCATCTGCGGGGCGTAGGTGGCCTGGAAGCGGGGCGACGAACAGCCTATGAACGAGGTAATGCTGTGCACGCGCTCATCCTGCTGCAACACGTGGCGCATGGAGTCGGCCACAGCTCGTGTATCCTGTAGTCCCTTGCCCTCCGGCAGGTAAATCTCGATGGCAAACTGGTCGCGGTCACTGTAGGGGAACAGGCGTATCTTCAGTTTCGGCGCAATGAGCATCGACAGAGCCACAAGGGCCACACCCGAACCGATGGTCAGCCACGGATGACGGAACAGCACTCTGAGCAACCGGTCGTAATAGTCCTGCACGTAGTCGGTCAGCGTGCGCTTCTTCTCCTTGCTGTCGTCCTGCTTCTTAGGCTTTATCAGCCACACGTTCAGCAGGGGTATCAGCGCCACGGCCACCGCCAGCGACACCATCAGATTGATGGTAATGGTAAAGGGGAAGTCATGAATGACATCGAGCGTAGAGCCGGTGATGGTTGACAACAGCGGGAAGAAGATGGCACAGATGCACACCGTGGCCAGCATCATCGGCATGAAGTACTGCCGCACCGACTCCACAGCGGCCTTGCGCGGCTGCATGCCCTTGTCGAGATACTCCAGATAGCCGTCGATGACCACGATGGAGTTGTCGACAATCATTCCCAGCACCACAATCAGTGCTGCCAGCGTGACGATGTTCAGCGGGATGCCCACCAGATACATGATAGCCACCGAGATAAAGGTGCTCACGGGGATGGTGATGGCAGCCACGATGGCCGAGCGGATGGGGAACAGCAACATCATGACCACGATGATGATGGCCATTGAGACAAACAGGTCTCGCATGAACGACGTGATGCTTTCGCTCACCACCTTCGGCTGGTCGGCAATACGTGTTATCTTCACGTCGTCGGGCATTTCCTTCTCGCGAAAGTCGTCGAGCACTTCGTCCACCTCCTCGCCATACTGCACTATGTTGTTGCCTGGGGTCATCTCCATCGACAGCAGCACACAAGGGTGTCCGTCCTGTTCGATGTAGCTCTCCGTGCGGTCATACTCGCGCACCATACGGGCCACGTCTCTCACTCTCACCACCTTGCCCGTCTGCGGGTCGCTGAAGATAATCTGGTTGGCTATCTCCTCCTCCGAGTTCTCCGTCGCCTCCACGTGGATGGGGGTGTTCTGGTCGCCGTCAACGATGCTGCCGCTCATGGTGGTGATGCCCTGCGACTGCAGTTTCGTAAACAGAGCCTGCTGGCCGATGCCGTAGGCCTGTAGCCGCTGACGGTCCACATAGAGCGAAATCTGCTCCTTCTGTTCACCGAACAGTTTTACGTTGGCCACCGACGGTATGCGGCGCAGCCGGTCGGAGAGGTCGTCGCTGTATTTCTTCAGTTCACGGTAGCTACGCTGGTCGCTCTCGATTGCGATGAGCAATGCCGACGTGTTGCCAAAGTCGTCGTTGGCCACCACGGCCAGCACTCCGCTCGGCAACTGTGTCTTGAACGTGTTCAGTCCGTGCTTGATTTTCGACCATACCTCGTCCTTGTTGTTCACCTCGTCGTTCAGGCGTACCATCACGATGCACATACCGTTCTGCGAGGTGGAAGTGGTCTTTACGCGGTTCACCTCGTTAAACGTATAGAGATAACGCTCCAGCGGACGAGCCACCTGTGCCTCCACCTCCTCGCTTGTGGCACCGGGGTAGATGGCGGCCACCACACCCTGACGGATGGTGATTTCGGGGAACTCGTCCTTCGGCATCTGCACCATTCCGAAGATGCCCAGCAAAAACAGCAATGCCACAATCAGCAACGATATGGGATAGTGAGTCAATGGCCAACTCACCCACGACATTTTCTCTTTCATTGTCTATCAATTGTCAATTAGTAAACGACTTTACTTCCTTCACTCAGTTTCTGGTATCCTTCCGTCACGATGCGCTGTCCGTCGCCAATGCCGTTGATTACTGCCACGCGGTTGCCGCTGGTCGCACCGATGCCGACTTTCGAGCGATGCACCGTACTGTCGCCAGCCACCGTCCATACAAACAGGCTTCCGTCGGCATTGCGCTGCACCGCTGTCACAGGTACAAATGGTGCGGAAGCAAATTGTTCACTATTCACTTTTCCCTTTTCACTTCCGAAGGAAACAGAAGCCACCATCCCCGGCAGCAACCTCCTGTCGCCGTTGTCCACATTGATTCTTATATCATACGTGTGCGTAAGCGCGTCTGCCACCACACCTTTCTCTATCCGTCCGCCGCTCACCGTCTTGCCAGCGGCCTCCACGTGGACGGTCGATGCCGTCGTGGCGCTGATACCATTCATCTCGGCTTCAGGTATCGACACCTTCACCTTTACCGCGCTCACGTCAAGAATCGTCACCACAGCCTGCGAGGGCAGTGCCGTCTCGCCGGCCTTCACAGCCTTGCGTCCCACGATGCCGCTCACGGGAGCCACAAGCCGGCAGTCGGCCAGATTCTTCCTCGCCACTTCCAACTGCGCCTTAGCCTGAGCCACGCGGCTCTGAACCTCCACCCACTGCGCTTCGGGCAGCGAACCGGCCTCGTGCAGCATCGTCATGCGTTGCAAGCCGTCGTTGGCCTGTGCCATCGTGGCCTCAGCACTGGCCAGCATATTGCGTGCCTGTGTATCGTCCATCTCGGCAATCAGTTGTCCGCGGCTTACAGCCTGCCCCTCGCTCACCAGCACACGGCGCACCACACCCATACCCGTGAAGCTCACCGCCGTTGCCTCGCGCTCCTCTACGATACCCACGTACTGTTGTCCCGCAGCACCGGCCTCGGCCGTCACCACCTCCGTCTTCACCCGCGTAGGCTGTTTCACCTTCGCCTCCTGTTTCTCGCTGCAGCTGCTCATCTGCATCACCACGGCCAGGGCCGTCAACATCATTTTTGCTTTCATTCTTGATTATGTTTTTAGTTCTGAAATCTTTTTCGGGTGCAAAGGTGATGATTTTATTCCAAACTCTCTTGTCCCTTTCCGTGTCTGATTTGTTCTTTTTTGAATGTTAGCCTGATACGGAACAAATTTTTGTCCATTTTGACCATTGTTTTCACGAAAAACTTCTATACCTTTGCAGGCGGAAAGTAAATATCGGACAAACAAAATGGAACAAAAGAAATTCAGTCTAAGCGAATTTGGCGGTGCACCGCAAGTGGATGTCGATGTATCGCTCGACTACTCTGACGAGGACATTGTGATGATAGACAACGCCAAGTTCATGGCAAATCCCAACCCGGTGAAACTGCAGATGAACATCGTGGCATTCTGTAACCAGGGAAAGATTCAAGGCATACTCAATGGCGTCACCTCGCAGTTCAGCAAGAACCAGTTGCTCATCTGCCCGCCAGGCACTATCATTACTGACTTCATGCTCTCGCCCGACTTCGAGTTCAAGGCTATCATGATAAGCAACAGAATGCTTCAGTCGTTCCTGCGCGAGAAAATGAACGTGTGGACAGAGCTGCATTATATAGACAAGCAGCACGTCATCACCCTGGAAGAAGAGGACATCCAGACCTACATCCGCTTCTATGACATGCTCAACGGCATCGTCAGCTCCAGTCGCCCCAACGAGTATCGGGCCGAAGTGGTACAGTCGATGCTTCGCGGGGCATTGCTTCATCTTTGCGGGACGTTGAACGCGATAAAGGCGGGCCAGACCATTATCCAGCCGAAGGTGAGCCAGGCGGGCACGCTGTTCCAACAGTTCATCGACATGCTCAATGCCACGCCCGTGAAGCACCGCCCGGTAGAGTGGTATGCCGGCGAACTGTGCATCACACCGAAATACCTCTCCACCATCTGCAAGAACCATTCGGGCAAGACTGCCAACGAGTGGATTCGCGAGCATGTGCTGGAGGACATCCGCTACTATCTGAAACAGACCGACCTGAGCTTGAAACAGATCTGTGACCGTCTCGGATTTCCCAACCAATCGTTCTTTGGCAAGTACGTCAAGGACCATTTCGGCATGACCCCGATGGAATTCAGGAATAGCTAATTTCTCCCCTATCCTATTTCTATACGATTATTATGCCTATCCTTTGTCAGCAAGACGTTTAAGGAGTTCGATGAGCACTTGCCAGATGTCCTCGATGGTGGAGAGTTCCACACGTTCACTGGTTGAGTGTGGCTCCACGATGCGTGGACCGATGCTGGCAATCTGGATGCCAGGATAGTGCTCGACGAAGAAGCCGGCTTCAAGGACAAAGTGCATGGCCACCATTCGTGGACGCCAGCCCAGCACATCCTGGAACGTGTCGGACGTTAGCTGCAGGAATGCCGACTGTTGGTCTTCCTGCCAGGCAGGAGCCGACATCACAACTTCCGAAGTGGCACCGGCAGCAACAAAGGTGTCGGCAATCTCCTTACTCAGCGCAGCCATATCGTCGTCGATGAAGCTGCGCGTGTGGGTTGATACGAAGATGCTGTCCTCTTCCGTCACGATACGCCCAACGTTGTTTGACGTCTCTACCGTACCGGGCATCGCGTCGCTCATCTTCACCACGCCTTGCGGCACCTGTTCCAGACAGCCCATCAGCGCCTCGAAGGCGTCCTTGGAAATCACGCTGTCCTGCCGCTCACACTTCTCGATGCTGCACGTCATCTTCGGGTCGTCAGGGTACTCTTCGCGCAGCCATTCGTTCATCATATCCTGCTGAGACTTGACAAACTCGCAAGCCTCGCCAGACGGTACACAAACGATGATGTCGGCCGACGAGGCGATAGAGGCATTGGCCTCGCCCAGGTTGATGGATGCCACGTCAAAGTCGTACTCGTTGTAGATGGCTGCCAGGATGGCCCACATAGCTACCACGGCACTGCAACGTCCTTTGTTGATGTCCACACCCGAGTGACCACCCAGTCCACCCTCGAAACGAATGCGATACCAGCGGTGCTTGCCGCCTGGAGCAGGCTGCCGCTTCATGGGAATGCGATGGAACTGCAGACAGGCCCCGGCAGCACCCGTCGTGATGGTGTCGTAGTCTTCCGAGTCAAGGTTGATGACCTTGCGCCCTCTGAGGAAGTCCTTGCTCAGCTGTGAGGCTCCCGACATGCCGTCTTCCTCGTTGGTGGTGGTAATGACCTCCAGCGGACCGTGTACTATCTCGTTGCTTTCCAGCACGGCAAGTGCCATCGACAGTCCGATGCCGTTGTCAGCACCCAGCGACGTGCCTCGTGCCTTCATCCAGCCGTTCTCTATATAGGCATCGATGGGCGTGTTCAGCGGATCGCTCATGCCCACGCAAACCATATCCATGTGGTTGAGCAGCACGATAGGTTCCGCACCCTCATAGCCCGGTGTGGCTGGCTTGCTGATGACGACGCAGTTCTCCTTGTCGCGTTTATAGGGCAGCTTCAGCCGCTCTGCAAACTGGCATAGATAGTCAGCCACTCGCTCTTCATGGTGCGAAGGGCGTGGAATATGGTTCAGTTCCTTAAAAATCTGGAATACGCGTTCTGTTGTTTTCATAAAGCATCTTATTAATTTGCCACAAAGATAGCAATTATTCATCAAATTGCCTTATCTTTCCACCAAGATTTAATATGTTTTTTGAAAACAGACTTTTGACATCATACTCCGAGATTACCTGCGGCCCTGGCGATTCTGGTTGTCGCGGTTGCCCCATTTCTTGTCGTAGCGGCCTTCGGTGTCGATTTTTCCACCGAACATATTAAGGCGGTAGCGAACGTGGAGCATGGCATAGGAATTGACGCTGTTATACCGCGTGTCGCTACGACCGGTGGCGTTCACCCAGCGTTCGTAGTTAGACTGCTGGCCCAGCAGGTCGTAGAAGTTGAGTGCGACGACAAGTGACTTATTCTTCAGGAACGGCTTGGATATCTGGCCATTCCACAACAGTTCGTTGGTGTTCATCGACGTATCGTTATATCCTCGACGACTGCGTTCGTGGAGGTTCATGGAGACCTCAAAGTCATAGGGCAGTCTGACGAGGAACTGTCCGCCGTAGTCGAACTGCCACGTGTCGAGATTGGCATTGGGCTGCAGTTCGTTGCGCGAGTGCTGATAGTTCAGTCGTCCGTCGATGGATATCTCGAGCCAGTCGTTGCGGTAGCTGGCCGTCAGTCGTTCGTTGATGTTGGTGGTGCGTGTGGTATTCTTCTCGGCATCGGCCTGTTGTTGGGCCACGTAGCTGACATAGTTGTTGTAGCGGATGCGAGTGTCGGTACCAACGTTCCAATGGGCGGTGGTGTCGATGGCGGTATTGAAGGTAAATCCGCCGTTGATGTTCCAGTTGCCGTTGATGTTCTCTGGTCGCGAGACACTTCCGCCCGTCGCAGGATCGTAGCGCACGAAGTTGGAGATGGCGTTGCGCGTGTGGCGGAAATTGAAGTAGGCCACGATGGAGCGCTTGTGGCGCACAATATAGTTGTTGTAATAGGCATTCAGCGAGTTGGTGAACGAGGGTTTCAGTCCGGGATTACCCTGGGTGATATAGAGCGGATTGGAGTCGTCGGTGATGTCGAGCAACTGTGTCATCTCCGGCTGACTGGTCTCGCCGCGGTAGTGGAACCAGAGGTTGCTCTGCTCGCTGAACTTGTAGTGGAAATCGAGGGTTGGCGTCAGGTTGACGACGTTGCGCACGGTATCGACGTAGATGCCGCGGTAGTCCTGGATGAAATCAGAGTGCTGAGGTTGTACGAGGAAGCCGAGGTTGTAGTCGTATTTCTCCTCGCGGTGGCGCAGGTTCAGCCGGATGTTGTGTGTGTAGTTTTTGTATTCTGAGTAGCGGCTGAGATTGCGGTCAAGTGCTGAGGACTGTTCCAGATCGCCTCCGACATTGGCGGCCCAGGGGTCCCAGTCGCGATATTCCGGATCGATGCCGTAGAAGGGATCTTTGCTCAGGTGGCTGTAGTCGTAGGTCTTGCGGTCGCTCTTGTTCTGACTGTAACGCAGCTCGTAGCTGGCTTGCAGGTGTGCACCTTTCCAGAGCGGTTCGCTGTAGGTGGTGCTCAGCACGTAGCCACTATTGTCCGAGGGCGTAGTATTGTAGCGGGCGGTATAGTAGGTGGAGTCGAGCCCGGCCTGATTCTTGACGCGATAGAGGAAGACGGCATTGTCGCTGGCATTACGGTTCTTGCTATTGCCGACGTTGGCTTCCACTCGCAAGACGATGTTGCGACCACGCGGGTTCAGACGGCGGTACAGCTGCAGCATGGCCCATGCGTTCTTGTTTTCGCCATAGGTCAGGCTGGTGTTCTCGTTGCGGTTGATGATGTATGGCGCCAGCGGATTGGTCGGGTCGAGGGTGGTTCCCATTCCAGCCACGTCATCCAACGGATTGCCGCTGTATTTGTAGGGGTCGTCGTCGAAGGTGGCCGCCAGCGACGTGTTGGTGGCATCGTTGGTGCCATAACTGCCGTTGGCGCGCAGCAGGATATTGGTCAGCGTGTCGGGTTTCCACTCTACGCGGATATTCCCCCACCAGTTATTGCTGCGGGTGAAGTTCGACGTCTTGTTGTTCGAGAAGTTGTGCGATGTCTCGCTATAGAACGTCTCACTGGCATTCTCGGTCTGATTGTCACCGCCACGATGGTTCCAGCGCACGCTCAAGTCAATCTTCAGTTTCTTTCCGTCGTCATAGTTGATGTTGGTGCCCAGCATCTTGCGAGCGTTCAGTCCGCGACGGTTCCACCAGCCGGCATTTTCCTCCTTGTTGTTGAAATTGCCCAGCAGCACGAAACGTGTCACGTCGGTAAAGCTCGAGGCCATGCCGCGCGAAGCATAGCGGTCACTGGTACCGGTGGCAAGGTCCAGATTAGTCATGAAACCACGGTTCATGCCTTTCTTGATAGAGAAGTCGAGCACGGTCTCCTTGTTTCCGTCGTCAATGCCGGTAATGCGCGCCTGGTCCGACTGCTGGTCGTAGAACTTCAGGTTCTGGATGATGCTGACGGGGATGTTTTTGAGTGCCGTCTCCACATCACCTAACATAAACTCCTTACCGTCGAGCAGAATCTTCTTCACCTCCTTGCCGTTGACGGTGATTTTGCCGTCCTCGTCGACCTCGGCACCGGGAATGCGCTTGATGAGTTCCTCGATGGGCGAACCTTCGGGGGTGCGATAGGCTTCAGGATTATAGACGATGGTATCCTTGCGGACGATGACTTGTGCGGCACGACCTGTAACAACGGCCTCCTGCAGCAAAATACTCTCCGACTCCATCAGCAGGTTGCCGAGGTCCTGGTTCTCGTTGCGTCGCAGCGTTATCTCGCGATCAATGGTCTGGTATCCCAACGACGAGATGCGCAGACGATAGGTGCCTGTTCTCGGTGCCAGGACGTAGAAGTTGCCGCGTTCGTTGGTCACCGTTCCGCCGACGAAGGTACTGTCGGAAGCGGTGAACAGCTGGACGGTAGCTTGCATCATCGGCTCCTTCATGTCGGCGTCGAGCAGTTGTCCGCGAATGGTCAGTCGCCTATCATCAGGATCGGGCTCTGACTGGGCAGAAATGGTGAGCAATGAGAAATGAACAGTGATAAAAGTCAGGATGAATATGATACGTTTTGCCATCGTCTTTATTTGGTTTTTTGTCCTTTATAAATTAGTGATTATATATTTCTTGTACTCTCGCGAATCTCCAGACGGGTCTTCACAACCATACGCCTCACACGGTTGTCGCCATTTATCTGGTCTGACAGCAGACGGAACGCCTTCGTGCCAATCTCCTTGGGATTCTGTTTCACATAGGATATCCGCGGATTCATCACGTCCGACACCCAGTCGCTCATATAGCCAATGACCGACACGTCCTCAGGAATCCGGAGATTGCGACTCTTTATAGCCACCATCGATGATGTAGCCAGTGGACCATAGGTTGCAATGATTGCGTCGGGAGGCTCCGGCAAGCTCAGCAGTTCCAGCGTATCTGTCAGGCCGGAGTTGAAACTGGCATCGTTACAACGCACCAATTCCTTTCTGATGGGAATGTTGCGTTCGCGCAACGCCTCCAGATAACCGTGTTTGCGGTCGGCGGTCTGTTTCAGTTTGTTCGAGCCGCCAAGGAATGCAATGCGTCGTGCCCCACCGTCAATCAGGTAATGGGTGGCCTGACGCGCGGTGTCGGCATCGTTAATCACTACCGACGTCACATCAACATCTGCGGCACGGTCGAACAGCACCAACGGGATGTTGTGTTCCTTCACCCGCAACAGATGACTGTAATCCGTCGTTTCCTGCGACAGACTGACAATGATGCCCGCCACGTGCATTTCCACCAGTCGCTCAATGCTCTCTACCTCGTAACTATAGCGGTCGCAGGTATCTGTTATGATGGACATATAGCCAGACTTGCGCGCCTCCGACTCTATCCATCTCACAATATGAGCGTAGAGATTGTACGATATGTCAGGCACCACTATGCCGATAATCCGTGTTGCATCGTAATGTTCCGCAGGAGCAAAATCAACAGGCTGGTAGCCGTTCTCAGCCGCCATACTCTCTATCTTCTGCCTCAGCTCTTCGCTGACACCCTTCTGCCCTTTCAGTGCCCGGGACACGCTGGAGACGTTCACTCCCAGCGTCTTGGCAATGTCACGTTGCGATATTTTTTTCATTCTGTTGTTTTTTCTTTTAAAAAACCACCAACTTTCGCAAGCAGGTGGTTTACACATAGGATATAGAACTTTTGTGTTGGTCTGTGCAAAAGTAGAAAATTATTGCCAATCCTCCAAGAAATCCCACAATTTTCTACGCAACACCATACGCAACACTTTCAAATGGCATACGCAACAATATGAGCGGAGACCTCCTTAGTGAAGATCTCCGCCAAACCTTAGATACCCAAGCCTTTAGTTGGTGTCGCCCGCGTCGTCGTCATCGGGGTTGCCACCACCTCCGTTGTTGTCGCCGCCGGTGTTGCCACCATTGTCACCACCCGAAGGTGTTACGGTACCGGTGCCGCCACCGTTCTGACCGGCGTTCTGGGAGCCACCGCTCTGCGAACCGCCATTCTCTGTGGATCCGCCGTTCTCGGCGGATTCAGCGTTTCCACCCTTGGCAGCAGCAATCTGCTCGCGGGTCTTGTCGGTCCAGCTCAGCTTCACGTCCTTCTTCAGCTCGTCGCGGTTGAACTCGCCAGTGCTCTGTGCCAGCAGCTTGACGGTCTTCACGGCAGCGCCAGTCTTCGCACCCTCAGGCAGCGTGCCGATGCTGGCCTGTGCCACCTTGTCGTTCTGGGCGTCGTAGAGGGTCTCCAGGGCGTTGGCTTCGACGGTAGCCTTGAAGATGGCCAGGTCGGGAATCTTCACCGTGTTGCCGTTCAGCACCTGCTCGCGGACGCACTTCACGAAGTCGATGAGGATACCCGTGATCAGTCCCTCCGAGAAGGCCGTGTTGTGCTCAGCCATGTGCTTCGCCATCTCCTGGACGCCCAGCGTCTGCTTGTAACTCACTCGGGCGTACAGCTTGCCCGCCTGTTCCGATTCCGAGGTCTCGGTAACCTTTGAAAGATAAAGTTCAATCATCTTTTTGTGTGTTTTAAATGGTAAATAAATCTGGTTTTTCAGAGGTCTGAACGCGCGCTTTTCTTTCCCCTGATTTATACGACAAAGTTACGAAAAAAATCCGAATTATGCAAGTTTTTCAACGATTATTTTCCACGTTTTTCACCTTTTCTTTGGAAGTATCAGAATTATTATCTAACTTTGCAAACAACAGCAATGAATACATCAACCGACGCATTGTCCTATCGTCCACGTAATGCTGGCCACGACTACTACGGTCGCGGCTGCTATCTCATCACACTTGTGGTGAGTGGCCGTGAACGGTTGCTCTCCTCTTTTGTGGCCGATCTCGGCCGCAACCCTGCTCTCGGCCGCAAATCCACCCTTGCCCTCACTCCTCTTGGCGAGGCAGTGCAGGAGGCATGGCTGCAGACCCCCGCCCATGCACACACTCATGGCAACAAGGTGGTGGTACATGCGTGCGTTTGCATGCCTGACCATTTCCACGGCGTCATCGAGGTACTGGAACCCATGCAGTGGAGCTTGGGCGATATCATCCAGGCCTTCAAGGCCACCTGCACCAGTTGGTGGCAGCAGCAACAGGGCCTTCCCTCCTCCACCAATCGACCGATCTCGGGCGATTGCAGAAGCGAGCGTGCCCCTGCCTGGCTGCGCGAAAAGGCAGCCCTTCACTCTGACGAGGGCACCCTTGTTCGCAGCCTGTCAAAAAAGCAGCGCCAGGAGTACTATACCTTCGTGGGACGCCAGCAGCGCCCGCTCTTCGACGACAACTACGACGACACGGTGTGCCTGGACGAGCGCCACCGCCAGGCGATGATAGCCTATGTTCACGACAACCCGCGCCGTGCGCTGTTGCGGCAACTGCTGCCCGACTACTTGCGCCGATGTCTGCATGTGCAGATAGATGGTCGCAGCTATGGCGCTTTCGGCAACCTGTTCCTGCTGAGATGGCCTCGTAAGGTGCAGGTGATGTGCCACCGTCGCCACCCCATCACTCGTCAGCCATATGAAACAACCGCCGACTTTGCCCATGATCGAGCCCAGTGGGAGACTGCCATCATGGAGGGAGCCACCGCCATTGTTACGCCAGGCATCTCTAACGGTGAACAACTGATGAAGAATGAGTGCATAGACCGTGGCTATCCGCTGATACACCTGCAGGCCACACCCATAGGCCAGTACTGGAAACCTGAGAAAAGGCGCTTTGATGCCTGTGCAAGAGGTTCTATGCTCATACTGGCTCCTTGGGATCTCGACACGATGGGTGCTGTCGGCAACGTGCCCTCCGACACCGACTACAGCCGCTTTCACAACCTCAACACCCTGGCTGCCGAGATCTGCGCGTTCAACGGTGAAGCAAAGATAATCAGATAGAAACAATGATGGGTGATAACCCTGCGTTATCCGGCGATAATGGCGGGGTATCGAATGATAAGGGAGGAATAATACTCATTGGGGTTTAGAAAAGGTGGAGAAGGTGGAGTTAATATCTATATATTCCAAGAAATAAATCCCTAATTCCTTGTCTTTATTTGCATGGGATTTAGGGATTTATTTTCTAATCCCCTAAAGAAAGAACTCCACCTTCTCCACCCAAATTGTACAATTCAGAATATTTCCGGGACAAATTCCCCTGTTTCCTGCTTGTTTTCGCGACTATGCTGACGGAAATCACGGCAAATAGCCTCTACCAAGTTGCCCAATTGGCCTTTGTTACCGCCACTTATTGCCACCAGATTGCCCATTAAGCCACACATTTCCTTCCAACTGTTGTCGGGATACTGAAATTCTGCGCCGCTGATGTGTGCGCCAAGAGAGGGGAAAAGCATCGGAACAAGGGGTTCATGCATGTCTTTTGAGGCCTGTGAAAGCAACAATTTGATGCATTCTGTACCCTTTCCGAGGGTTGGCATAGCCGGTGGTGTTGTTGTTGAAATGTTGTAATTCATTGATTTAAAGCTTTTTAGATGAATGATGAGTGACCTACTATTCCAATTCCAGTTATTCCAGTTTCTTTTTTGAGGTGTCCAAACACCATAATATTATATATAACTATCTATATATTAATTAGTTATGAATATTTATAAGGGGTATTCAACCTCCTTATTTTTAATTGGAATAATTGGAATTGGAATAGACGACGGTCGTTAACTTTTACTCTTCTACCAGGCACTCCAGTGCCATACATATTTCGTTATACACTCCGAGGGCAAAGCGATCGAGGCTGAAGTCGTCACCTATTTTTATAGGCTTGAAGTTCAGACGGAGGCTGCCGTCAGGGCGGCGGGTCACAGAGATGAACTTGCCGTTGAACAGGCGCGGGTTGCGCTTTGATGTCCAGGGCAGCGTCTCCACGAAGGTGAAGTGCTCGTTGTGATGTTCCCATAGAGCAAGCAGCAACAGCTGGCCGCGAGCACAGGCTTCCATACGCTTACCACCAGGCTTGGCAAGGTCAGTAAAACCATTCTCTTGCAGAACGATAATAGGAAGGCCTTGCTCAAAGGCCGCTCGCATCACTTGTTTCTCCCCCTTAGAGATGCAGGGTGACACCAAAACGGCACCACTGCGGGCCTGCTGAAGCCACCGTTCCTGCTGCTCAGTTATCTGCTCATCGGTGC
>JAEEGH010016560.1_pt1 | contig 15832 bp, 11 predicted proteins | sample 9134181 | NCBI WGS metagenome assembly JAEEGH01 (sample SAMN16246544, study PRJNA631951) | gut metagenome | biome: gut microbiome; feature: rumen; material: DP-attached | host: Bos | place: Iran: Karaj | collected 2018-10
AATCTCGTTGGTGGCGTTCATCAGTTCGTAGTATTCTGACATATCCCAAAGGTCACGTGCCACAAGTGCCTTCATCTGTAAACGGAGCAATGGCAATGTAGCTTGGAAAGCAGAGTCGGTATATTCGATTTTCTCCTCCTTGGCTTTGGCAACGAGCATATCCATCATGTCTTGTGGAACGGTGAACTCCTGCTTGAAACGATTGAATCCTGCACGTAGGTCTTCCATCTCAAACGGTTTGTTGTCGAGTCGCCGTGCATTTGCCTTTCTGTAGTCATCGATGGCATACTCTTTGACAAGGCTCTTTCTGTTTAGATTGAGCCATTTTAAGGTGGTAGAGTTGACACAGCTCTTGGCATTCAGTTCGCGGTGCAAACGGGTGTAATAGGTAGTATCGATAGGCACATAAACATCAGGCATGATACCTCCACCTCCATAGACGATACGTCCTCCACGTGTGGTGAATTTAAGAGAATCTGGGAAGTGGATGCTGTCGGCACTCATCAGTTCTCCACTGTTGAGACGGTCGAGCATATCCATGTCGTATTTCTTCTTATCACCCTTCACGTAGGGTTTCTGCACACATCGACCTACAGGACTGTAGTAGTGAGCAATGGTCAGACGAATCTGAGAACCATCAGGCAAATCGATGGGACGTTGCACCAGTCCTTTACCAAAGGTACGACGACCTACAATGATGCCACGGTCGTTGTCTTGGATAGCTCCTGAGACGATTTCGGAAGCTGAGGCAGTATAGCCATCCACCAAAATGACAATCTTGCCGATGTGCATCTTGCCAGGTTCTGCATGATACTCATGGCGACCAGTGGAACGTCCTTCGGTATAGACAATCATTTCTCCGTTGTCGAGGAATTGGTTAGCGAGGTCAACGGCAGCTTGCAGATAACCACCACCATTGCCTTGCAGGTCGATAACGATGTCTTTCATACCCGAAGCCAACAGGAATGTAGCTGCTTTGGTGAACTCCTCTTTGGTGGTGGAGCCGAAACTGCTAATGTGGATGTAACCTGTGGTGGCATCTATCATGTAGTAAGCATCGATGGTATAGACAGGAATCTTGTCGCGGGTAACAGTGAAGGTTTGTATGCCCTTCACACCCTGACGGATGATACCTAACTTCACCTTGGTGTTTTTGGGGCCACGCAGACGCTTCATAATGTTTTCACGACTCATCTTCACACCAGCGATGGCTGTATCGTTTACGGTGACAATCTTATCGCCAGCCATGATGCCTACTTTCTCTGAAGGACCTCCACTGACGGGTTGAATAACTACCAACGTGTCTTCATTCATGTTGAACTGCACACCGATACCCTCGAAGGAACCATTGAGTGACTCGTTCTGTGTCTCCACATCTTTAGCCGACGTGTAGGTGGAATGTGGGTCAAGCTCTTTCAAGACACCACGAATGGCATCCTCCGTTGTTTTGTTCAAATCGACGGTATCTACATAAAGTTGATAGATGGCACTGTGAGCAAAGATAAGTTTACGTATCTGCATATCCAGTGTCGAATTGTCTTTACGTTGCGCCATCAGTGGTATGCTCATGGCGAGCAACATCAATGTGATAATGGATTTTATTTTCATTTTTCAATTTTACTTTATCATTTATCATTTATCATTTATCATTTAGCGAAGCGCATTATGGTAAAAATTCTGTTACGTCTTGATGATAGGAAAGCAGTTCGCGCACTACGCTGGAACTAACGTATGCCAATGCTGGGTCGGTGAACAGCAACACCGTCTCAATGCCAGTCAGGTGACGGTTCATTTCTGCTATATCACGTTCAAACTCGAAGTCTTTCACACTTCTCACACCTCGTAGCAGGAAGCTTGCCCCTACCCTCTTGGCATAATCGGTGGTGAGACCTTTGTAAGCCTCCACACGCACTCGTTGTTCATCTTGATAGAGGGAACGTATGGCTTCCAACCTTTCCTCCAAGGAAAACATATATTTCTTTTGTTCGTTCACACCAATAGCGATGATAACTTCATCAGCCACACTTGCCAAAGCGCGATTCACGATGTTTTGGTGTCCTTTGGTGAAAGGGTCAAAACTGCCTGCAAATAGAGCCAGACCCCTCCCCCGCCTCCCCTGAATGGGAGGAGTAGAATGTTTGTTCATTAGTTCGTCATTCTTCATATCTCTTCTTTTGTCGTTTATTCATTAGCAGAGATACTACTCTCCCCCTCCAGGGGGAGTGAGGAGGGGGTCTGTTCTTCTTCTGGCTTATCCTCCTCGATAACCAGATTGTTGATGATAAAGTTCTGTCGCTGCATGGTGTTTTTACCCATGTAGTACTCCAGCAATTCCTTCACTTGGTCGTGTTTACGCAGGGTGACGGACTCCAGACGCATATCTTCACCGATGAAGTTCTTGAACTCGTCGGGAGAAATCTCACCTAAACCTTTGAAACGGGTGATTTCGGGTTCTGGACTCAACATTTCGATGGCTTTCTGACGCTCCTCCTCACTATAGCAATACATCGTGATGAAGTCGCTTTTATTGTTAGGATGCTCAGCCATATACTTATCGAGCGCTGCCTTTTTGATGCGTTTCTTTCGGTTGCGCACACGGAAGAGTGGAGTCTGTAGGATATAGACGTGACCTGTCCTGACAAGCTCTGGGAAGAACTGGAGGAAGAAGGTTATCATCAGCAGACGAATGTGCATACCATCGACATCGGCATCGGTAGCCACAATGACTTTGTTGTAGCGCAATCCGTCGATACCATCCTCGATGTTAAGGGCAGCTTGCAGCAGATTGAACTCCTCATTCTCATATACCACCTTCTTGGTCAAGCCGTAAGAATTGAGCGGTTTACCTCGTAAAGAGAAAACAGCTTGGGTCATCACGTCACGACTCTTGGTGATGCTTCCGCTGGCTGAATCGCCCTCAGTGATGAAGATGGAACTCTCCTCTTTTAGGTCACCTTTTGGGTCGTTGAGATGTATCTTGCAGTCACGCAATTTACGGTTGTGCAGATTGGCTTTCTTCGCACGTTCACGAGCCAGCTTTGTTACACCAGCAATCGCTTTCCTGTCTCTTTCGTTATCCTTGATTTTCTCCTCGATAATCTCAGCTACATCGAGGTTCTTGTGTAGGTAGTTATCGACCTCGGTCTTGATGAAGTCGCCCACAAACTTGTTCACGCTGATGCCACCATTAGGCTCCATCGTAAGCGAACCCAACTTAATCTTTGTCTGTGACTCAAATTGCGGTTCCTGCACATTGATGGCTATGGCAGCAATGATGCCCGAACGGATATCGCTGTACTCGTAGTTCTTACCAAAGAACTCCTTGATGGTACGGGCAATGTGCTCCTTGAAAGCACTCTGATGAGTACCTCCTTGGATGGTGTGCTGACCATTCACAAACGAATGATACTCCTCGCCATATTGCTGATTGGTGTGTGTGAACGCTATCTCGATGTCGTCACCTTTCAGATGGATGATGTCGTAGAGTGGCTTCGCATCCATCGTGTCCTTCAGGAGGTCTTTCAATCCGTTACGGCTCACGATGCGGCTGCCGTTGTAGTAAATCTCAAGTCCAGTGTTCAGGTAGGTGTAGTTGCGGAGCATATTGCTGACAAACTCATCTTGGAACTGGTAGTTGAGAAAGAGCGTATCGTCAGGCTGAAAATAGATGTAGGTGCCATTCTCCTCGGTAGTGTCTTCGGTCTTATCATCTACCAACTTACCTTTCTCAAACACAGCCGAACGTACCACCCCATCGCGATAGCTTCTCACTTCGAAACGATTGGACAGCGCATTCACAGCCTTCGTACCCACACCGTTCAGACCGATAGACTTCTGGAAAGCCTTTGAATCGTATTTACCACCTGTATTCAAAATGCTCACAGCTTCAATCATCTTACCTTGAGGGATGCCACGACCATAATCACGTACCGTGATGGCATGATGGTCTATCACCTCCACCTCAATGCGTTTACCTGCCTGCATCTTGAACTCGTCAATGCTGTTATCGACAATCTCTTTCAGCAACACGTAAATACCATCCTCAGCATGGCTTCCATCACCCAGACGACCGATATACATACCAGGACGCAAACGGATATGCTCCACACCCGTCAGCGTGATGATATTGGCATCGCTATAGTCTATTTCAGGGGTATTGTTTAGGTTTTGTTCTTCCATCATTTAATTTCTTTCTTGTAGCAGCGACGGCGTTTGTGCTGTCTCCGCTCAAAGTATATCCACTGCTGCTGCACCTTCGAGTTCTCCTCCAGTTCGGGATTGGTTTCCACATAGTCATAGCCCTCTGATACGTAGATAGGCAGCAAGTCGTAGAAGAGGATGGCATTTACACCCTTACTCTGATATTCGGGCAATACACCCACCAGCATCAAGTCGAGAATCTTGGGTTTCTTCAGTTTGAGCGTCTTCAGCAGATGCCACCAACCCAACGGAAAGAGTTTACCCTTGGCTTTCTGGAGAGCTTTCGACATCGAAGGCATCGAGATACCCACAGCCACCAATCGTCCGTTAGCTTCGGTAATGAGGCTCACCAACTTTAAGTCGAGCACAGGCAGATACATCTTTACATAATGGTCTATCTGCTTTTGGCTCAATTCGCTATATCCGAAGAGCGGTTTGAAAGCTTCGTTGATAACTTGGAAGATTTCCTGCCCATACTCCTTAGCGATTTTCTTCGCAGAGGTGTACTTCTTGATGCGTAGGTCATACTTCTTCATCACAATCTCTGCCACACGCTTCAATCGCTCAGGTAGTCCTGTTTCCTTTGGCACCGTCATCAGCATCTCTATCCAGTCGGCATCCTTCTCAAAACCCAGTCGTTCAATATGTCGCTGATAGTAAGGGTAGTTGTAGATGGTGGCCATCGTCGATAGCTCTTCGAAACCTTCAATGAGCATACCTTCGGCATCCATGTCGGTGAAGCCCAAAGGCCCTTGTATTGTGGTCATACCTTTCTCCCTACCCCACTTCTCTACCGCTTCGAGTAGTGCTTGGCTCACTTCTTCATCATCCACAAAGTCAATCCAGCCGAAACGCACATTCTTCAGATTCCACGCCTTATTTGCCTTCTTGTTGATGATACCTGCTACGCGACCCACCAACTTGCCGTCCTTGTAAGCCAGAAAATACTCAGCTTCACAGAAGTCCATCGCTGGGTTCTTGTCTGAAAACGTGTTGAGCATATCCTCGTAGAGGTCAGGCACTGAATAGGGATTATTCTTATATAGCTCGTAGTTAAAACGGATAAACTGTTTCAGTTCCTTTTTTGTCTCAACTTGCTTGATTGTTACCATCATTTATACTAATTTTTGGCAAAGATACAACTTTTCTCGATTCCGTGTTGCTCATTTACAGTTTATTAACTTAATTTTCATTTTTTCCTCTCGCTGATGGTTATTCCTTATCTAGTCGCCATTCGCCCCATACATCAGTAGAGAGAGAACTTTGGGTCGTAGGGGTCTGCAATTTGCCATTCAGTCGAAAACTGTTTTGTTTCACATTCGTGGCGATGTATTCTGCCAGTTTTTTATAGGAGGTCTTTCCCTTATCTTCTTGGAGTTTCTTCAAGAGGAAATAGGTGAAAAGTCCATGCTTCTGGTTGGGATAGGGATAAGCTGTTTCGCTACCTGTGCAGGCGCTGAATACCACCATATTGCTTTGGGGCATCTCTTCACGTGCTTTGATGACCACACCACGTGCGCTGACATCCATGATTTGTCCGTCTTTCTTGGCTCCACTAAAACAAGCGTCAAGGAAAACGGTGACAGAACCAGGGTTGTTGGCCGTTAGTTCTTTGTAGAACTTGGACAGCTTATACCCCGTCTGGATGTTTCGTGGAGAGGCATCGACAGGCATCAAATAGGCTTCTCCTGTGCTGGGATCAGGAAGACCATGCCCAGAGTAATACACCAAAAGCTTCATGCCCTCGTAAATACTTTCCATGTCCTTGATGCGGTCGATGGCATCAATCATCTCGTTGCCTGTAGCGTTGAAGGAAGAAACGATGTTTTCTTCTGGGATACCCAATACCCTCGTACAATAGCGCATAAAAGATTTTCCATCATTGAGGGCAAAAGGAACCTTCTCCACATTCTTGTAGTTCTCATTAGACAGAATGAGTGCGAATGTCTTTGTATTCGTTCCTTTCTTATTGTCTGGAATGTTAATATCGACAGTAGATGCGCCCACATTGATAGGTTCATCAACTTGCTCTTTTTTCTCTGCATTTTGAGCGATTTGTTGTTCTGGTTTTTGGTTATCCACAACATCTGCCAGCAGATCGTCATCGTTCCATTCTGGTCGGCTAATCTTGATTTTCCCGTATTCAAGCGGAACGTTCACATCGTATAGGTAAGAACCTCCGTAAGGCGTAACGAACGTGGCTGTTTCCAGCAGCAATTTACCTGACTTATCTACCTTGAACTGTGGAGAGGTGACTTTCACACCATTCCAACTCTCTTTGAATTTCTGTGCTTCGTTATTAGCTATAGGCACCTTAATATAGATGTCACCCTGACGAGTCTGGATGCGATAGGTTTCGTGGTCGGGGTCGTAAGGCTTGATGGTCAAGTCTTGTAGATTGTATAGGTCGCTGTACTCTTGAATGTATTCAGCTTCAAGACTGGTGCGTGTCTTGGCAATCAGTTCCTTTCGAGTTTCTGGGTTGACACGCTTTACGTACTTTTCAGCAGGTTCAAACTCACCACGAATTTCCCACTTGGCTAACACTTCTTCCAATTTCGGCTTGTACCAGTCGTTGAAATTAGGCATCTTTTCTTTCTTGTTGGCGTTAGAAGCCAAATCCACCATGCTTTGCTCTGCTTGTTGTTTGACGAGTGTGGCGTCATCAGTACGTCCTACTTGGGTGTAAGCATCAGAAAGGGCGTATGGGATGCGCTGGTCATCTGTTTGACTACGATTGAGTTCCTCCAAGAGGATAATGGCTTGATTGAAGTTTTCAGTGGCACTATTGCGTAGGGCTTTGAATTGCTCTGCATCACTTGCTGTGTTGCTCTGATTGATGAGAGAGCCAGCCAAGTTGTAGTAGCAAAATGCGAGTTGTTTCTTGAGATTTGTATCTTCTGGATGTTGTTCATAGAATGCACGATAGACAGGCAACGCTTCAGCAAATTTACCATTTCTGTCGTCAATGAAAGCCTGATGTAACTTGAGGCTTGTGTCGTTGGGTGCCAGCGATAAAGCCTTTTGTAGCAAGTTCATGGCCTTCTCGTTGTTGTTGCGTCGGTAGTGGAGCGCGATAGCTTGCTTCAGCATATCGATGTCGTTAGAATAGTTCATAATGCCCTCTTCCAGCACGTGTTCCTCTTCGTCAAGACGGTCAAGCACATCAAGGTCTTTTGCTAAAAACTTGTAGGCTGTTTGCTGATGATGTTTTGCCCCAAGTTCTATGTATTCTTGAAGGTATGACACAGCACTTTCGTAGTCGCGTACATTGTGCGATTCTGCCGCTACATTAAAGACGTAAGCGGCATAATTGTCATTGCGTGGAAACTGTTCACCATCGAAGAGAGGAAGCCGAGGGATGTCAAGATAATATTTTAAGTATTTATAGGCTTTCGGGTTGTTGCCAACACCGTTGTAATATACTCCAGCTTCTTCCACTTCGGGACGGAGTTTCCTAAACTTATCTTTCAGCCCATTTTGTTGAGCCTTATCCAATTTCTCCACACATTTCATATAGTCTGTGCAGCAACAGAGCAGTGTGTCATACAGTTCGTTTTTAGTGGCTGCAGGATTCGCTTTCAACGTGAAATATTTAGCGTAGGCGTTCTCGGCTGCGGTAAACAGCGAGTCGTAATTCAACGCTCCCTCTTCTGTGTTTGAAGCAATGTTGTCTTGTGCAAAAGAGAGTGTAGTTAGGAGGAATAGTCCGAAAGTCAGAAGAATGTGCTTCATATATTGGTCTTGTTATGTAAAGTGTGAATGTAAAGTTTAAAGGTTAGAGTTTAAAGTTTAAAGAGGCTGACGCGGTGTTGGCAAACAAGCCGCATGGTCTTTAAACTTTAAACCTTAACCTTTAAACTTTACTTAATTTTAATAAACATCATGGAAGAGTAAATCGACAGCTACGCGGCGGAACTGAGAACCCTCGTTGGATGAAACCTCCACGTTGAAATCTTCAGTCACCTTCATGTCTTGGAGCGAAGTGATGTTTTTCTTGATGTAGTCCTTCACACCAATGGCACGAACCAATGACAGTTGCTCGTTGGAGGTGATGCCTGTGGCTGGCGTGATGGTCATCAGTTGTTTTTGGCCGTTTATCTTGACTTCCTGATCCTTGATGTTGCCATATCTGCCATTGTAAGGAATCTTTCCATGAATAGGTTTAGCATCGGCAGAACCTGTATAACTGATGTTGAGGGTCTTGTCTTTGTTGATGTACTTGGCAAAGTTCTCGTCTTTCAATGACTGGTTGATAATTTGGAGCATGGCCTTTGAAGCTGGATTCTTGTCTGCTTCGTATCTGCCTGGAGCGAAATCGTCCTTGGCACTAAAGCCTTCTTTCACATTATAAGTATAAGTAATCTTATAATCAGCTCCCTTGGCTGTTGGAATCAATGCTGTCGTTACGTTGATGACGGTGTTGTCCAACGTGTAGTCCTGAGTTTCCTGCTTCATGCTGGTAATGACTCCAGCCTTAATTTGCTGCAAGCGTTCGTTGTTGAGTATGTCTTGCTGTGCGGCTTCGAGGGGTACATATCCATCAGCCGAAACGAACTGAGCATCCCGTTCCTTGATATACGTGTATTTTTTGCCTGTTGCGGGGTTAATAACGTCTGTGTAGAGCACCTCAAATTTGTCGTCAGGATTCAGATTGTAAACAGTATTGCTGAACTGAAGGTCTTTGGCGTTTTTGAAGCTCTTGACATCAGAACGAGGAACCTTTAAGGCGATGGAAGGCATATCGGTGAAACCGACGCCCAATGTTTCAGAACCTAAATTATACGTTAAGGAATTGGCATTGGTGTTGATTCGGTTGCCTGCCATTTCGGTGGACACGTCCCTCGTAAATTGCAAGCGTTGTGCTTCCATCGCTTCTTCTGTGGTGCGAGTGAGATAGTCTTCCTTGCTCTCACCCTTCAAACGCTTCATCCACGTGTTCATACGTGCTTTCACGCTTTGTTGCATTTGTTCAAATAACGACAAAGGTCTGATGGATGATGGCTCTGGGGTGTAATAGGGAGTCTTTGAATAATAGAAGTTATAGGACACACCCAGAAGCAAGGACGAATTCCAATCGTTTTTGTTATTCAATCGGCCATTGAATTCGTCTGAAGTGTTGTTGAGGCGATACTCTAGCGATACGCTTAATGGCTTGGCGATTTTGTATTCAAATCCTATGCCCAATCGGAGATTGTGCATGAGTTTGTGATCAAAATGAGTCTTCGAACTCCCCTCTCTATAATATTCTTCGTCAGGGTGATGGTCTTGGTGATTGGGTTCATCCCAATAAGGTTCATCCCAATATGGCTCATCATAGTAATAGTATTCGGTAAAGTCCAGATTGCCACGTCGTGTCAATCCAATACCACCCAGCACATAGAGATTGCCCCTCGGATTGTTGTTGCTGACAAAAAGGGGCGATAGGTTGAACATGGCATCCACACCAATGGTGATGTAGTTGAACGACTGGTATCGATTGTTGTATAATACTTTAGACTTTAAGCCTTCAGCATTGATACGCGCTCCAAGTGTCGGAGCAAACCATGCACCAACGCCCACACCAAAATTGGGCTGAATCAGGTCTGTACGTTTGCCAGGACTAAACGGCAAATGCAAGCCTCCTTGCAATTGAACGAAGCCATGCGAATGGAAACTCGCATTGTCGGAAATCTCCTGTCCGTTCATGACAATTGGCAGCGAACAAAAGAGTGCTCCCAATGTATAAGTTTTAATTTTATTCATATTTTGATGGATTAAGGTTAGGAATGTTTAGTCTTTTTGTAACATCTTTTACATAATAAGAGCTGCGTCTCAGCATAGCCCAAGCGAGCTTGGCTTTGCATTCGACTTGCATCTTATTTTATTGCAAAGATATACGATTTTATTTTTATTGCCCACTTTTTTCCGAAAAAAATGTAAAAATAACTCAATTTATCTAAAGTTATTGGGCAAAATCTGTATCTTTGTATCGCCAACGCAATTTATTTTATACTTTATAAAGGTTCTTATCTATGAAAAAAATTACTTTAAGTCTTACTTTGGCATCCACGTTGATGGCTGCCGTTGGGTTCATGTCGTGTGACGGAGAATCTAAGAGTTCGCTGAAAATGCAGGTGGATTCTCTCACAGCCAAGCTTGAAGAGCAAGCTGAGGATTTGAGTTATTATCAGGATTGTTTGGACATCGTGTCAGATGGGCTTGACAGCATTGCAGCCGCTGACAGCAGTTTGATGATGGTGACTGGCAATAAGGAGGGCACCATCAGCAAGGAGAGCATCAGGGAGAATCTTGCGGCATACGCGGATATGTTGGCTCGGCAGCACGAACGCATCCAGAATCTGGAGAATGAGTTGAGTGGGAACAAACGTGAGTTGAGTAAGATGAAACAGCTTCTTGCTTATCTCAACAAGCAGATTGCCGAGAAAGATGCTACCATCAAGAGCTTGAATGAGCAGCTCGACCAGAAGAACTTTGATATCAACAAGCTGAAGGAGGAAGTGGGTCGTCTTAATGTCACGAATGCCGATTTAACCAACACAGTGAAGCAGCAAGACGAAGCCATTACTGTGGCACAGGAGATGCTGAATGAGGCTTATTACATCGTTGGAACGAATAAGGAACTGAAGAAGCAGGGTGTCCTCTCGAAGAAGTTCTTGGGTAAGGCTCAAATGAACAGTGATGTTGATGTGAGTGCCTTTAAGAAGATAGACATACGCCAAGTGACCCAAATACAGGTGGATAGCAAGAATGTGAAGATTCTTTCTTCGCACCCCAGCAATTCTTACAGCATCCGTGTTGACAAGGCGAACAAGTCTTCTGTCATTACGATTCTGGACGAGGTAGCCTTCTGGAGCCTAACCCGTTACTTGGTGATAGAAAAATAACACCGGAAAGTAAAGTTTAAAGTTTATAAAATTATGCGTATCCTTCATTCTTTTATCGCTGTGGCAGCACTGATGTTGTCCAGCGTCAATGCAATGGCTCAAACAGAAGAGTGTTGCGGAGGTGGCGTATGTGCCGAAGCTCAAGAACTCGGTTACAAGCCTTATCCTTATGGATTTGTTCAGGTGCAGGGTGGTATGGGAACCACCTTCACAGATGTGAGTTGCTGGAAGCTCTTTGAGCCTACCGTTAGCGTGGCAGCGGGTTATATGTTCAGCCCTATCATGGGAGCTCGTGTGCATGTGAACGGTTGGAAAGCCAAAGGTGCTTTCGACATGATGGGACAGTATTATGCAGGAATGACTGCCTTCAACCAGGCGGAAGAAGGTTGGGAGTTGTTGGGAAGTCCCATGAAGTACAAGTACAATTACCTTAACGCCAATGTTGACTTCATGATGAATGTCATCAACATCTTCTCCGAGAAGGTGCATCATCCTCTCGACCTCTACCTCATTGCAGGTGTCGGTCTCAACTATGCTTGGCACAACAAGGACTTCGAGCGCATCATCCAAAACTACTACGTGGGTGGCGACATCTCCAATGCGTGGGGCAGACACCAGACACCGCGTCACAAGCTCCTCGGCCACAACCTCCGACTGGGTCTCTTGGCTGACATCAACATCGCTAAGAATTGGAGCACGGGCATCGAGGTGGACTTCAATTCGCTCGACGACCGTTTCAACAGCAGGTACAAGGATGCCGACGACTGGATGATGACAGCTCAAGTTTCCGTCACCTATAAGTTTGGTTTCAAGCCTGTGACCAAGCCAGTACCAGTCCCCACCCCAGCTCCCGTCGTGATGAAAGAAACTGCGAAGCCAGCACCAGTCGAGGAAGTGGCTCCTGCTCCCGTGGAGACACCCAAGCCTGTCGTGATAGAAGAGCCTATCAAAGAAACCATTTTCTATGCCATCCGCGAGAGTGACGTAGATACCCAAAGCATCATCAACCGAGTAGTTGCTTGGTGCAAGAAATATCCTAACAAGAAGATTACCGTAGATGGTTATGCTGACAAGGGCACAGGCAATCCAAAGCTCAATGTAGGCTATGCACAGAAGCGTGCCGAGAAGGTCGCAGCCGCTCTCCAAGAGAAAGGTGTTCCTGCCAGCCAGATGACCATCAAGTCCTACGGTGACACCGTTCAGCCATTCCCAGAGAACGACAAGAACCGCTGTGTCATCATCGAGGGTAAATAAGTTTTATTTTCTCCATAGAAGAGAGACTAAAGAGTTTTGAGGGGACAGTGTCAAGCGATGCAGTCCCCTCTTCTTGTCCCCTTAGCTCGTCACCCTAAAAACGGTGTGACTCACACCGAGGGTACCGGTCTGAGTCACACCGCATTTGAGGCAACGAGGGCACTATTTGCCAACACTTTCCCTATAGGCAACGACGTTGCCCCACATGACTCTACGACGAAGACTCATCGGGAGTTTTTCGTAAAGCTGAAAAAGATTATCAATCATTTTTAGTCGTGGTGTCCCATCGGCATATCTAGTCAGCTTGCAGCCTTTCTCTTTGCATTCCACATACACCAAACTCCTAATACCACAAACGGGATGCTGAGGAGTTGTCCCATGTCGAGGGGCATATCTTGCTCAAAATCTACCTGCTCTTTTTTGAGGAACTCGATGAAGAAGCGGAAGATGAAGATGGTGGCAAGACAGAAACCGAAATAAAAGCCTGTTCCTGCCGCTATGGGCGACTTTTGGGGCATCTGCTGTACTGCATACCACCTCCTGTAAATAATCGTCTCAGCAACGAAAATAACAAGGTAGGCAAGGGCTTCGTAGAGTTGTGCTGGATGACGAGGAACAAGTGAACCATCCACCATAGCTTCGTGGGTGTGGAAAATGAATGCCCAAGGCATATCGGTGGGATTGCCGATAATCTCAGAGTTCATCAAATTACCCAAACGGATGAGGGCTGCCATAGCAGGAACAGCAATAGCCACATTGTCCATCACAACCCAAGGTTTCACTTTCGTCTTACGACAGTAGAGTGCCATACCGATGATGAGTCCGATAGTGCCTCCATGTGAGGCAAGACCTTCGTAACCCGTGTATTTCCACGAACCATCTGCCAGTTGATGGAAGGGAATCAGCATCTCTATGAACCCTTTGAAACTGGTGAGATAGTAGCCTGGCTCATAGAAGATGCAGTGACCCAGTCTTGCACCGATGAGCACACTGAGGAAGCAATAGAAGAAGAGTGGCTCAAACTTTTCGTCTTCGATTTTCTGTTGCTTGTAAAGCCGCTGCACAATGAGATAGGCCACAAGAAAGCCCATACACCAGCACAGGCCATACCAGCGGACACTGAAAGAACCTATCGAAAAAGCCTCAATGGAGGGTTGCCAATCAATGAAGAGGAAGCCCCCCGACCCAAAAAGGGGAAGAGCTGACGCAATGATGCTATTCATTTTTTTTCTATCTAGTTTTTCTAGATTTTCTAGATGGTCTAGCCTTTATTAAACATTAAACCTAAAGTGCATGATGTCGCCGTCCTGCACTACGTAGTCTTTTCCCTCGACAGCCAGTTTTCCTGCTTCACGAACAGCGGCTTCGCTGCCATACTTGATGTAATCCTCATACTTAATGACCTCTGCACGGATGAAACCTTTCTCGAAATCGGTGTGGATGACTCCTGCACATTGGGGAGCTTTCCAACCTCTACGGAATGTCCAAGCTTTCACTTCCATTTCACCTGCTGTGATGAAGGTCTGTAGGTTCAGCAAAGCATAGATGGCTTTGATGAGACGATTACAACCACTTTCCTCCAATCCCATGTCTTCGAGGAACATCTGCTTTTCCTCATAGCTTTCCAGTTCAGCGATGTCAGCCTCGGTTTGAGCACTGATAACGATGAGTTGAGCATCCTCACCCTTGATGGCTTCACGAACACGCTCCACGTAAGCATTACCTGTCTTAGCACTGGCATCATCCACATTGCAGACATAAAGCACAGGCTTAGTAGTGAGCAGGAACATATTTTTAGCAGCCAACACCTCTTCATCGTTTTCAGGTTCTACAGTACGAGCAGAAAGTCCTTTCTCCAAAGCCTCCTTGTAACGGAGCAACAAGCCATACTCCACTTTAGCAGTCTTGTCATGCCCTACATTAGCCAACTTCTCCGTCTTTTTCAGACGTGCCTCCACCGTCTCCAAATCCTTCAACTGCAACTCCGTATCGATGATTTCCTTGTCTCTTACAGGGTCAACGCTTCCATCCACATGAACGATATTTCCATTGTCGAAACAACGCAGCACATGGATGATGGCATCACACTCACGAATGTTGCCCAAGAACTGATTTCCCAAACCTTCACCTTGACTGGCTCCCTTCACCAATCCTGCAATATCCACAATATCGCATACTGCTGGAACGATACGTCCTGGATGCACCAACTCTGCCAGTTTTGTCAGTCGTTCATCAGGCACACTCACCTGTCCAAGCTGTGCATCAATCGTGCAAAAGGGAAAGTTAGCTGCCTGAGCCTTAGCACTCGACAGACAATTAAAAAGTGTCGATTTACCAACGTTAGGCAGACCGACTATACCTGCTTTCAAAGCCATATTTACTTCTTTTTCTGATTATACGCTATTAAAAATCAGTGCAAAGTTACGGAAATAAAGTGAAAAGTAACCAAAAGAGAATGAATTTTGTTCATTTGACACTCACTTTCAATGGAGTGCGCACCTCTGATGCTTTCTGATGTAGGAAAGCTTCCCAGTCGGTCAGAGAATGGAAGGAAGTGTTGGGGTTCTTATCCCATCCAGAGCCAAAATAGTAAGTGAAGGTAGCTTTTGGTTGATAGGTAGAAGTGGCAAGGACATGACCTGTAGCAATACCATTCTCACGAGCTGAATAAGATGTTTTGAGGGTCTTTTGAGGGAAAAGCAAGCCAATGTAGATATGCCCCATCTGCTTAGCTAATTCATCCCTGTATTTAGCGTTATAAACAGAGGCATCTCCCAAGTCTTCGTAACCTATATAACCATTTTCGGAAGAGAGCACGTATGCCGTAGGATTGCTCTTGTGTACCACCGTTCCTGCTGCCATCTGGGTGGGTTTGGTCAATCCTTGATAAGAAACATTTACCCGATTGAAATGGCTACCAGCATCAAGGCTAATAAGACGCTGTTCCGTCACTTTCTCTCCATTAAACTCTTGCTCTGGATATGTGAAACGAACAGTAAAACGAAGAGGTCCTTGGTCGAGAATCTCAAAAGTTTTATAGCATTTGGGCATGAAGAGACTGCCATCATCATTCAGCAAAGCATTAGCTCCACCTCCAAGGGTAGGACCTACCGTATAGCAATCCATCCCCCTCCCATGGTCGATGTGGTAGCAGAAAGCGTTATACACTTGGTCAGCCAAGTCGTGATAACCTCGGTCGTGAAGCTGCTTGCTTACTGAACGCATTTCCTGATTCTGTTCAGAAGCATACCAATAGTCAAGCATTAGTTTAGATGTGCTCTTGTTAAAGAGGTCGTAACCCACAGCTCCTCCATGTCCATAGACACGATAAGCTACACAATCGTTTTCCCATCCAAACTCATCCTGTCTCTCTACAAACAAACGACCTTTGGCACGTACCTCATACTGCTTTGGAGTGCCTGCTTGAACGTAATAAACAGATTTTCCCTTACTGCCCACTCCTGCTTGGAAGATGAGCTTCCCGTCCCAAG
>JAEEGH010016567.1_pt1 | contig 15827 bp, 13 predicted proteins | sample 9134181 | NCBI WGS metagenome assembly JAEEGH01 (sample SAMN16246544, study PRJNA631951) | gut metagenome | biome: gut microbiome; feature: rumen; material: DP-attached | host: Bos | place: Iran: Karaj | collected 2018-10
CGGGAATAGTGCGCAAAACTTTTTTTGCGCCGCGCATGCACAGCCTCCAGTCTAGCAATCCTGACGGCCATAGCCGTCTGGATTGCTAGACTGCCAGCGCCATGCGTCCTCGCACATTTCCTTCAGGCCGCGTTCGGCCTTCCAGCCAAGGATTTCGAGGGCGTGCGACGGGTCGGCGTAGCAGGAAGCCACGTCACCGGGGCGACGCGCCACTATTTCATACGGGACGGGACGTCCTGAAGCCTCTTCGAAGGCCTTGACCATTTCAAGGACGCTGTAGCCGTTGCCTGTGCCAAGATTTACGGTGACCAGCTCGCCCGGGTGCTCGGCCAGTCTTCGGATGGCGGCGACATGCCCTATGGCGAGATCGACGACGTGTATGTAGTCGCGGACGCCGGTACCGTCTTTCGTCGGGTAGTCGTTGCCGAAGACACGCAGCTTCGGAAGTTTGCCGATTGCGACCTGCGAAATGTACGGAAGCAGATTGTTCGGGATGCCGTTCGGGTCTTCGCCGATGCGGCCGCTCTTGTGGGCGCCGATCGGGTTGAAGTAGCGCAGAAGCGCGATGCCCATGTCGGGCTCCGCGTGGTGGACGTCGCGCAGGATGTCCTCGATCATCAGCTTCGTGCGACCATAGGGGTTCGTCACGCTCAGCGGGAAGTCCTCGGTTATCGGCACGGTCTTCGGCACGCCATAGACGGTGGCCGAGGAACTGAAGACAAGGTTCTTCACGCCGTACTTCTTCATCATCCTGAGGAGGACGAGCGTGCTGATCAGGTTGTTCTCGTAGTAGCGCAGCGGGATGGAGACGGATTCGCCGACGGCCTTGAGGCCGGCGAAGTGGATGACGGCGTCAAAGGCGTTGTTGGCGAAAATCGCCTCCACTGCCGGGGCGTTGACAAGGTCGGCCTTGACAAAGGCCGGGGCGCGTCCGGCGATCTCCGCAACGCGGCGCAGCGACTCGGGCTTGCTGTTGACGAAGTTGTCGACAACCGTCACATCGAAGCCGCGCGTCAGCAGCTCTATTACGGTGTGGCTTCCGATGAATCCGGCTCCGCCGGTCACAAGAACATGCATAAGTCAGTTCCTAGTTGTTAGTGGCTAGTTGCTAGTTGAACGACCAAACCATCAAACGGTTAAACGAACAAACGGTTAAACGGTTAAACGACCGTGCGGCCGGCTGCTCTACGACGAGTGCCGGCCGCAGGTCGGCTACTCGTCGTAGAGCAGCCGGCCGCACATCTGGCAGGTGACGAGGTTTGCGCGCTTGTCGCCGGCCGGAACGAAGTTCATGCGGTGGACGAGGTGCGCCACGGCGGGAGGCTGCGTGAGATGGCAGCCGCCGCAGACGTCGTCATGAAGCGGGACCACGGTCGGGCGGCGGGACTTGCGCAGGCGGTCGTAGATGATGAGGTGCTGCGGGAAGACCAGCTTGGCGGCGTCCGCCCGCTGGGCCTGGAGTTCGGCCAGACGAGTCTTGGCCTCCACAAGGCGCTCGTCGAGCTCGCCGATGTAGCGCTCGATGTCCTCGGCCTCGGCCTTCATCTGGGCCTGCGCGTCGCTGACGCGCCGCTCCGCGTCCGGCAACGCCTCAAGCGCGCTGAGGTGCTCCGCCTCCAGCTTTTCCTGCTGGGTCTTTGAATTGGCGATCTGCGCGTCGATGGCGGTAAGGCTCTTGACGGACTTGAGTCCGCTCTGATGATCCTTCAGTTTCTCGGCGTAGTCCTGCGTGGCCTGGGCCTGGAGCGCAAGGCTGTCGGCCTCCGACTTGGCGGCGCGTAGGTCGTCCTGGGCGGCGGCGAGACTGCTTTTCGCCATCTCCAACTTATCCATCTCCGCCGCCTTGCGGGCGGGTATGTCGTTGATTTCCTGCTCAAGTTCGTAAATCTGGTCGTCGATATCCTGCAGCGCCAGAAGTGGTTCCATAAAACTCACGGGAAAACTCCTTCGCGCACCGGCAAGGGCAACATTGCTCCGTTTGGTGCGTCTATCAAGTTACATGATAATTTTATCCGACAAGCATTCTTTCGTCAAGAAATTCTTGACGAAAGCGCGCTTGTCGGATATATTTTCATAGGTTGAAAACGAGCCGCCCGGCGGCGTTCCTTTCCTTGTGATTTTGGAGACCCCATTATGAAAATTGCATTCGGCTGTGACCACGGTGGATTCCCGCTCAAGCAGGCAGTCTTCGATGCCTTGAAACCCTACGAGGGTGTCGAGATCGAAGACTGCGGAACCTTCGACAAGTCGCCCGTCGACTACTCGGACTACGCCCGCGAAGTCGCAGAGCGCGTCGTGGACGGACGCGCCGACCGCGGCGTCCTCGTCTGCACCACCGGTATCGGCATGGCCATCGCCGCGAATCGCTTCGTCGGGATCCGCGCCGCTCTATGCGAGGACGAACTCGTCGCCCGCAAGTGCCGCGAGCACAATGACTCCAACGTCCTCGTCCTCCCCTGCTGCAATGTCAAGCCGGAGGCCGTGAAAGGCATCATCGACGTCTGGATGACGGCCGAGTACACCGGCCGCACCGCCGACGGCATGCGTCACGCCCGCCGCCTCTACAAGCTCGACCGCGGCGGACGCCTCAATGAAATCGCAACCCTCGGCCGCGCCGATCCCGAAGTCCACGCCGCCCTTCGCGGACACCTCGCGCAGGAGGATTCCACCTGCAACCTCATCGCGTCGGAGAATTACACATCCCGCGCCGTCCGCGAGGCCTCCGGCTCCGCCGTGACAAACAAGTACGCGGAGGGCTACCCCTCCCGCCGCTGGTACAACGGCTGCAAACACGTCGACGAAATCGAGCAGCTCGCCATCGACCGCGCAAAGGCCCTCTTCGGCGCCGAACACGCAAACGTCCAGCCCCACTGCGGCTGCCTTGCCAACTTCACCGTCTACAACGCCGTTCTCAACCCGGGCGACACAATTCTCTCGATGAGCCTCGACCAGGGCGGGCACCTCTCCCACGGCTCGCGCTTCAACCTCTCCGGCAAGCTCTTCAACATCGAGTCCTACTGCGTCGACCCCGAAACCGAGACGCTCGACTACAACGCCATCGCGGAACAGGCCGCCCGCGTCAAGCCGAAGCTGATCCTGGCTGGAGCATCCGCCTATCCGCGCGCGATCGACTTCGCCAAGTTCCGCGAAATCGCGGACAGCGTCGGCGCCTACCTGATGGTCGACATGGCGCACATCGCCGGTCTTGTCGCCGGCGGCGCGCACCGCAGCCCCGTTCCGTTCGCCGACTTTGTCACCACCACGACGCACAAGACCCTTCGCGGCCCACGCGGCGGCCTCGTCCTCTGCAAGGAGAAGTACGCCAAGGCCATCGACAAGTCCGTCTTCCCCGGTCTCCAGGGCGGCCCCCTTGAAAACATCATCGCGGCAAAGGCCGTCTGCTTCCGCGAGGCCATGCAGCCCGCGTTCATCAACTACGCGTCGCAAATCGTCGCCAACGCCAAGCGCCTCGCCGCGCACATGCTCACCAACGGCTTCCGCCTCGTCTCCGGCGGCACCGACAACCACCTCATGCTCGTGGACGTCACCTCCGTCGGTCTTACCGGCGACGTCGCCGCCGCCGCCCTCGACGCGGCCGGCATCATCACCAACAAGAACGCCATCCCTTACGACAAGCAGAAGACGTCCGTCACCTCGGGCATTCGCCTCGGCACGGCGGCCGTCACCACACGCGGCCTCACGGAGGCGGACATGCTCAAGATCGGCGGCTGGATCACCAAGATCCTCGCCCGCCCCGACGACAAGTCGCTCCAGATCCGCACGCGCAACGACGTGCTGGACTTCATGTCGCAGTATCCGACGCCCTAGGCCTGTTTTTCCGACATTATGAAAATCAACAACCTCGAACTCTTCAAGGCGAAGGTCGCGCGGGGTGAAACCTGCGTGGGCGCCGTTACCACATCCTACGACGATGCCGTCGCCGAACTCTTCGGCGACGCCGGTCTCGACTTCATCTGGATAGACGGCGAGCATTCGCCCTTCAACCAGGTCGACATCCTCCACCAGATCACAGCCGTCCGTGGCACCTCCTGTGCGCCCTTCGTGCGCGTCCCGTGGGCTGTGAACTGGGTCCTCAAGCCCATCCTCGACATGGCCCCGGCCGCCGTCATAATTCCAATGGTCAACGACGCCGCCACCGCGCGCGCCGCAGTCTCCGCCTGCCGTTACCCCATGGACGGCGGCGAACGCGGCGTCGGCACCCGCCGCGCCACCCGCTACGGCGAAATGCCAATAGAGGAATACTGGGAGCACTCCCGCACCGACCCAATGATAATCTTCCAGATCGAGCACCGCGACGCCGTCGCCAACCTCGACGAAATCCTCGCCGTTCCCGGCTGGGACAGCGTCTGCATCGGGCCCTACGATCTCTCCACGTCCTTCGGCAAGCCCGGCGCATTCTCCGACCCCGAGGTCCAGGCCGCCCTTGATACCATCTGCGTCAAGACGCGCGCGGCGGGCAAGATGCTCGGCGGCTTCATCGCCCCTGGATTCCCCATCCGCCACCATCTCGACTGGCGCGCGATCGGCGGCGACATGGGCTTCCTGATGGCCGGCCTCAAGGCCGCTGTCGCGGCCCTTGAGGCCGAGCCATCGGCAGATAGGAGAGAAAAATGATTTTAGCATTTTTCAACACGGCCACCAAGCGGCTTGAGGAATTCAAGCCGCTCATTCCCGGCGAAGCCCGTCTCTATACCTGCGGACCCACCGTCTACAATTTCGCGCATATCGGCAACTTCCGCGCCTACGTTTTCGAGGACATCCTCGTTCGCGTCCTGGCCTACGCCGGATACAAGGTGACGCAGGTGATGAACCTCACGGACGTCGACGACAAGACCATCCGCGGCTGCCGTGCCGCCGGCATCCCGCTCAAGAAATACACCAAGCCCTACATCGACGCCTTCTTCGAGGATATACGCACCCTCAACGTCACGCCTGCGGCCAAGTACCCCGCCGCGACCGACCACATTCCCGAAATGCAGGCCCTCATCGCGAAACTCTTCGAAAACGGCCTCGCATACAAGTCCGAAGACGGCAGCGTCTACTTCAACGTCGCCAACTTCCCCAACTACGGCCACCCCGCGCACATCGACGTCGGGGGCATGCGCGGTGGCGCCCGCGTGAGCCAGGACGAATACGAGAAGGAAAGCGTAGGCGACTTCGCCCTCTGGAAGGGCTACACTCCGGACGACGGCGATGTCGTCTGGGATTCGCCGTGGGGCCGCGGTCGGCCAGGCTGGCACATCGAGTGCTCGGCGATGTCGATGAAGTATCTCGGCGAAACGTTCGACATGCACACCGGCGGCATAGACAACCTCTTCCCGCACCACGCCAACGAAACCGCCCAGGCGGAAGGCGCCACCGGCAAGCCTTTCGTCAACTACTGGCTCCACTGCGCCCACCTGCGGCTCAATGGCGAGAAGATGTCGAAGTCGCTGGGCAACTTCTACACGCTCCGCGATCTTCTGGCAAAGGGCTGGACTGGACGCGAAATCCGTTTCGTCCTTGTCGGCGGCCACTACCGCCAGGTCCTCAACTTCACCTTCGACGCCCTCGCCCAGGCCCGCACGTCGCTGGCCCGCATCGACGCCTTTGTCTCCCGCCTCAAGGAATGTGGAGATGGCCGAACTGCGTTCGGCCAAGATATTCTCGAAAACGCGCAAGCGGCTTTCGAGAAGGCCATCGCCGACGACCTGAACATGCCCGAGGCGCTCGCCGCCCTCTTCGGCCTCATCCGCGACGGCAACACCGCGCTGGATGCCGCGACAACGCCCAACCTCGCCGCCAGTGGAGATGGCCGCTCACCGAGCGGCCATGAGTTCGAGGCATCAAAATGCCTCGAACTCCTCCGGCGCATGGACTCCGTGTTCGGCTTCATCTTCTTCGGCCTCAAGGACGATGAGCTTCCCGCCGAAGTGCAGGCGCAGCTCGATGCCCGCGCCGCCGCTCGCAAAGCAAAGAACTGGGCCGAGTCCGACCGCATTCGCGACGCCCTCAAGGCCGCCGGCTGGGAGATCAAGGACACCCCCACCGGACAAAAGGTACGAAAGCTGTGACCTCGCGCTTCCTCACCTTCGAAGGTGCCGAAGGCTCAGGCAAGAGCACCCACATCCAACTCCTCGCCGACCGTCTCAGATCATTGGGCCAGGAAGTCGTGACGACGCGCGAACCGGGCGGCACTCCGCTTTGCGAGGCGATTCGCGGGCTTTTACAGTATGATTCCTGCGGCGAGGCGCCGGTTCCAACCGCCGAGACGCTGCTCTTCTGCGCAAGCCGTGCGCAGCTTGTTGAAAAGGTGATTCGCCCCGCGCTTGAGCGGGGCGCATGGGTGTTGAGCGACCGGTTCTACGACTCGACATACGCCTATCAGGGGTATGGCCGCGGCTTTGACCTCACGCAACTTCGCGCAATAATGGAATTCGCGATTTGCGGCGTCCGCCCTGCACTGACCTTCCTTCTCGATGCCGATCCCGCCACCGAGGGGGCGCGCCTTGCAGACCGTTTTGCCTCCGGACAGGCCGCAGACCGTTTCGAGCGCGAAGCCGCCGACTTCCATTCCCGTGTCCGCGACGGCTTCCGCCGCCTCGCGGCGGAAGAACCCGAACGCATCAAGATTGTGCGCACGGATGGGTCCATCGAGGCGGCCCATTCTGAAATCTGTGCCGCCATCGGTATCTAGCATCCGTTATCAAATATTTACTATCTGTTATCTATTATCTGTTATCTATTATCTCGTCTCCGACCTCACAGGTCGGAGACGACCTCGATGTCTGTGTCCTCGGTCGATGACGCCACGACCTCGGCTGGTATGTCGATTTTCTGGAATGTCGGCAGATAGCGATAGTAGACCATCATCTGGAGCGCCGCAAGGCAGGTGTCCATGACCGGGCGGTCCGTGGAGGAGTCGACGTTTATCCAGTGGCCGATTTCGCGGTATTTTCCTTCGGCGTCGCGGTACGGCTCCTTGAGGCCGTGGCAGAGGCAGCGTCCTCCCGCGGCCCCGCAGGTGCACGATGCGCCCGTCTCGCCCGCCGGCACGACAAACTGCGCCGCGACGTATGACGGCCACATGCGCTCGTTCCAGCGGTCCCATTTGTCGCCTCCGTTCTGGAAGACCGCCTGTGTCGCGTAATAGTAGTAGTACTGTTTGCTGCCGCCTGCGACGACCTTGTCGGAAAGGTCGCTTGGGGCCTCAAGCTTGTCGCCGCGCGCCGCGCGCTTCGGCGAGTAGCCCGTCCACTCGGGGAGCCAGCCGTAGATGATGTTGGCGAGCGAGTTCTTGACGTAAGGGTCGCTCTCGGCGTGGTGGAACTGGAGGCAGAGGGTGCCGACGCCGGTTAGCCCGCCCTTCTGGGGGCCGGTGTAGCCGAATCCTCCGTCCTGGTAGCCGTTCTTCTTGAAGCCGCGCACGCTGAGGCGCGATGCGTGTTCCAGGGCTTCCGGATCGTGGTAGAAGTTGGCCATCTGCGCGGCCTTGAGCGCCTGCGCGCACCAGCCCATGTATGATGTGTCGTCACGCTCCGACTGGCGCATGTTGTAGTCCCATCCGCCAGAGGGGTGCTGTCCGCGAATGATGTGGTCGAGCGCTTTGTCCGCGGCGTCGCGGATGTTCGGGTTGCGCGTCATGCCAAAGGCCTCGCAAAGGGCGTATGTGGCGATCGGATGGGAGTAGTTGTTGGCGTCGCGGATTGTGAAGAGTCCGTCCTCGCGCTGGTGGTCGAGCAGGAACTGGATGCCCTTCTGGACCGTTTCGCCGAATTCCGGCGAACGGTCGGGCGTCTCGCCGTGCGCGAGGAAGGCGAGAATTGCAAGGCCTGTCATCGCGACCTTGTTCTGCGGCCATGAGCCGTCTTCGTTCTGGACGGACTTGAGCCAACGCAGCGAGCGGATGACGGCGGCCTCGGTTTTTTTGTTGCCGCCGAATCGCGCCAGACCGGCGCGTATCGCGCCGATGCCGCGCGTTTCGGCAAAGATGCCCTTCAAGATGACAGGCGCCTTCGTCGGCGTGAAATAGCACGTCACCGGCTCCGGCTGGATGCTGGCAGGGGCTTCGGGCGATGGCGTATCTGGTGAAATCGGGTTGACTGGCTCAAAGGTGACCATGGTTGACGTGAAGATGTCCGGTTCGGTCACCGGCTCGGGCGGTTCCGGCGGGACGGGATCGAGAGTCGGAGGTTCCTCAATGGTGTCAGGCTCCATGATGGTCGTGTTGAAGTCGACGACCAGCTCTTCTTTGCCCGACGGCAATATTGCCAGAAAAGCAACAAGTAAAAGCGGTATGAGGATGGCCGCGGCCGGCGCGGCGAGCCGTTGAAGCTCGATGCGCGCCATTTTGTATTCGCGCGTGTCGCGCGGACGTCGCAGGCCTGAAACCATTGCGCGGAAACGCTGGAAGACGTTTTTCTCGCGGTACAGCGCCATAAGTTCGCGGAAGGCGGTCTCCTTGTCGGGGAAATCGGATGGCATTTTGGAATTCGGAGTGCGGAGTGCGGAATTATTATCGCCGTCGTTCATTTGTCACCTCTTCTTTCGGAAGGCGTGTGCCTTCCACAAGACATAACGAATCCTGGCGAAGAAAAATTAGACCGCGCTTCGCGCTTCGCAAGAAAAGTGGTTGCGCAAGGTCCGATGTTTTGCTAAAGTAATGAAACGGAGGAACGAGCCATGAACACTAAGACCATCTTTACAATCGGACGGCAATTCGGAAGCAACGGGCGGACAATCGGCAAGGCCCTGGCGGAGCGCACGGGACTGCCGTACTACGACGCGGAACTCATCACGCATGCGGCCGAAATTAGCGGTTTGCTTGAGGACACCGTCCGCAAATTCGATGAAAAAGCCCCCGAAAACAAGTGGCACCCCTACTGGTTCATGCCCTTCCCCGTGAATTTCGAGCCGCTTGGTCAGCAGATTTTCAACGCCCAGTTCAAGGCGTTGGAAAACATAGCCAACAAGGGCGGCGCCGTAATCGTCGGCCGTTGCGCCGACTATGTTCTGCGCGACCACAAAGACCTCGTCAGCGTCTTCGTCCACGCCCCCGAGGAGTGGCGCATCGAGAACATCAAAAAGCGCCACCCCGAGGACGCCGCAAACGCCGAGGCGGTGATGCGTCGCACCGACAAGTCCCGCGCCTGGTATTATTCCTTCTACACAGGCAAGACCTGGGGCGCCGCTTCGTCCTACGACCTCTGCCTCCGCTCCGACATCATCACGGTCGAAGAGGCCGTCTCGCTGATCCTTGCCTTCGCCTCGGCGAAGGCAAAGCCCCAACTGTGAAATCTGAAATTTGAAATCTGAGATACTAGTATGCAAACGCTTTTACAGGCATATCGGAAAATGCTGCTTATCCGCCGTTTCGAGGAAACGGTCGAGAAGCTCTTTTCGGAAGGGCGGATCGTGGGCACGGCCCATACCTGCATCGGCCAGGAGGCAATAGCCGTTGGCGTGGCCGATGCTCTCCGGCCTCATGACGCCCTCACCAGCACACACCGAGGTCACGGACATTTCCTCGCGCGCGGCGCGGATCCGCGCCGTCTTCTCGCCGAACTCTTCGGGCGTCAGGGCGGCTACTCTCGTGGCCGTGGCGGCAGCCAAATGATGATGGCCCCGGAAATCGGCTTCTACGGCACCAACGGCATCACAGGCGCAAGCGTGGCCTTCGCCGCGGGTCTCGCCCTCAACGCGAAGTTGACGGGAAAGGACAGAGTCGTGGCCGCCTTCTTCGGCGACGGCGCCTCCAACCAGGGCATCATCCACGAAACGCTCAATCTGTCAGCCCTCTGGAAGCTCCCGCTGGTCGCCATCTGCGAAACGAATGGCTACGCCATGTCGACCCCGACGGAAACAGGTGTCAGCACCGGTTCCGTCGCCAAACGCGCCGAAGGATACGGCATCCCGGGCATCTCAATAGACGGCAATGACTTCGAACTTGTCCGCGACACAGTCTCCTCCCTGGCGTCACGCGCAAGAGGCGGTGAGGGTCCCTCGCTCCTGGAATGCCGCACATACCGCCTTTCCGGACATTCGCGCGGGGACCAGCGCGTTTACCGCTCGCGCGAAGAGGAGCGCGAAGCATGGACCCGCGAGCCAATCGCGCGCCTCGCCGCAAAAATCGAGGAGTCGTTTGAAAAGCCTGGGGGAACGGGCAGCCTGCCCGTTCAGAACGGGCAGCTTGCCCGTTCCCCAATCCTTGAAGAAATCGCCCGCTCAGTAGAAGCGGAAATCGCCGAAGCCATTGCCTTCGCGGAAGCCGACGCCATACGCGCCGACGATATTCTGGAAGGAGTCTACGCATGAGCGCGTTAACCACAGTGCAGTTCATTCGCAATGCTCTCGACAAGGCCCTTTCGGAAGATCCGCGCACCTTCATCATGGGCGAGGACATCGCCGCCTACGGCGGCTCATTTGGCGTGACGCGCGGCCTCATCGACAAATACGGCCCGGAACGCATCCGCAACACCCCCATCTCGGAGCCGGCCTTCACCGGCATGGCGATTGGCGCGGCGGTTGCGGGATCGCGCCCGATTGTCGAAATCATGTTCATGGACTTCGTCACCCTGTGCGTCGACCAGCTCGTGAACATGGCCGCAAAGTTGCATTATGTATACGGGCAATCCTGCCCGCTCGTCCTTCGGACGGCGATGGGTGCGGGCCGCAGCTACGGCGCCACGCACTCCCAGTGCCTTGAGAGGCTCTTCACGGGCATTCCTGGCCTGAAGGTGGTGGCCGGATCAGACGGACCCGACTGCGCAAGGCTCCTGCTTGGCGCAATTGCCGATCCAAATCCCGTGATCGTCCTCGAACACAAACTTCTGTACCCAATCCGCTTCGAAGAGCCTGCAGACCCTATCGCCCCCGTCGCGCCAGGTTCCGCGCGCGTGACTCGTCAGGGAACGGACGTCACCATCGTCGCTTGGTCATACATGGCGCACCTTGCGCTCCAGGCCGCAGCAACGCTCGCGGAGGAGGAAATCGAGGCCGAGGTCGTGGATGTCCGCTCGCTCGCCCCGCTGGACGCCGCCACGCTCATCGCCTCGGCCCGGAAGACCGGCCGCGTGCTCGTGGTCGAAGAAGGGCCGATTACCGGCGGTGTCGCCGCGGAAATCGCGACGCGGATTTCGGAAGGCGCGTTCGGCGCGCTCGCCGCGCCTGTGCGGCGCCTCGCCATGCCCGACATCCCCGTCCCATCGGCCCGTGAGCTCGAGCGCGCCATCATGCCCTCCGCCGCCTCGATCGCCGACGCTGCCAGGGATCTCGCGATGGTAGTGTAGCCCCCTTCCCGTAGGGTATTCTTAACGCAAAGAAGCAGAGTATTTTAATAACCTGCGGCGCCCTCTACACGTTCTACACGGCTAAAACACCCCCGCCCCCAACCCCAAACCATTTTTCAATTATAGGTTTTGTGGTGTGGCTATGGAGTGCGAAGCATGGGCGAAGCGGTAGCGTAGCCTGTTTTGACAGCCATCGGAGTTAACAACCCGCGAAGTTGTGTAGGAACTCCGACGGTTGCCAAAGAGCCTCCGCTACCGCTACGGCTTACGCTCCGCGCGTCCCACCGCCCGCGTATTCACTGAATCCTGGCTGCTGGATACTGGATACTCATTTCATTATGGGATTAAGCAATTCTGGGATTGTGTGATTATGAAATTATGGTAGTGATACGCCCTTCCCATAATTCCATAATGCCCTTCTCCTTTGACTACGAGCGCACTATGTGATAGACTTTTTAGTCGGAAATCGCGTGGGAAGCCAATCACACGTCGCATAACGTTTCGATGCAACCAACTTTCTTAAAATTCGATCCATTAGTCACTTACGACGTCATCGTCGTGGGCGGCGGGCATGCCGGGTGCGAGGCGGCTCTCGCCGCGTCAAGGCTTTGCTGTCGTACGCTTCTTGTCTCCCAATCCCTGGCCCATCTTGGCTGCATGCCGTGCAACCCGTCGATAGGGGGGCTGGCAAAGTCCCATCTTGTATTTGAACTGGATGCCCTTGGCGGCGAAATGGCGGTTAACACGGATTTCACCGGGTTGCAGTACAGGGTGCTCAACACGAGTCGAGGTCCGGCCGTCCGAGCCAACCGCGTGCAGTGCGACAAATCTGACTATACCCGCAGGATGCAGACCATTGTCTTCAACCAGCCAAACCTGGCGCTGCTGCAGGATGAGTGCGTGGCTGTAACGACAGACTCGTCTGGTAAACACGCCACAGGTATCAGGACCGCCTCCGTTGGTGATATCACCGCCAAGACGATTGTCATAACGGCCGGTACGGCATTGAACGGGGTCATTTTTATCGGACAGGAGGCACAGGCGAGCGGTGGTGCCGGACGCCCTGGTGGAGCTCCACTTTCCGAATCTCTTCGGACATTGGGTTTTGAACTGATCCGTCTTAAGACCGGTACCCCTCCCCGTCTCCATGTCGCCACTATAGATTGGTCAAGAACCACGCCCCAGGGCAGTGACAACCCCTTGCCCCTCTTTTCCTGGAAAGGAAGGAAGGCCATGTTGGGGGAGGAATGTTCCACGTGGAACATTCCTCCCCCAACATGGCCGAATGTATCTATAGAGCCCGACAAAAGCACATTGTTCCGCGTCGATTGTTCCACGTGGAACATTGGGGAATGGGGAAAGGGGAATGGGGAAAGGGTGGTGGACCAACAATCTCTGAAACCTCTCTGCCACTCTGCGTCTCTGCCTCTCTGCGTTAAAAACGCACCCCCACCCTCTCAACCGTCAAATCGTCAAACCGTCAAACCGTCAAACCGCCCCTGTTCCACGTGGAACAATCTTCCGCTGGCGGAAAGTGTCCGGGAATACACTCCCCGTTCCATCGGTTCCAAGCCAATGGACGTTGCCTTCACTCACACGACCGCCGACACGGCGCGGATTGTCCGTGACAACCTGTCAAGGAGCGCGCTCTACGGAGGGGCGATACAGGGGACCGGGGTCAGGTATTGTCCGTCATTCGAGGATAAGATCGTCAAGTTCACGTCGCAGACAGAACACCATGTCATTCTTGAGCCGGAGTGCGCCAATAGTCCTTCCGTCTACCCGAATGGTCTTTCAAACAGTCTGCCTAGGGAAGTGCAGGTTGAGATGGTGCATTCCGTTCCTGGACTTGAAAACGCTGAGTTTCTCGCCTGGGGCTATGCAATCGAGTATGACGCGATAGACGCGCGCGAACTCGACGCCACGCTGGCGTCAAAGCGGATTGAAGGACTCTACTTCGCCGGGCAGACCAACGGGACAACCGGTTACGAGGAAGCGGCGGCCCAGGGGTTTGTAGCCGGAGTCAACGCCGCATTGCGCGTACTCGGACGCGAACCTTTGGTTCTGTCGCGAACGGAGGCTTACATCGGCGTTCTAATTGACGATCTCATCACAAAGGGGACGGACGAGCCGTACCGCATGTTCACATCGCGCGCGGAGCGGCGTCTGTCATTGCGGCAGGACAACGCGCGCTTCAGGCTGCTAAACCAGGCGCGGCGTATCGGCATAGCCGACCAGCTATTCATCGCGGAATCCGAAAGCATCACGCGCGAAGTGAAGGAGGAGATGGCGCGGCTTGACAACTCCCCCGGCGATAGCGCAGGCCCTGGTTCATGGGCGCGCGCGCTGGCGCATCCAGGGTCTCGGTACCGTGAGATGCCCTTTGCAAAAGCCTCGCTGAGTGACGAGGCTGTCGAGCAGATCGAAATCTACTACCGGTACAGCGGATATTTGAGGCAGGAAGACGAGATGGTGCGCCGCGTCCAGTCATCGGAGGCGACGCGCATTCCGCGCGACATCGACTACTTCTCTATCTCCGCCTTGCGCTACGAAAGCCGTGAACGCCTGACGAAAGTTCGCCCGGCCACGCTCGCGCAGGCGTCCCGCATCCCCGGCGTCAACCCAGCAGACATAGCCGTGCTGTCGGTCTACCTTTCGCGCCTCCGGCGCGCACAATAGCCCCATCAAAATGAAGTGCGACCGAACATTGAATACTGGCTGTTGGTTGCTGAATACTGAACACTTAAAAACGCAGAGCAACAGAACGGCAGAGGCGTATTTTTGCCGTGTAGAACGTGTTGAGGGGCGCCGAAGGTCATTAAAATACTCTGCTTCTCTGCGCCTCTGCTTCTCTGCGTTAAGAATACCATGCGAGAAGGGGCGGGGTTGATTTTCAACGCAGAGAAAGCAGAGAGGCGGAGATGCAGAGAGTTTTTTGGGTAGGTGCGGGGCTGGGAACAGTTCTACATTCACAGATTTCTCAGCCTTCCTTAAACGCGCTGGCCTACACGGCTAACTTCTCCACCCTCCTCCTCTCCCCCCTCCCGGAATGCGCAGCAGGCCTCTACACGCTCTACACGGCTAACTTCTCCTCCCTCCTCTTCTCCTCCCTCCCGGAATGCGCCGCAGGCAATCAATCACTCTGCCTCTCTGCGCCTCTGCTTCTCTGCGTTAATAAAAAAGCCCTCCGCTACTGCGGAGGGCTGTGGCTGTGATTATCGTAAGTCTCTTACTTCGCTTCCGCTTCTGGCGGAGGTGGTGGCGGTGCATCCTTCGGGCCTTCCTTGGGAGCGTCCTTGTGACCGTCCTTCGGACCTCCTTCGGGCGGTCCGCGCCTGCCGCCGTTGGGGCCGCGCATGCGCTGTCCGTCTGGTCCGCCACGACGTCTCATCATCTCTTCACGACGTGATTCGAAGTTCTTCTTGACCAGTTCGCTGGCCTGCTTGATCTGCTCGTCCGTCAGGTTGTCGCGAATGAGAAGCATCCTGTCGATTCCGAAGCCGAAAAGCTTGCTTTGAAGTTCTTCGACCTTTTTGGCGACTTCACGGATTTCCTCGCCCGTCTTGGTCCGGTCCGACATCAGCGTGGCGAGCGCCTCGGCCTGTGAACCCCTCAGCTTGTTGAGTTCGTCACGAAGCGTCTTCTCCTCTTCGTCTATCTTCTTGAGACCTTCCGTAATCTTTGTCACAGTCTCCTGCGGAAGACCAAGTCCGTTGATGAATTCCGGACGGGCAAGCATTCTCGCGAAAATCAGACCCGATGCTTGGGGACCGCCTGCGCCTGGCATTATGCGACGTCCTCCACCAAACATGCCACGGGGTGGCGGACCGCCGGCTCCTTCCGCCGGACCTCCGTCGCCCTTCGGGGCCTCTTGCGCCGTGGCTATGAGCAAAGGTAGTGCAGTTACACTGACAAACATTGCCAGATTCTTCGAAATAAACATATTACAACTCCTTATGATTGCCGGCACCATGCCAGCGACAAGTATATCAACGAATGAGACAGACAAAAATTGTTGGAGTATTGGATTTGGCCGATTTCCGCGTTATTGCGGAAATCGGCCAAATCCAATACTCCAAAATATTGATTGACAATGTATTAACCTTGTGTTAACAACCTGTTAATAAGTTTATAACTCTTTTCCCTTGTAAGAGTCTTCCAGTATGGGTATTCTTTTATCGTTGATTTTGGCATGAAGGCGGGGTTCCCTGTTGGCGCAGCAGCCTTCATGTGATTCTCCTCTGCGCCAACAACCCTTTTAAGAAAAAATGAACGAAAAAGAACTCTGGAGCGCGCTCTCCGAGAAAGTCAAGGCCATTGTGGACGACAATTCCTATGCGATTTGGATCGCGCCGATCAAACCGGTGGAATTGACAAAGGAAAAACTGGTCCTTTCTGTCGACAATGAATTTGCGCAAACCTGGATACAGGAAAACTACCTGCCTCTCATGACGCAGGTTGTTTCAGCGGCATTTCCCAACGAGAGGCGGAAAATCGAGTTGCAGGTTCAAAATTCCCCGGAAAAACCGCTTCCGCCGC
>JAEEGH010016571.1_pt1 | contig 15826 bp, 9 predicted proteins | sample 9134181 | NCBI WGS metagenome assembly JAEEGH01 (sample SAMN16246544, study PRJNA631951) | gut metagenome | biome: gut microbiome; feature: rumen; material: DP-attached | host: Bos | place: Iran: Karaj | collected 2018-10
GCAGACAGATTCCACAAGAATTAGTGTCAAAGGGTTTGAAAACGGCACAATGAACTATGAGCTTGTTGAAGTCAAAGACGGCGAAGTACCGCATGAGGCTTTGAATATTGCTGAAAGCTTGGGTATTGATAAGGAGTGGATTTCAAAAGCACGTGAAATTTTGAAAATAAAAGAATAAAAATTATGGCAGAAACAATATCACCTGAGAAACAGACTGTTGAAACATGTTTAAAAAACAGAACATATTACATTGATTTTTATCAACGTGAATATGTATGGAATAAAGAAACTGTAGATACATTATTGAATGACATATTTTATGCATTCGAATTATCATATAACAATTATAAGGATGCTGAACTTACACAAGAAATTCTTGAGAAATTCAACTGGTATTATCTAAATGTATATATAACAAATAACATATCTGGCAGAGTCTATATAGTTGATGGACAGCAAAGATTGACAACTCTTACATTAATCGCAGTAAAACTTTATCATTTAGTTAATGATGAATTTTTAAAAGATAATCTTAAGGAATGTATATTGGGTAAAGATAAATGGAAAGGTAATATTTATAGAATTGATAATGAGAAAAGAAAATGTGTAATGGATGTTCTCATGCAAAACCTTCCATATCCATGTGTGTTTAATAATAAAACAGAGGAAAATTTAATAAACCGTTATCAAGATATATCCAAATATATTGATGATAAGAAATTATGTGACAATGCATTAGATGCTTTTGTTAGATATTTTCTGGAAAGACTTGTAATTGTTGAACTTACAATTACTAAAGACGATACGCCGATGGTTTTTGAAGTTATTAATGATAGAGGTGAGGCATTAAAACCATTTGAAATTTTAAAGGGTAAACTTATAGGTGCATTAGATAAGAATGATACAGATAGCTATTCGGAACAATGGGACAAAACTGTTAATAGTTTGAATAATATTGCAGATTTGTTTTTTGCTGATTATCTGAAATCAAAGTTTGTTTTTACTCGTAATTCAAAATTAGAAGCTTCAATAAATAACGAATATCACAGATATATATTTGAAGATAATGATATTGCAGACAAACTGTCATTTAGAAAATCAGATCAAAAGCATATAAAGAACATCAAATCATTTGTGGAGAATGATGTCGTATATTATGGTCGACTGTATTCAAAAATCAAATGTAATGATAATGAGTTTCTGAAATATGATAATGAGATATTACAGTTATCAGGACAATATGAGATTATCTTGGCCGCTTGCGAATTAAATGATTTTGATGAGGATAGAAAAATATGTGATGTAGCGAAGGAGTATGAGCGGTTGTTTGTCTTATTACAATTAAATGGTATTTATGATAGTAATCAATTGCAGGAAATATCATATAATCTGAATGAAAAGATAAGAGGGTTATCTGTTGATTCATATAGACGTGTGTTTAATGAAATAATTACTAATAGCATTAAAGAAAGACGTGGCCTGAATACGGATGTTGAATTATTGAATTACAATACTTTTTTAAAAGCTGATTATTCAAATTTGAATACTAGATTTTTAAGGTATTTTATTGCTAGAATTGAGCAATATAGTTGCAAATATACGAAACAATCAATGCAAAATGATGTTGAATATATTTCAACAAGAACAGGATACAAATCAGGTTATCATATTGAACATATTTTAAGTCATAATGAAACAAATATAGCATATTTCACTTCAGAGGAAGAGTTTGAATCAAAGAGAAATCAGCTTGGAGGTTTGTTGTTATTGAAAGATCGTGATAATATAAGTTCAGGGAATGAGGAATATGCTGATAAATTGAAAACGTATAGTTCAGGATTGGTTTGGGGACATACTTTGTGTGATGATTTTTATCATAAAAACAAAGATTTCGATGATTTTAATAGTGATTTGAAAACTCGATGTGGTCATTCATTTTCTCCTATTCAAATGTTTGACAGTACAGCATTGGAACAGAGAAATAGGCTTTTATATGAGTTGGTTAAAATAATATGGGAGGTTTAATAAAAGATTAATATAGAAAAAATGTCAAACCAAAAGTCAATATTGAGCAAAGTGAAGAGTTCGGATGCGGTTAATGCGCAACCGGCGAGTTTTATTTCGGAGATTCGGAGAATCATCGACGAAGCCCGCACTAATGCTGTGCGTAGTGTCGATTTCTGTCGAGTGATGATGTATTGGAATATCGGAAAGAGAATTTTCGAAGAGGAACAGCAAGGGAAGGATAGAGCTGATTATGGAACCTATCTTATTAAGAATCTGGCGGATGTTTTAGAACCAGAGTATGGTAGCGGATTCTCATACCGTCAACTTGCATTTTGTAGGCAGTTTTACTTGGCTTACCCAATTGTGAACGCACTGCGTTCACAATTGAATTGGACACAATATCGGATGCTGATTCAAATACCAGATGCCAATAAACGCGAGTATTACGAACTTGAAGCAGTTAACAATTGCTGGACAGGACGTGAATTAGAACGTCAGATTGATTCGCTTTTGTATGAACGTTTGTTGATGAGCAACGACAAAGAAAGTGTTTTGGCTGTAGCCCGTAAACAAAGAATTCCAGAGAGTCCAAAGGAAATAATCAAAGAGCCAGTAATTCTTGAGTTTTTAGGTTTGGAAAAGAAACCTCATTATTATGAGAGTGATTTGGAATCGGCTTTGATTGAACATTTGCAGAATTTCTTGCTTGAAATGGGCAATGGTTTCGCATTTGTTGCACGACAAAAACGAATTTTAATTGAAGACGATGAATTTTTCATTGATTTAGTCTTGTATAACAGGCTTTTACGTTGTTTTGTCCTAATTGAGTTGAAAACTGGGAAACTTACGCATCAGGATATTGGGCAATTGCAAATGTATGTTAATTTTTATGACCGTATTGAAAAATTGCCGGATGAAAACAAAACTATAGGTATTCTTCTTTGCACAAATAAAAATGATACTGTTGTGAAAATGTCATTGCCGGAAGACAATTCAACGATAATGGCTGCGCAATACACATTATATTTGCCAACAGAAGAACAACTTAAAAAAGAGATTGAAGAAATAAAGAATTTGATAGAAAATAAAGAATAATAAATAAAATACGAACAATTATGACAAGCAAATTAGGACTTGATTTTACGAAAGTTGAGTATGCAAGAGGTCTGGCAAAGAAGATTGCCGACCAGGTACAGGAATTCGTTGAACAGTACACCACCGTCGCTGTGGAGCGTACTTTGAGCCGTTTGATGGGTATCGACGGCGTGGATGAGAACCAGGTGCCGCTGCCAAACGTGGTGGTTGACACTCTGAAAGAGAAAGGCGTGCTGAATGAAGGTATCCTTTTCTTCATCGCTAACGCTATGATACAGACTGGCTTGAAGCCACAGCAGATCGCTGAGCAGGTGGCTGCCGGCAAGCTTGATATCACCAAGGTGGTGACACGCGACCAGAAGAAGATCGCCGAGACACTGCAGCCTGTCATCGACGAGAACGTGAACAAGATTCGCGCCCGTCACAACCGCCGCGACCATTATCTGAACACCATCGGCGAGGGTCCGAAGCCATACCTTTATATCATTGTGGCAACAGGTAACATCTACGAGGACGTGGTGCAGGCTCAGGCCGGTGCACGTCAGGGTGCTGATGTCATCGCTGTGATCCGTACCACCGGTCAGTCGTTGCTCGACTATGTGCCATACGGTGCCACGACAGAAGGTTTCGGCGGCACTTTCGCCACACAGGAGAACTTCCGCATCATGCGTAAGGCATTGGACGAAGTGGGCGAGGAGCTCGGCCGTTACATCCGTCTGTGTAACTACTGCTCAGGTCTCTGTATGCCTGAAATCGCCGTCATGGGTGCTTTTGAAGGCCTCGACGTGATGCTGAACGACGCTCTCTACGGCATCTTGTTCCGCGATATCAACATGCAGCGTACTCTTATCGACCAGTACATGAGCCGTATCATCAACGGATTTGCCGGCGTCATCATCAACACTGGTGAGGATAACTACCTTACCACCGCTGACGCTGTCGAGGCAGCACACACTGTGTTGGCATCAGACCTTATCAACGAGCAGCTTGCATTCTCAGCTGGTTTGAAGGAAGAGCAGATGGGCTTGGGCCACGCTTTCGAGATGGACCCGATGCTTGAAAACGGCTTCCTGCTCGAGCTCGCACAGGCTCAGATGACACGTGAGATCTTCCCGAAGGCCACTTTGAAATACATGCCTCCGACCAAGTTCATGACAGGCAACATCTTCCGCGGCCATATCCAGGATGCCTTGTTTAACATGATTGGTATCTGGACACACCAGGGAATCCAGCTGCTCGGTATGCCTACCGAGGCTATCCACACCCCGTTTATGAGCGACCGTTACCTCTCAATCGAGAACGCCAAATACATCTTCAACAACATGCACAGCATTGGTGAGGAGATGGAGTTCCGTGAAGGCGGTATCTGCCGTGAACGTGCCAAGTTGGTGTTAAACAACACTATAGCTCTTCTTGAGGAAATCGTGAAGGAAGGCTTGTTCACCGCTCTTGAAAAAGGTATCTTTGGTGATGTGAAACGTCCGAAGAATGGCGGTAAAGGTCTCGAAGGCGTCACCCAGAAAGGTGAGAACTATTACAACCCGTTTGTTGAGATAATGAAGGGGAAAAGATAACGAATGCATAAAATTCGTCCTTATGTTCTCCCGATAGCCATTGTGCTCGGGCTATTGTTCCATACATGGTGCGGTCAGTTTAAGGTGATTGTGCCGTACCTGATTTTCAGCATCTTATTGCTGAATTTCGCTGCTGTCGACGTGAAGAAACTACGTTTCTCGAAGATGGCTGTGTGGCTGATGCTTTATCAGATAGTGGTGAGTATCGGGATGTATTATCTGTTGATGGCGTTGAATGTCAATGAGTTGATAGCACAAGGCATACTCGTTGGCGTTCTCTGTCCAGTGGCGGCGTCGGTGGTGGTGATATCGTGTCTGCTCGGCGCAAACCGCGAGACTGTGACGAGTTACACTATCATCGGGAACCTCATGGTGGCGGTGCTGGCACCGATTTATTTCTCGTTTATCGGGAACCACCAAGAGATACCGTTTTGGACATCTTTCTTTATGATTATAAAGAAGATAGGTGTTGTGATAGCACTACCGTTCTTTGTGGCATTGATAGGACAGAGATTTCTGCCGAAGGTCAACGATTTCCTTTGTAAAATAAAAGGATTGTCGTTTTACCTGTGGGCAATGGCATTGTTTATAACCCTTGGCCAGACTATAGATTTCATGTTTTTGGAAGGGAGGGAAAACGTGAACGCCATAATATGGCTTGGCATAGCGTCGGTTATATTCTGCGTGATACAGTTCGGACTGGGCAAGTTCATCGGTTATAAATACGGTGACATCATCGCAGGCGGACAGCTGCTCGGACAGAAAAATTCGGCGATGGGAATATGGATGGCCAACACCTATCTGAACCCGTTGGCGGCGATATTCCCGGCATTGTATTCGGTGTGGCAGAATCTATTTAACAGCATACAGTTATGGTATCATGATCAAAAGTTAAATCAATGAAAATCTTAAAAACAACCTTATTGATCATGGGAGGCATTATGATGTTATCCTCATGCGATACTCGTTATAAAATCAAAGAGTATCCTAAAGCTGAACGCGACGAGACTGTCGTGGACGATTATTTCGGAACGAAGGTCGCTGACCCTTATCGCTGGCTCGAGAACGACACCTCGGCAGCCACGTTGGCATGGGTGGAGGCGGAGCGTGCTCTCACCGACGAATACCTGAGCCATATCCCGTTGAGGGAGACCTTGAAAAACCGCTTGACGGAAATCGCCGATTATGAGAAATACGGTGTGCCGTCGAAGCGTTTCGGCAAGTATTTTTTCAGCAAAAACGACGGTTTGCAGAACCAGAGCGTGTACTACATCCAGGAGCCTGACGGCGAGCCTGAGGTGCTGCTTGACCCTAACAAACTGTCGGACGATGGCACAGTGTCGTTGGGCGGAATGAGCCTGTCGAACGATGGGAAACACCTGGCTTACACCATACAGCGCAGCGGTTCCGACTGGGTCGAGATCTATGTGATGGACATCGCCACCAAGGAGCTGCTTCCAGACCATATCGAATGGGCGAAGTTCACTGGCGCCGAGTGGTACAAAGACGGTTTCTTCTATGCTGCCTACGACAAACCGGTGGAAGGCAAGGAGTTCTCAAATGTCAACGAAAACCATAAGATTTACTACCATAAGCTCGGTGATTCGCAGGACAAAGACAAGCTCTTTTATGAAAATCCAGAGCAGCCGCGTTATTTCCATGGCGTGAGCGTGACTGATGACGAGCGTTACATGTTCTTGTACGAGAGCGGTCAGGGTGCAGGACACACCTTGTGGATTCGTGATATGGCCGACCCGAACGGCAAATTCGTGCAGATCGCCTTCGACATGGATTACAACTACTCGCCAATCGACATCATCAATGGGAAGATGTATGTCATGACCAACTACAATGCTCCGAAAGGACAGCTTTGCGTGGTTGATTTGAGTGACTTGAACAAGGCTGCTGTTGACAACTGGGAGGTCTTGATTCCAGAGGCGAACAACGTGATGGTGTCGGCACAGATGGGCGCTGGCAAGCTCATTGTCACTTACGACCAGGATGCATCGAACCATGCTTACGTATATGAGCTCGACGGCACCCTGAAGCATGAGATCCAGTTCCCGACATTCGGCTCAACAGGCATAGTGAGCCGCTACGAGGAGCCTGAGATTTTCTACGCTTTCACCTCGTTCACATTCCCGACGACAATCTATCGTTATGATATTGAGCAGAACAGGTCGATAGTGTTCCGTGCTCCGAATGTCGATTTCACCCCGGAAGACTATGTCACAGAGCAGATATTCTATACCAGCAAAGACGGCACACGTGTACCGATGTTTCTGACCTACAAGAAAGGTCTGAAGAAAAACGGCAAGAACCCTACTTTGCTTTATGGCTATGGTGGCTTCAACATCACTTTGAATCCGGGTTTCTCTGTGATGCGTATCCCGTTCCTTGAGAGAGGCGGCGTTTATGCTATGGCCAACCTCCGTGGCGGCAACGAATACGGTGAGGAATGGCATCTCGCAGGCACTAAGCTGCAGAAACAGAATGTGTTTGACGATTTCATCGCGGCAGGCGAGTATCTCGTTGATAACAAATACACTTCGCCGGACTATCTGGCCATCAACGGCGGCTCTAACGGCGGCTTGTTGGTAGGTGCCTGCATCAACCAGCGTCCTGATTTGTGGCGTGTGGCGGTGCCTCAGGTCGGTGTTATGGACATGCTTCGTTATCATCTCTTCACCATCGGCTGGAACTGGGCTTCAGACTATGGCACCAGCGCTGACAGCAAGGAGATGTTCGAGGCTCTGTATGCCTATTCGCCATTGCATAACATCCAGAGCGGCAAAGACGTGCATTATCCGGCCATCATGGTGACAACAGCCGACCACGATGACCGCGTGGTGCCAGCACATTCGTTCAAATATGCGGCGACACTCCAAGCAGCCGAGACAGGCGACGAGCCTAAGATCATCCGTATCGACAGCAAGGCAGGTCACGGCGGCGGTAAACCGATGGCGAAAGTCATTGAGGAACAAGCAGATATCTACGCTTTCATCCTTTATAACATGGGAATAGAGAAGTAATATCAAAAAAGTTTAAAAAAATGAAAAAAAGTCTGCAGTTTTTGTGGACTTTTTTTTATTTTTGCAACATAATTAATAATTTTTATTTAAAATGCGATTAAAAGACGTACTTATTTTGATGCTATCCTATTTGTTGATAGGATGTGGTGAGAAAAAAGACAACAACCAGAAATACGATCCGGTTATTCCTGTGAATGTAATTGTTGTAGAGATGAATGACGACAGCAATGTCCGCAATTATGTAGGAACGCTGCAAAGCGAGGTTAAGCTTGCATTGTCGTTTCCTTTAGGTGGGACAATCACAAACATTTATGTCCGTAACGGACAGAAGGTGAAGAAAGGGGATATCATTGCGAAAGTCGATGAGACCACGGCGAAGAGCTTGCATGATGCGGCTTTGGCATCGTTGAACCAGGCTGAGGACGGCTACGAACGTCTGAAACAGGTGCACGAGGAAGGCGGCATCAGCGACGTGCGCTGGGTGCAGATGGAGACTGACCTTGAGAAGGCACGTCAGACAGAGATCTCGACACGCAAACATCTTGAGGATTGCACCATTTATGCGCCACTGGACGGTATCATCAGCATGTCTGAACACACGGTGGGTGAAAACATGCATCCTACATCAGCATTTTGCCACCTGATTGATATGGATAAACTTGTCGTGGAGTTTTCAGTATCGGAAAAAGAAGTCGGCATGATAAACATAGGTGACTCGGCTACTGCTGAGATTCATGCGTTGAATGGTATCGAGAGAGATGTGATAATAGTCGATAAGTCTATAGTCTCAAATCCTTTTGGTCATACCTACACTGTGAAGGCTAAGATCGACCTTAAAGGAGAAGACCCGCTGCCAGGAATGGTGGTGAAAGTCAGTCTCAACTCGACAACCAAGTCAGGGATAGTTGTTCCAGCATCATGTGTTCGTACAGTATCAAACGGAATAGCTGTCTGGACAGTGAAAAACGGCAAGTCATACCGTCGCGTCATCGAGGTGGGTGATTACGTGAAGAACGGTGTGCTGGTGACCAAAGGTCTGGAATATGGCGACACTATTGTGACGGTAGGTTACCAGAAATTGTACAACGGAGCCAGAGTTTCTATCCAATAATTAACTTTCAACAAATTAGAATCTATGGCTCAGAAAAGAAATATTGTAGAATCAGCTATGAGGAACAACAATCTGGTGTTCTTCTTCATGGCTGTTATCGTTATCTTTGGTTTTTTCGCTCTTCCTCGCCTGAAGAAGAACGAGTTTCCTGATGTGACGATACGTACTGGCGTTGTTGCTGTCGTGTATCCGGGAGCCACTGCCGAAGAGGTAGAGCAAAGGGTGGCGGGTGTTACCGAACAGTATCTGTTTACATTCGCCGATGTCGATAAAAACAAGACATATTCTTATTCGAAAGACGGCATGCTCATCATCATGGTCAATCTGGTGAATGATGTCAAGGATGCAAAGATGACATGGTCGCGCATCCGCCAAGGATTGCAGCTGTTCAGACAGACAAGTCTGCCGAAGGGCGTGCTTACTACAGTGGTCATCGATGACTTCGGAAACGCGTCGTCGTTGCTGTTGGCAATCGAGAGTGACCAGCGTTCGTCGCGTGAGCTTCGTGAGTTTGCCGACAAACTTTCTGAGAAGCTGCGTACCATCAAGACGATGGGTAACATCAAGATTGTGGGCGAACAGAAGGAGGAGATTGCCGTTTATATGGATCCGGCACGAATGACCCAGTATGCTATTTCGCCAGGTATGGTGACGGCAGAGCTCGCGGCACACAGCTTGCGCACCATCACAGGAAATATCGAAAACCAAGACGGACAGGCTTTGATACATGTTGAGGTGCCTATCGACAATATGTATGAGCTTAGTGAGATCGTGGTGTTCTCGGATCCTGTCTCCGGACAGTCGGTGAAACTGCGTGATGTGGCACGTATCGAACGCCGTTATAAAGAGAATTCGCAGTATATCCAATATTCCGACAGTCTCGTCGACAACCACCATTGCCTGATGTTCTCGATGGAGATGCGTCCAGGATACAATGTGGTGGCATTTGGCGAAGAGGTGAACAAGAAAATCGACGCTTTCCTTGCGACGGCGCCGCCCGACATCAAGGTGCATCGTATCACCGACCAGCCAGTGGTGGTGAATAAGTCGGTGATGTCGTTCTTGAAAGACCTCATCGAGGCTATCATCATCGTTATCATAGTGATGCTCATGCTGTTCCCGTTGAGAACGGCGTTGGTGTCGTCGACATCGGTGCCGGTGTGTATCGCGGCGGCGTGGGCGATAATGTATCTCTTGGGAATGGAGCTCAACACCGTGACTTTGGCAGCTCTGATTGTCGTTTTGGGTATGATTGTCGACGACTCGGTGGTGGTCATCGACGGATATTCCGACATGCTTGCCGAAGGTCATTCGCGCTGGTATTCGGCGGCAGTGTCGACAAAGCAGCTCATGACATCAATGCTCATCGCGACATGCTCGATATCGTGTATGTTCTTCCCGATGCTGGCAATCATGAATGGCACCAACATGGGCGATTTCATCAAGTTGTTCCCATGGGCCATATTCATCACCTTGGCATGCAGCTTCTTGTATGCCATCTGGGTGATTCCGTTCATGTCGGCAAGGATGATCGGACCGTCAAACCCTAACAAACGCTCACGTTTCGAGAAGATTCAGGCTAAGTTTTTCGACCTTCTGCAAAACGGATACAAACGCCTGCTCAACCTGTGCTTCCGCCACAAATGGACTACGGTCGTCGTGGCGTTGTTGTCGGTCGTCGTCGGTCTGTTTTTCTTGACGAAAATCAATATCCAGATGCTGCCTAAGGCAGAGCGTGACAGCTTTGCTGTTGAGATCCATCTCGCCAACGGAAGTTCGCTAGAGCAGACTGCCGCTGTAGCCGACTCTTTGACGAAGATTCTGAAAGCTGACAAACGAGTGAAGTCGGTGACGGCATTCCTCGGTATGGCATCACCTCGATTCCATATGACATACGCCCCTGAGGCTACTCCAACCAACGCCTATGCGCAGTTTATCGTGATAACAAAGTCGGACAAGGCCACAAAAGAGATGATGAACGAATATCCGCAGAAATATGAGAATTATTTCCCGATAGCGCAGATTCGTTTCAAACAGATGGATTATCAGATCGTGAATGCGCCTGTGGAGTATTATATCAAAGGTGATGATTATGACCAACTTAGCGTTGTCAACGATTCTATTGAGGCATTTATGAAGAGAAGCCCGAACCTGTTCTATGTGCATTCCGATTTTGATGACACAGAAAAGGTAATTCAGGTTATTCTCGATATAGAAGAAGCCACCCGTCTCGGCGTGACACAGTCGGTGCTGTCGGTTTATATGGCTGGCTCGCTGACAGGTAGCAGCATTGTGGCATTATGGGATGGCAGTTATAATCTTGCCACAACGGTTTATACTGAAGATGTCCATAATATTGACTATGAAGGACTTGGCGATTTGCTGATTCCAACGGCAAAACCAGGCGAATGGGTGCCGCTGCGTCAGGTGGCCACGCTCGTTCCTCAGTTCAAACACAACAACCTGCCTCACCGCAACGGCATGAAATGTGTCACTGTGGCAGCCGATGTGATTCCGGGTGCTGGACAGCTCAAAGAATTTGACAAAATAGATAAGTATATTGAAACTCTGAACCTTCCTGATGATATCATCATTGAAAAAGGCGGTTCGATGGCTGTGACAAAAGAGACTATGCCATCGCTCCTTATGTCAATTATGGCTGCTGTCGTGGTGATGTTCATCGTGTTGATTATCCATTATAAAAAGATTGGAATCTCATTCCTTTCGCTCTCGGTGTCGGTGCTTTGCATCTTTGGTTCGATGTTGGGCTTGTGGATGTTCGGTCTCGATTTGTCGGTGACCGCTATGTTGGGTGTCATATCACTTATAGGCATCATAGTGCGTAACGCGATTATCATGTACGACTATGCCGCTGAACTGCGTGAGAAAGAGCATATCCCTGTACATCAGGCGGCATACGATGCAGGTTTGCGCCGAATGAGACCTATCTTCCTCACTTCGGCGACAACAGCTCTCGGCGTTATCCCGATGATTATGGCTAAGACCTTGCTCTGGGAGCCTATGGGCGTGGTGATCTGCTTCGGCACCATCCTTACGTTCCCGCTAGTAGTGACGGTGCTTCCAGTGGCTTACTGCCTTGCTTTCGATGCCGGCGAAAGCGATAAGAAATTCTGGCATAGACTCAACTTGAGATTCTTGAAAAACCTTGACAAACGCGACAGACGCAACATGAGAAGAAATATGAAAAAAGCTACGCTGATAGCGCTTTTCGCGGTGATGACATTCGGCTTGAGCGCACAAAACACTGATGTGCTGACACTTGACTCATGTTTCGCTTTGGCGAGAGAAAACAACGCACAGTTTAAGACCAGCAAACTGAAGATTGAGCAGGCGCAACAGGTCAAGAAACAGGTGTTTACGAAGTATTTCCCGCAGATTACGGCAAACTACCTTGGCTATTATGCCATCAATCCGCTTATCCAGTACGGTGTCAACGAGTTCAGTACCGATGAGTTCGGTCAGATTCTGAAGGCGATAATCGAGGATTTGCAGAGTGTGGGTGTCCCGATTCCATCTGAGATTGCCTTTATGAAGAAAGGCCAGGGAGTGAACGGCACCTTGATACAGCCCATCTATGCTGGCGGACGTATTGTCAATGGCAACAGGCTCGCGAAACTGGGCATCGAAGCGGCTGAGCTACAAGCCGAGGTGTCGGAACGCGACGTGCTGGAAAGCATAGAGTCGACATATTATCTCGTGCTCGGACTACAGGCTAAGGTAGAAACTTTGGAGACCGCACTCGCATTAATCGACTCGCTCGACCACACCGTTGACGTGGCTCTGAGAGCAGGTCTCGTGACCAAAAACGACCAGCTGCGTGTTGCTTTGAAACGTAACGAGTTGAAAGCTATGCAGTTACAGCTGAGCAACGGCATAGCTCTCGCATCACAGCTGTTGTGTCAGGAGATCGGCATCGATTATCCTGAAGGTGGCCTGAATCTTGACAATGACCTCCAAAAAACTGATATGTTTGTTGAACAAAATGACTTCATCCGTCCGGAGATACAACTTCTTCAGCTTCAGATTGATGCGGAGATGTATTATAAGAGGCTGGCAAGAGGCGAGGCCCTTCCTGAGATTGGCGTCGGCGCGATGCTTACATACGGCAACATGATTCAGCGTTTCTACAAAGGTAACGGCATATTCTTCGCAAAGGTGTCGGTGCCTATCACACAGTGGTGGGAGACATCGCACAAAATCAAGGAACATAACTTGAAGATTGAGGAATATGAGATCATGCAGCAGGATTTGACCGAGAAGATGTCGCTGCAGGAGAAACAGGCTTATAACCAGATGATTGAGGCTGAGGCATTGCTTGAATCCGACAAGGCATCGCTCAACATGGCGCAGGAAAACTACCATATCGCAGAGGTTAACTATCGTGCCGGAATGAACACGATAACTGATGTTTTGGAGGCTAACGCATTGCTGCTTCAGGCCCAGAACGCCATCACCGACCGTGAGATCTCCTACGTGACGGCAAGAAGAAGGTATCATGATTTGACAGGAAAATAAAATTACATATTATGAAAAGAAAACTTTTATTATTGGCATTTGTTGTAACGATGGCGTTGCCTGCCTTCGCACAGAGAATCGTCGAATCGACAGAGGAGTTCGTGTCCTACGACCGTAACAGTATCTCTGTCATCGTTACAAAATACAACGACCAGTATGATAATACTGTGTACAGTACCGTCAGTGGTTTCAGCTATGGCAGCAAATTCGATGTCAATGACATTTCGACGAAAACAATTACGGTGCGACAAAATCGTACACTTCCGGAAGGCACTGCCTCGGGTTGGGGCTATACTCCTGATGAAGCTACAGTATATGCTGTGGCGGCAGAGCTTAACAGAAACAATGTGGGTAAGGAAATCCTCAATTATATCTTGAGCCCTGACTCACAAGGCTGTTTCAGCCGTGAGCTCATCGAAGCACGTGGACAGTGGAATGCTGATGACAAGGATTATATCGAATCACAGGCCACACAGGTCAACTCAATGGGTCAGAATGGTGAAAAACTCATAGAAAACAGCTATATCATCGTCTTCGACATGAAGAATCCTAAAAGAGTTGAGAGAAAAGCTAAAGACAAAAATGGTAAAGAATACACCATCGTTACATGGAAAGGCGACGTCGGAGCTATGGTGTTCAATATCGCCAATGCAAAAGAGGTGATCGCTGATGTCCTCAACAATATGTGGATCTACGAACACGACAGCGCTTCGATTAAAGATGCCAAGAGAAGAGCTTTCAATGAGCTGCAAGTCAATATGAAACTTGTGGCATCAGTCGGAGTACATTCAAGCGGCAAGGATATTAACTATGTTGTCGCTAATGCTAAAGATCAGCTGATATCAAAACTCGAAGACCAGATTCCAGCATGGCAGGTGACCATCGACTGCGAGACGATAGAACCGTTTATCACAGCAAAAATTGGAATGAAAGAAGGCGTCCGCAACGGTCAGCGTTATGGCATCTATGGCCAGGTGTACAACAGAAGCAACGACCGTTTGGAGTTCAAACGCAAAGGTTATTTGCGTGCCACCGTGATAGCCGACAATAGGAGAGTGGCTGACGGAAAAGCCGACTCAACCTATTTCTATAGGATCTCAGGCACCGCATCACTTAACGGCACGGAGATCCTCAAACAGAGAAACGACCTCGGCTTGGGTATAAGCGTCAACTACAATTACAATGGAAGTAATCTGGCACCGACAAAAACCCGTACTTTTGGCTCTTTTTCAATGATTGATGTCGGCCTTGATTATCTTGCTTATATCCAAAAACGCGGCTTCAGCCATTATATCATGATTGGTGCCGGCTTCGACAAGTTAAACGGCGACAACCTCTACAAAGGTCAAAAAGAGTTTGGAACGTATGGCATTGTAATTGATCAAGACGGTCAATTCGTTTTCAAAAACGGCGCTTCATATATTAATGTTCATATCGGTTATATGTTTGGCATAAAAATCAAGCAGTTTGCCGAGATCCAGCCATTCCTGAGAGGCGGAATAGACATGGTCAGCGCCAGCACTACCATTGAGTTGGATGAGACAGCATTGAAGTCGATGGCAGCCATTGAAAACTACACCATCAAGAACGAGAAAGATCTTAAAAAATCGTCGACCGCTTATTATCTCGACCCAGGTATCCGCCTGACAATCAACGTGGTATATCCAGTACAGCTCTTTGTACAGGCGAACTATTCGATACTTTTGACAGGTGGTGACAAGTATAACATCATGAACAATTATTTCAAAGACTGTGGCTATGGCCATTCCAACGGACTTGGCGTAGGCGGCGGCTTGAGACTTATTCTTTAGTTTTTTTGAATAATAATTTAAAATTTTAAAATATGAAAAGAATCATTTCATTATTATTTGTAGCACTTTTCGCTTTGTTGTCGTTTGACGGCTTTGCGCAAAGAAAAGAGCGCGCGGAGATATTCGCGAATCCGCAAAACTATGACGCACATGTGATTGCAGTGGGTACTACAGGAACGAAGTATTTCTTTGTGACAGGTACTGGCAAAAAAGTCGATGGTGCAGTCATCAGAGCACAGATCAACGCCATCCATGCATGTATCTTCAAGACAATACCAGGCACATCAGGCGCTGAGAGCATCCCGTCATTGTACGGACAGCCTGAACCGAAACCGCAGGACGAGGCATTCTTCGACGAGTTCTTCGCTCCAAGCGGAATGTACCTCAACTTCATTGCCAACCGCAGCACTTTGAAACCAGAAAGCAAAGACGTGGTTGACCTTGGCAAAGGCTACTATCAGGTAGGACTCAAGGTCCAGGTGAGCTACGACGACCTTAAGAAATATCTCGTAGACCATAACATCATCAAAGGTTTCGCCGCTGATTTTCAAGGCGTTGCAAAACCAAAGATGATAATCTTCCCATCCGACGCCTGCTGCAAAAACGAGGGTTAAGTCGACAAAAACGGCAATATCGACTACGATTTGGCACTTTCCGACG
>JAEEGH010016573.1_pt1 | contig 15825 bp, 12 predicted proteins | sample 9134181 | NCBI WGS metagenome assembly JAEEGH01 (sample SAMN16246544, study PRJNA631951) | gut metagenome | biome: gut microbiome; feature: rumen; material: DP-attached | host: Bos | place: Iran: Karaj | collected 2018-10
AGGTTGTAGGCACCCATAAGTCCCCACGTGCCAGCCTCGGTGACGGCAGCCTTGAAGGCAGGGAGATAGATCTCGTGCAGGGCACGCTCGCTGACCACGACGTTCACCTGATGGCGGTATTCTTCGTCGTTGTTCAGCGCATAGTGCTTCACACAGGCCGCCACACCCTTCGACTGCAAACCCTGAATGTAGGGTACCACCATGCGCGATGCCAGCCAGGGGTCCTCGCCCATATACTCGAAGTTACGGCCTCCCAGCGGGGTGCGGTTGATGTTGACGCCAGGTCCCAGAATCATCGACTTGCCACGATAGAGGGCCTCTTCGCCCAGGCTCTCGCCATAAAGGCGTGCCATTTGGGGGTTCCACGTAGCCGCCAGACAGGTCAGTGCAGGGAATGCCACACACGAGTCGTTCGACTGTCCAGCCTGTTCCCATTCGTCCCACAGCACATCCGGGCGTACACCATGAGGTCCGTCGTCCGTCCAGAAGTCAGGGAATCCGAGGCGCTTCACACCAGGACTCGAGAACTTCGACTGCGCATGGATGACGGCAATCTTCTCGTCGAGCGTCATGCGGGCAAGGGCATCGTCGATGCGCTGCTCTACGGGCTTCGATTCGTCAAGATATACGGGCAATGGTTGCGCCGATAGTCCGGTTGTCAACATAAGCGACAATAATATACTTTTTACTTTCAACATTGAAATTTGAAGTTTGAAGTTAAATGTCTATGATCTGCTCATTTCTTCTGGAACACACGTACATAGTCGATTTCCATGGTGGCGGGCAGGGCCGATTCGTCGACACCCTGTGCACCACCCCAGTCACCGCCCCAGGCGAGGTTCAGAATTACATAGAAGGGATTGTCGTAAGGCCAGTCGTCGCGACCCAGACCACGGTTGTCGTATGAGAGCTGCACCTTGCCGTCGACATAGGTGGTGATGTTCTGCTGCGTCCACAGGATAGCATAGGTGTGGAACTCGTCCTCGGCACCGTCACAGAGCATCTCGTGCGTCACCTGCGTACCCTGGGTATGCACGTGGGCGTTGGCGTGCAGACTGCTTGAAACATAGTTCGGATGGTAGCCCACCTCCTCCATGATATCAATCTCGCCATCAGCAGGCCACGACTTGAAGTTCACTGGCATCATCCAGAAGGCAGGCCATGTGCCCTTGCCCTTTGGCAGTTTGATGCTGGCCTCGATATAGCCGTAGGTCCAGCCCTCCTTCACGTGGGCATATACACGACCAGAGTATATCTTACCGTTCTCCTTGCGTGCGGTGATGCGCAGGGTGCCGTTCTTAACCTCTGTAACCAGTGCTCCATCGGGAGTCTTGTGGTTCACGTAGTTCTGCAACTCGTGGTTCACCCAACCTGAGTTCTTCACCTCGTGGGTCCAGTCGGCGGCATTCAGCTGATTGCTGGTGCCTTCGAACTCGTCTTGCCAAACCAGTGTGTAGCCATCGGGGGCGTTGTAGGCAGGCTTTGCAGCAGCGGCCTGAGTCACTGTGATGTTCTTACGGGCAGTACCCGACATAATGATGACGTTACCTGTACGCTCCGTGGTATTAGGGTTCTCGTCGATGGTCACAGCCACCGCATTGTTAGCATACTGAGCCGTGGCCTTCACGAAGTCGCCATCGGCATAAACACCCCACTCTTTTCCAGTGGTGGTAACGTTAATTGTGTAGCTGCCTCCTTCGGCAGGTGCATTGATGCTCTCCTGCGATACGGTGATCGTTGGAGCAGCGGGCTGTGGGTCATCGCTACCCCCACCGCAGCCAGTAAAGACTGCGGTGAGCGCGAGCAATAGAGTGTTAAACATGTAACGTTTCATTAATTATTCAATTATTAATTTGTTATGCCTCCTTGAAGACAATCTTACTAATCTTCACCTTTGTACCAGGTGTAGAGCCACCGAAGTCGAAGAACAGGCGGATTGCCGATGCGTCGGCACCATCCTTCAATGTAGCATTCTTCAGTGTGAATGTGTATGGTTCGTCGGCTTTGATGTCGTGACGACCCTCGCAGAAGAAGTTGCTGTCACCACTGTCGGTGAGCTTGATGGTCACGCCTGGGCAGTCGGCATCAGCGGTTACAACCACCTGGAAGTGATATTCCTTGTTAGCCTTGGCTGTCAGGTCGGTGTCGATATGGAACTGCCCCTGCCACTGGCTGCCACCCATTCCTTCTGGGAGAGTGAGCTCAACAGTGTCGCCGTTGCGAGTAGCTACAGGCTGGTTGGCCAGCTCTGTCCAAGCGTCGTTAGCGAACCAGTAGGCGAATGTGCTCTTTACTGAACCATCGTCAACACCCTTCCACAGGTTGCTGGCATCGTCGTAGTTCAGAACTACAGCCTCTTCGAGATAGATCTTGCTGATCTTCACGTGAGTGCCAGCAGGTGTACCACCAAAGTCGAAGAACATGCGCAGCTGGTCGGCATCAGCGCCATCCTTCAGTGTCAGGCCCTCGCGCTTCACGATGAGTGGCTCGTCGGCCTTAACAGGGATGCGCTCTTCGAGCAGGAAGTTGCTGTCGCCACCGTCGGTGAGCTTGAAGGTAACACCAGCGCAGTCGTTGTCGGCCTCTAATACACAGTAGAAATTATAGGCCTTTGATGCACTTGCTGTAAGCTTGGTGTCGATATGGAACTGGCCCTGCCACTGGCTGCCACCGATACCATCAGGCATGGTGAGCTCGTAAGTGTCGCCGCTGTGTGTACATACTGGGCTTGTAATCTGTGTCCAGCTGTCATCAGCAAACCAGTAAGCGAACTCGCTGGCTACTGTACCATCGTCAACAGCCTTCCAAAGGTTGGCGCCGCTCTCATAGTTCCAATCCATCACAGGCTTCTCGCCCTCTTCGCCACCACCTGAAACGATGGTACCATCGTCGTTAGCGTGATCCTTGATAACCACGTTGCTTACGTTGATCTTGGTAGCACCGGTAGCATGACCGAAGTCGAATACCAACTTCACCTTAGAAAGGTCCTTACCTGCTATGTCGCTCTGCCAGAATACGATATCCTGACCAGCCTTGAGGTTCACGTCGGCTACGTCGATGATAGCATCGGCATCTGCCTCGTCGGTGAGCTTAACAGTCACACCGTCGATATCCTTATCAGCATTGAAGATAACAGAGAAGTCGTAGTTGGTTCCAGCCTTCAGATTCAGGTCGGTGTGGAGGTGGAACTGAGCCTGCCAGCGGTCTGAGCAAGCATCGGGAACTGTCACGGTGTAGTCGTTGTTTCCACCAGTGTAGCCAGCTTCCATCTCGCCAGTGCGCTCTGTGCCCCAACCTGGGTTGAAGTAGAATGTGGCGTTAGGAGTGATGCCCTTCCAGAGGTTGAAGTCGCTGTTGGCATCGAATCCCTGCTCCTCAACGAGGCGCTCATCAGGAGCGCTTGTCAGGATGTAGCGCCATGCGATACCACGATCAGGAGCGTCGTAAACCAGCACCAGCTTGGTGGCTGTGAGGGTCTCGATACGGAACTTAGGATTCTCGTACTGAGCGTCGCTCGAGATGTAGGGGAATGCGGTGTTGTCGGCCAGCTGGATGTAGGTCTGCTTGGTCACGTTGCCCTCGGCATCCTCCCAGTCGTAGATCTCGAAGCTCCAGCTTGATGTCTGGTTGCCCACTGCTACATCTACGTCGGCATCGTCGTTCTGGGTGTTCCACTTGGTCACGCCCTTATTTACATAGGTGTTACCGTCGGCACCTGCATTGTAGGTATAGCTACCGCCCTTACGTGTGTCGGCAGTGAATGTGATGCGGTCGTCGTAAACACCAAAGTCCTTCTTATCGTTAGGAGCAGCACTCCACCATTCTGTGGCAGCAGTTCCGGCAGGGCCGCAGCCCAAATGTCCCTGCTCCTTGTTGGCAATACGCCACTCCTTGCCGCAGAGACGACGGAAGTCGGCTGAATAGTCAATCTTAGTCTCGTTGAAGGTGAATGTCTTGCTGATAGTGCTCTGGCTGAAGCCATTGCGGTTACCAAGCTTCATCTCGATGGTATATGTACCAGCCTCAGGGTTCTGATAACCTACCTCTTGCAGGGTAGAATAGGTATTACCATTGATAATCCATACAGGATATGTACCAGCCTGTGATGTGAATGTGGCAATCATCTGGTTGGTCTCCTGGTCAACAGTCATGTTGAAGTCAGCACCACTTAGCGAAGGAATGCCGTTGGGGTCTGCGCCGTCGAACTTGTCGGGCGAGCAGGCGGTCATCATCACACCTACTGCCAGCGCACCCATTGTATATTTAAACAGATTCTTCATAATCTATATTTCTTAATTCTTAATTCTTAATTCTTAACTCTTAACTATTAATTAATAGTTGTTCTGCACCAGTGTTGGGTCAGCATCCAGCTCGCTCTGAGAGAGAGGAATGTGCTTCTTGCTTGGTGTCCAAGTGTTAGTGCGATAGCCGTATGTATCGGGCACGAGCTTAACTGAAGCCTTCTCTGTGGCACCGCTGATGCCCTCAGCACGTACCAGGTCGAAGTAGCGCTTACCCTCACCGCAGAACTCCAAGTGGCGCTCGTTCAGGATGTCGTCGATGGTCACATTGCTCAGTGCAGCCAGGCCGGCACGCTCACGAACCTCGTTTACATAACCTGTAGCCTCAGAAACGCTTCCGCCAGTCTGCAGCAGCAGCTCAGCTGCATTCAGCAGGGTCTCGGCATAACGATAGATGCGCTTGTTGTTGTTGTAGTTCAGGTTCTTTGATGTTGGGCAGTCCTGATTGTTAGCGCTCTGTGGACGATACTTACCGTGCCAGATGTGAGTGTCCTGATAACGCTCGGTGTATGTGTAGCCACGAACATCCCAGCAGGTCACATCGCGACGCTTGTCGTTGTCGGCATACATGTTGTAGGTCTCCACCTTGCAGGGCAGGAATCCCCATCCGTCGTTACCGCCGTCCCAGCCTTCGCCGCCAGCCCATCCGTTGGGCGAGCAGAGTGTTGGGAACACTGTACCACCGGCATTGATGGCAGCGCCACCCCAGTCACGCTGGGCCTGATCATCGTTGTAGTTTATCTCGAAGATGCTCTCTGCGCACCACTCGCCGTCTTCCGACCAGAGGTTGGCAAAGTCTGGATTCAAACTATACTTGCTGTCGCTGATAATCTGCTTCATGTAGCCCAAAGCAGTAGGATAGCGTGCTGAGTCGTTCTGATACATTACCATCTCGGCATAGAGCATATAGGCGAATGCCTGGCTAACGCGACCACTCTCGGCAGTCTCCCATCTCATAGGCAATACGCCTGATGCGATGATATCCTCAAGCTCTGGCAACAGCTGATTATAGATTTCATCGGCTGTGAGCTGTGGAGCTGTGTAAGGCAGTGCAAGATTCTCCAGATAGAAGGGCACATTGCCATAGTAGTGCCACAGTATATTATAATAGTACACGCGAAGCAGTCGTGCCTGCATCTCCATCGACTTGCGGAACTCGCTGCTGGCCTTACCTGGCCATCCTGCATATTTGATAGCGTCGTTGCAGCGCTTGATACCACTGTAGAAGTCGCCCCAGAGTGTAGCGAGTGTCTGGTTGCCGTTGCCTTCAAAGTTGAAGAGCTTGTGCCAATGCTCATTGTCGGTAGCATTAGAACCTCCTACCCAGAAGTCGTCACCCATGATTTCGCCATCCACGGTCAGGTCGTTGTAGGCAGATCCGTCCCAGTCGGGCCAGTGCAATGGTGCGTATGCCGATGTGAGCGCCTCGTTAAGAGTCTCTTCTGTTGTGTAATATTCCTCCAGAGGCTCACCTGTAGGATTCTTTACCTCAAGGAAGTTGTCGCCGCAGGCTGTCAGCGTAAAAGCAGCTGCACAGAGTCCTGCTATAATAGAAATATGCTTATTCATATTATATTTATCTTTAATGTGTATTAGAGTGAAATGTTGAATCCGAGCGTGTAGGTACGTGCCTGTGGATAAACGCCATAATCTACACCCAGAGAAGTAGAGCCCGAGCCGATTTCAGGATCGAATCCCCAGTACTTAGTCCATGTGAACAGATTCTCAGCACGTGCATAGATGCGCAGGCGACTGATGTTCACCTTCTTGGTGAGGTTGGTAGGCAGTGTATAGCCCAGTGTGATGTTCTTCAGGCGCAGGTAGCTGCCGTCCTGAATGTACATATCGCTGCAAACCCAGTTTTCGCTCTTGCCCAGTGTAGGCACCTTGTTTGATGTACCCTCGCCAGTCCAGCGCTGCAGCACCCAAGTGGGATAGTTACCCGATGCGATATCCTGACGATAGGTAGCATCGAACACATCGGCTCCGCTAACACCTTGGAAGAAGAGACTCAGGTCAAATCCTTTCCAGTCGGCATCCAGATTAAGACCGAATGTCCATGTAGGCACACCGTTACCGATGTTTGTACGGTCGTCAGAGTTGATAACACCGTTCTGGTCGGTATCTACGAAACGGAAGTCGCCTGGCTGCTTGTTTGTGCCGTACTTGGCATTGTACTCAGCTGCTTCGGCTGCATTCTGAATGATACCATCTGTCTTGTAACCATAGAAGAATGGGAAAGGCTGTCCGTTTTCGGCACGTGTGCCACCATCGCTGAACTGGCTAATGCCGTAGTTCAGGAAACCAGTGTCGTTACCCAGATTCTTCAGTTCGTTCTTCAGATATGAAGCGTTGCCCTTCACTGCGAAGCGTGCATCGCTGATGTTCCACTTGTAACCCAGCTCAAACTCAACACCCTTGTTCTCCATGTCGCCCACGTTGGCCAGAGGACGTGCCTCACCTACGTAGCTTGGGATAGGCATCTCGATAATCATGCCATTGGTCTTCTTGATGAAGTAGTCAACAGAGAAGGTGAGTTTGTTATTCCAGAAACCGAAGTCGATACCGAGGTCGGTCTGCTCTGATTCCTCCCACTTCAGGTCTTCATTAGCCAGACGGTTAGCCTTCGAGCCGTAAACGAGAGATGCTGTTCTGCCGAAGTAGTAGTTACTGCTGGCTCCGAGTGCTGTAAGTGTGGTATAGGCAAAGTCTCCGATGTTGTCGTTACCATTCTTACCCCAGCTGGCACGCAGTTTCAGATTGTTGAGCCATCCCTTGGTGCTCTCCATAAACTTCTCGTTCATGATGTTCCATCCCAGTGAGAATGATGGGAACACACCATACTTATTATTAGAACCGAAGCGGCTCGAACCGTCGCGACGGATGGTAGCCTGCACCATGTACTTCTCGTCGTAGTTATAGCTCAGACGTGCAAACAGTGATGACAGTCTGTGCTCAGTGTATGGACCACCCCATGCGCCTACCAGGCTCTTGGCACCAGTCACCTTGCCATCGGCATCGGTAGAAAGCTCCAGATCGCCACCAGTGGTGTAGTTTAGCGATGGTTTGTTGATGTTTACCAGATTCCAGTGACTGCCTCCCAACTCGTCGCCAGTAAACTTAAGTGCGCTCTGTCCCAGCACTACGCCGATGGTGTGCTTGCCGAAGGTCTTGTCGTATGTCAGAGTGTTTTCTATCTGCCATGTGGTGTTCTGGCCTTTATACGATGTGGCCGATGTGTGGTCGGCATTGTTGTTTCCACTCAGATAATACTTCTGTAGTGTAGCTGCATCATAGCCCCAGAATGAGAGTTCTGCACTGTAAGAGAAGTGGTACTTCAGTGCGTCCCACAGCTGCAGGTCGATAGTGAACTTAGGCATGAATTTGTGACTCCAGTTCTTTGATGGGTTGCCCTGCATCATGGCTATTGGGTTGTTCTGCTCCTGATAGCTGCCCACGTATCCGGGGATGGTGTATGGGTTGCCATTGGCATCATAGTACAGGTCGTAAGCCGAGTAGCGGTCTATCATAGCCTGACCGTAGCGAGCATCGCCGTTTTCCTCGTAGCCCAACTGTGTGAGTGTAACTGGCAGTGTTGGAGCCAGATACAGAGCCGAACCCAGAGGCGAGCCCCATGTAGAGTTGGCCTCGATGCCGGTGTTGTGCACACGCATATATGATATGTTGGCACCCAGGTCGAGTTTGTTAAGGAAGTTGCGCTCCTTTGATTCATCAAACAGGTTGAACTGGTTGTTAGAGCGGATGGTCAGACGGTCGTAGTTACTCTGTCCGTAGTTTCCACCCACGATACCTTCCTGTGTAAAGTAGCCCAGCGACAGGTAGTAGTTCACCTTGTCTGATGCGCCACTGATACTTACGTCGTGCTGCTGGATAGGAGCATTGTCGTTGAACAGCAGATTCTGCCAGTTGGTGCCGAATCCATTGATTTTCTCACCGTTCACGTCGATGAGGTTATATGGATCTTGATACAGTGGAGCCTGGCCTGTCTGTACGGCGCGCTCGTTCTGCAGTATAGCATAGTCGGTAGCTCCAGTCACGTCGCGCTTCTTCCATGCGCTCTGCCAGCCGTAGCTGAAGTTGTAGTTAATCTGTGCCTTGCCGGTCTTACCCTTCTTGGTGGTTACCAAGATTACACCATTGGCAGCACGAGCACCGTAGATGGCACCCGAAGCAGCATCCTTCAGCACTTCGATACTCTCGATGTCATTTGGGTTAACACTCTCCATACCGTCTTGATTGGTAGGCATACCGTCTATAATATAAAGAGGATTAGAGTCGTTGATGGTTCCGATACCACGGATGCGAATCATCGACTTGGCGCCTGGCTGACCAGAGGCTGAGGTGACGTTTACACCTGCTGCCATACCTTTGAGTGCATCCTCAGCACGCAGACGTGTCTTACCCTCCAGATCCTCGGAGCTAACCTTGGCGATAGAAGCTGTTACCACGCTCTTCTTCTGCACACCGTAGCCGATTACCACTACGTCCTGCAGTGTCTGTGCGTCTTCTTTCATCACCACGCGCATGTTGTGTGTAGCTTTTACTTCCTGAGTTACATAACCGATGTAACTCACTACAAGTGTAGTTCCTTCGTTCACTCTGATGGTGAAATTACCATCAAAGTCGGTGATAGTACCTTTCTGGGGATTACCCTTTTCGACGACAGAAGCACCGATAACGGCGTCGCCATTGTCGTCAACCACAGTGCCCGAGATTCCCTGGGCCCAAGATGTCATTGTCACCATAAGTGCCAACAGCATCGTAATCAACCTGCTTTTCTTCATACTTTGGTTTTATTAAATGTTAAATTATAAGTTAGAATATACCACTTAGGTTTTTCCGTTTGCAAAATTAGCCAAAAATTTCCTTCATATCGCGCGTAGTAATGGAAAAAGTGGATGGTTACAGGGGCCCGATTTTCGTAACCCACTGATAACCACCACCTTAACATTTTTAACAACTCAAAAAAGAGTGGACGAAATATAGAGGTGTAATACGTACATTTTTGCTAAATAACTGCCACACTGCCACGCGCCACGCGCTTTTTCTTGTTTACATTCAGCGGTGTGCTGTGGGGGAAGGCTATGCTGTAGGCTGCATCCAGAGCCTTCAGGTCTATGCGATAGTAGCTGATGCCTGTGCGGGCGGCTACTATGGCTCGCAGCAGTTCGCGATGCGGTCGTGGATAGAGGCTCGGCTTTTGCAGCTCGTTCCATCCCTCCTGTTCGCACATGTGGCATACCTGCCAGATAAAGTCATCGTTGGCCTCAGTATCAAACCACGCTTTCAATATATTGCGAATGCAAAATCGCTTGCAGTGGCCAGCCAACAGTCGCCTTGTGCGCTCCATCATTCGCCAGAGCAACACAAACGTTTCCAAATTGTTTTCTATTTCCATCTTCTTTTCGTTTTTACAACCACCCACCCTCCTTGTCATCTCGACTAAGCGCAGCGCATGGAGAGATCTCACGATCTCTTTAGGAGATCTCTCGACTACGCTCGAGATGACATGGGGGGGAGGATAATGTTTAATGTTTAATGTTTAATGTCCTCCAAATTTGATTTTATACTGTTCGGTCTTGCAGTAGCGGCCGCTCACCTCATCATACACTATGTGCTCGCGCTTTACCCAACTGCGCAGGGTGCTCTCGCCGTCACCGCCTTTGCCCTGACTCTGGCGCATCTGGCGGTACTGATCTTTGGTAAACTCGTCGGGCAACAGCTCCAGCAGATTCTGCGGACCTGACTGGCGCTGAATCTCAACCTCCTCGCGCAGCTCCTTTTCCAGTTGGCGTCCGAAGTAAAGCATCTTGCACCACAGATTGTACTGCTCGCTCCAGCGAACAAATTCAGCTATTGTCTTGTCCCATCGGTAACCGTGGGCCACATACAGTAGCATACCCTTCAGCCAGGCTATCACGTTGGCACGATACGACAGCACTCGATAGGCTTCGCTCTCGTACAGCTTGGCTGCATCGCTGTTTTCGTCCTTCATCTCCAGCGCCAGTTTCTTGGCCTGAGGGCACTCTATCAGTCCGTTTGCAGCCTCCAGTCGGTCGATGTAGGGCTTAAGTTCCGCGGCAAACTGGTGGTCGTAGATACCCATGATGGGCGCCTCGTCGTCATCATCGCTACGGATGATGGTGGCCACATCCAGTCGGCCCACAGTACCGTCGTTCACCATCTTATAGAAGAACTTACGCGCGTTGGGCGGCGTGGTGCTGGCGTTGAAGTTCCAGCGCAGCGGGGCGATGCCCGATACCGAGTCGGCACCTACGCGCTCCTGACCAGCCAGCGAATTGTCGAAGGCCTTACGGATAAGCAGTCCCACCTCGTCGGCAGAGCCCTTCGACGTCACCTTCTTCAGCGCTTCAATCTCGTCTACAATTGTAAAGATAAATCGCTCACCATTATTATTAGCATCTACTATGCGCTGGTTGAACACAGCGTCGGTCAGGTTGTCTATCAGCATCTGTATGCAGATGTCGGTGGGGCGCGGGTCTTTCTTCTGCTTGCCGGCAGGGTTCTTCTGTTTCCACTCGGCCTCGCGCTGGCGGTTGGGCAGGTCGCGCTGGCGTATGTCTTCCATTATGTATTCGATTGGCTTCTTTATCGAGCCCTTACCGATACTCTGGCGACCGATGAGCAGATTCATAAACGTAGCCTCGTGCTCCACGTTGTTCCAGTAGCGGAACTTCACTCCGTGCAGATGCGCACCCAGCGCGGGGAACACGGCACTGGCCACAGCTGGCTTGTAGTACCAGGGCACGTTCTTGGTCAGCAGTTTTATCAGCGGTGGAAGCTTCTTAGGCATCGGCGGTGGTGTGGTCATCGTGCCGCCACAAGCCTTTACGCCCGCCTGCGATTTCAGCGCCTGCAGCACCTGCTTTAGTCTGTACGACATACCCTTGCGCGGCTCTTTCAGAGCGTTCTCCAACGTTTTGCGATACTCGTCCATATCGGCCTCGGTGCAAGTGCCATCGGGTTTGGCCCAGTAATTGGGCACAACCTGCATCATCTGCTCCAACTGGTAGCCGCAGATACTACGGATAGTAACGGCCAACTCAAATGTCAAAGCATTTCTATCCCCTATTACGGGCGTCTTGCCGCCGTTAAACAGTTCCCAGTACTTTGCAATAATGTCGGCATAAGGCGTGCCGTTGTAGTCTTTTTGCAACGGACTACAGGACTGAAGGACTTTTTTATCCCCTGTCATGTCGAGCGTAGTCGAGCGCTCGGCTTTGCCGCTTGGCTTGTCCAAGACTTCTCTTGACAATGTGGGCGCTTCGGCTATCTCAAATATTGCATCATCCAGATACAGCAATTCGGCCTCCGTAGTTGTAAAGAAAACTCGCGTAATATCCTTAGCTTTATCATCAAACTTCACACCCAGCAGATCGCTGGCCCACTTCAAATTCCCTTCTTGCGAAAGTTCAGGGCGGCGACGGAACGCCAGATGATAGCCTTTAGTGGCCGAGTGTTCAAACATCTGCAGGCCCAGTTCATCTTTCTTGCTCAGCACCAGTTCGGGCACTCCCGCCATTCGCTCGCTGAGCCATGCCTGCTGTTCATCGGCTGTCAGTTCTTTAGGAGCCACAAAGTCGATATCCATACCCACGGTGGTGCTCATGCGTTGCGAGCCCTTCAGCGTGCCGTCATCATTCGGCAGACAGCTGTAGTTCATCTGCACCAGTCGGTGCTTCAGCGCCTCGTTGCCATTGCGTATGGCAGCCAACGTCTGTTGTTGCTCGCCACCATTGCGCAGCGCCAGATATTCCTCTCTAGTGTGGATGGGGTGCATGTATTTCACCCCATCCTTAACAAATACCAAGTGGCAACTCATCCCAGTTCACCTCCTTCCATTAGTATCTTTCTCAGCATCTTGCCAGCTATGGCACCGGCTTGATCAATTAGTTTTTGTGGCAACTGCCCTACCTCATCATCATCAAGCGAGAACACAAAATAGTAGCGACCGTTGCGCCCGTGCGACAGCGAGCAGTTATCCTCGCGAAATAGCGGTTTGTTCTTTGGGCGCTTCGGTATCTCTGTGATATACACATTACCATCACGCATGCCCTGCACCTGGAAGTGGCCCTTGAAAGCTTCAGCAGCCACATCCTCGCAACACTCAAAATCGAGCGTGCGCTGTCCTGATTCCAACTTGCCGAAGGTCATCAAACCTTCAACCATTACCTGTTCTCCTAAAATACGACTTTTTCTTGTCTTCATATTATTTCTAAGTTTTAAGCGAGAAGAAGTGTTCGGATTCTTTGGCCATTTACTCGAGAAGATCCTCCTCGGCTTCAACTCAGAAATTACTGTTAATGGTTAACTCTCTCTTAGCGGTAGATTGACTTTATGAACTCCTTACCCTGTAGTGTCCAAACCATGTATGGTCGCTGCTTCTTGTCGCCATTCAGAGCGCGGTAGTGAAATTGGCGCACCTCGTCATAACCACAGTCGGCATACTTGGCCTTAAGCTTGTATCTGGAACCGTTCCAGAACTGTATGCCCTTGTTAACCAAGAAGTGGTTCAGCTTGTTTACTGTAGTGTCCAGACTCTCGGCCACCTGCGATGCGGTAAAACAATCATCGGCTGGCAGATTAGCACGCGATATGGTGCGAGCAATAATCTTATTGGCAGCCTCAACAATCTCGCTCTCGGTCATCACCTCGCCCGTACATGGGTTTCGGGTTGGAAGATAACCGCCCGTCTGGCGTATCTGAGGCAGCACCTCGGATGTTACCCAACGCTTGAACTCCTTGGCCTGAGGCAGCTTTGAGCTGAGCACCAAAGCGTAGAGCCCCGACTCGTTGATGATGATTATGTTTCGGGCTTGACCTGACAGAACGATTCGTTCGGTCAGCTTATCATCGTCGTCAACATGGTCGCGAATCGCTTTCTGAGTATTTGTATAACCCAGTGCCTCTGCCACATCTTTACTTACAAAGAAAGTCTCACCTTTCTCATTTGTCATTGTTCGAACCTCGCCGAACATCTCGTGATTGAAAATTTTGATTTCTGTTGCCATAATAATGTTTAATGTTTAATCATTAATGTTTAAATCTTAACAATATCCGTAACCAGTATCTCTTGGAACGTCTGTCCCTGATACTCATGTGTAGAGAAACGAAGTGTGGCTGCAATCACATCACCTTCGTAGAACCTGCACGCTGCCAGATTGCCCAGCATGGCGCACACATACTCGTTTTCAAACTTCGATCCACCCAACTCGCGCAACACGATGTTGCACTTCTGGATGGTACCACTGTCACTCTTAGATGACTGTACGCTGAAGGCCTCGCCCTGGCGTACCACTTTCAAGATTCTTGTATCCATTTACCTTATTATTTATTTTACGTCGCACCCTTATATGCGACCTTTAGAAACTTCTTTTGAAAAAACTGCCGTGCTATCGCAGCAGAGCAGAATGAGTCGAACATGCACAAACAACTTACCGAAAATTCAGAATCTATATCATATGAAAAATTGTCAAAGATCTCACTCGTCAACCGCGTTTTCGCTGATTGACGATGCAAAGGTAAGGATAATAAATTTTGTCGGCGGCCATAATCGTAGCCGTCGTAAATAGTTCGTAAAAAGTCCGTAAATTAAGACTTCAAAATACGGAAATCCCGTATTATAACATTCTTTGTATTACATTCCAAAGTTCTTCACAGAAGTCTTCTTGTGGATTGTTTTCCATGTCATAATAGGCTTCTAACCTATCACTTGGATCAACAATAATCTTAGTAAAGTTCTTCATGGTACTACCACTTATATGCAGTCTGGGTGGGAATGCATCTGGCGTAATCAAAATCGCAAACTCAGGAAAGTTTGTTTGCGAAAAGCCTGTCCTCTCCAAACGATCACGTATAACCAAGAATGTACCAATCCAATGGTTTTTGGTAGTAAACAATTTGCGATTATACATCTCGCCTAATGCTTCTTTCAACAAAATATGGCGTGCCTTCAAGTCCAGACTACGATATTTTACACGTGGAGATGGAACAGACACCTGCGTTCGCTGCAATTCGTGTGATTCACCGGGCAAGCTAACCTCGTTCACCCTACGATGCCTTGCTATGCGAGCCACACAATCTATAATATAAAGATCAGTAGGCTCACAATTATTGGCATAAATCAGCAGCGCATCGGTATACGTGGTATTACCGGTGTTATGAAATGCCTGTTTAAGCAGGGTTGCTATGCTCGTAGCAGCAGTATCGATTTCAAGAAACTCTTTTTCGTAGTCCTTCTTCATCAGTTTTTATGGCTGCTGCACACGATATTTATCGTTGTAATTGTCATTAAGTGCTTTAACTAGTTTTTTCAGATTTTCCTCATCTTTAGAAATATCATTCTTGGCCATTTTTTCCTCTTCTCCAAGTGTAGGGCCCACAGTAAACTCAATAGTTGCACTAAGACTCTTCATGAGTGAAAGAAACTGTCTGATGAAATGGAGAAGACATTTTGTCACGAACGCGGGAGTTTTCCCCGTAAAAGGAATGGAAAATTCTATCTGTCCGTCTCGGTCTTGACAGAACAAAGTATAGAAATTACGATTATCGTAACAATCAATTAGACTTAGAGAAAGACACATCTCTAAATGTTCGACTGGGGATGCGGGGGGGACGCATAGACCTACTTTGCGGAGATTATCAAATAGACGTAAAACGCCATTTTCGCGCAAAGAACCAGCTTTCGCATCTATAAAACTAAATCCATCACTTACAAGAACTACAAAATCTTTCCATTCAAAAAAATATTGAGTTTGATCTTGTTCCGGATCATAAATTCCTATAATATCAACATCGTTCACCTGAACCTTACTCCATACATTTCCTTCTCCGCCACCATAATAGCTTGCCAAAGCACGGTCGCCATTATCGTTAGCAAGAACACTTCTAAATAACTTCTTACTTACGTAGCTTACCACAGGATGACTGTGTGTACGAATGTCAATAAAATTAGGATCAGGATAATTCGGTCCTACTACAATAAGAGTTCCAATCTGAATTCCTACTTCTCCACCATAATGAATAATCTGATATGGAGGTTCTAATTTTACAAAATGTGATTGCATATATAATCAGAAATTCTACTTCAAAATATTATAGCGCCACTTTATTCAGTTCGTTTTTAATTGCGCGATTAATAAAATCGTTGATGGTTGTGCCTGTGGCGGCTACGAATGCGGCCACACGAGAATGAAGTTCCGACGACATTCTAAGATTTAGTTTGCCGCTATATGGCTTAGCTGGTTCCACGCCATCAGCCTTGCAACCTTCAAGATAGCTGTCGATGCCGTCTTCGAAATCCTTACGCAGTTCTGCTAGGGTCTGCCCCTCGTAGGTTATCAGATCCTTGCTCAGGCCCTGCACTTTGCCAAACAGACAATCGTCTTCCTTGCTGTACTCCACGCTACCCTTGTAGCCTTTATACTCCAAATAGTCCATAATCGTCCTCCTTATTTTATTAAACCATTATTCTTAAGATGCT
>JAEEGH010016575.1_pt1 | contig 15824 bp, 10 predicted proteins | sample 9134181 | NCBI WGS metagenome assembly JAEEGH01 (sample SAMN16246544, study PRJNA631951) | gut metagenome | biome: gut microbiome; feature: rumen; material: DP-attached | host: Bos | place: Iran: Karaj | collected 2018-10
CCATGGAAACGATCGAAACCCCGAAACCGAAACGCCAGGTCTTAGCGCCGCTGATCTCGGTCTGCGGCACGCTTCTGCTGCTGTGCGCGGGCGCGTACTGGCTGATCACATCCGAACCGAGCGTGCCCGGCATCTGCGCCGCGGCGCTGTCGCTCGGGCTGTTCATCGTCGGCTGCTGGCGGTTCGTGCCGGGTTGGCTCGCGTTCTGGAAAACGGACGCGGACGCGCTGCAGGAAGGCGGCGAGCCGAAGCACATGCTGCTCATCATCGCGCTCGCGTCCGTAGCGGTCGAGCTGCTGCTGTTCTTCGGCGTGGAGCTTGCGCTCGTCATCGACCGCGGCGTGTTCTCCGTGCAGAGCGGCATGTGGATCTGGCGCTGCCTCGACAGCCAGCACTATCTCGACATCACGCGCGAATGGTATGTGTTCGGCGAGGAATGGGGACGCACGGTGCAGCTTGTGTTCCTGCCGGGCTATCCGCTTGCGATCTATCCGCTGTACCGGCTGTTCGACAACGATCTCTATGCCGGCATGCTCGTGTCGGCCGTCGCGTTCCCCGCGGCGTGCTGCGTGTTCTACCGGCTTTTAAGGCTCGATCTTCCGCATAAAACCGCGTTTCGCGCCGTGTCGTTCCTGTGGCTGCTGCCCGGCGGGTTCTTCTTCGTCGCGCCGATGAGCGAGTCGCTCTATCTGCTGATGTGCCTGCTGTCGCTGTACTGCATGCGAAAGGAACGGTTCCCGATTGCGGGCGTGTTCGGCGCGTACGCCGCGTTCACGCGTTCGCTCGGCCTGCTGCTCGTCGTGCCGCTGTTCTTCGAATGGGCGCACCGATTCAAAGCGCGCGGCGTCAGACAGCGCGTGCTGTCGCTGCTGCCGGTGCTGATCGTGCCGGTCGGTTTCTTGTGCTATCTGCAGATCAATTACGTCGTGTCCGGCAACGCGTTCCAGTTTCTGACCTATCAGCGCGACCACTGGGGGCAGAGGCTCGGCTGGTTCTTCTCGACCGCCGCGTATCAGACCGACCTGCTGATCCAGAACTTCGGCGCCGACCGCGAGCTGTTCTGCGGGCTGTGGCTGCCGAACCTCGTCTGGCATTTCGGCGCGCTCGCGCTGTTTGCGGCGGGCTCGAAGCGCCTGCGCCCCTCGTACGCCGCGTGGTTCATCCTCTATTTTGCGGTCGCGATCGGCACGACGTGGCTGCTGTCCGGTCCGCGGTATCTGCTCGCAATGCCCGCCGTCGCCCTGCTGCTCGGACAGCTCTGCGACAAAAAATGGAAGTATTGGCTTTCCGCCGCCCTCCTTGTCCCGCTGTCTGTGCTGTACCTCATCGCGTTCGCCCTGCGGTGGCAGGTGTGGTAATATGTGTGATGTTCACGAAACAGTATTGCATTTACATTCTGACAAACAAGAGCAACCGTGTCATGTATATCGGCGTCACGAATGATTTGCGGCGCAGGTTGTTTGAGCATAAAAACGATTGCGCAGAAGGATTTACGAAACGATATCATGTTCATAAACTTGTTTACTATGAGATAACGTCGGATGTGATGTCGGCGCTTGAAAGAGAAAAGGAACTGAAGGGGTGGAGACGGGAGAAAAAGAATGCGCTCGTTGAAACGATGAACCCGGAATGGAAAGATTTGAGCGAAGGTCGGTTCGGAGATTCTTCGTCGCTTCGCTCCTCAGAATGACATGGGATAGAGTGAAACAAACCGCTCTTGTCATCCTGAGCGCAAGCGAAGGATCTCAGAACGGAAAGACAAACGAGCGTTCAGAGATTCTTCGTCGCTTCGCTCCTCAGAATGACATACAGGGCGAGCCGCAAACCTACCGGTGTCATCCTGAGCATAAGCGAAGGATCTCAGAACGGAAAGACAAAAAAGACTTGTCATCCTGAGCGTAAGCGAAGGATCTCAGAACGCAAGCCGGACATTTTTCCAAAAACCCTGTAAGATTTCCCGCTGTTTCGCGTCATATAGACGGAAGGTTCAAGGATGGATACGATCGAACGCATTTATCGCGCATATTTCACGGACGTGTATCGCTACTGCATGCGGCTCACGGGCGACGCCGACGCCGCCGAGGAGCTGACAAGCGAGACGTTCTTTGCCGCCATGCAGAAGATCGACCGCTTTCGCGGCGACTGCGAACTCAGAGTATGGCTGTGCGAGATTGCGAAAAACAAGTATCTATCCGAACAGCGCAGAAAGCCGACCGTGCCGCTGGACGAAACCGCCGAAAGCCCCGAAGATTCGCCCGAAGCGCTTGCGGTGCAAAGGGACAGCGCCGACCGCGCGACCGAGGCGGTGCACCGCCTTGAGGAGCCGTATAAGGAGGTTTTCCTTTTACGCGTGTACGGCGAAATGCCCTTCGAGCAGATCGGCAGGCTCTTCGGCAAGACGGCAAACTGGGCGTGCGTGACCTTCCACCGGGCGAAAGCCCGCGTCAAAAGCGAACTGGAGGAACACAAATGAAAACCTGTGAAATCGTAAAAGACCTGCTGCCTCTGGTGGCGGAACACATGGCGAGCGAGGAATCGACCGCCTTTGTCAACGAACACCTGAAAACCTGCGAGACCTGCCGCGCCGCGTTCGACGCCATGCAGAAACCGGTCGAAGCCGAACCCGCCGCACCCCTGAAAACTGCGCGCAAGGCGGTACGCCGCCGCGGATGGCTGATTGCGGGACTCGTCGCGTGTCTCGTGGCAGCTATGGTCGTGGGCATCCTTGCGAATCTGACCAAACCGATCCCGCTTCATTCCGTAAACGATGCGTTCGACACGGTGACGGTCAGCGTGCCGAAGAAGGGCGTGCAGTATGCGGAGGGAGAGGATGTCGTGCTTCCCTTGAGCGCAGAGGAACTGGAAGCGCTTTCGGACAAACGCGCAGCGTCGTCATCTCTGTCCGTGACGCCGGAACTGATGAAATTGGAGGTCGAGGCGGACGGAATGCTGCATCGGGAAGGCGCATGCAGCAACACGGAACTGTTCTATCTGCTCGATCTTCGGGAGCCGACCGTTTCCGGCGCGCAGACGCTTTCCTATGAAGCGGTGCAGGAGATCGCACGGCAGCAGGGCTGGGTGCTGCTTGACGCGGAGCCGCATCCGGCAACCGGAAGACGGTATCCGGAGCTGATCATGCCGGACCGCATATCGGTGGAAACATGGACCGATTCCGGCGTCATTCTGCAAATCGTCTACGGCGGGACGACGTTTTCGAACCCTCCGTCGGCACTGGAGGACCTGCTTTTGGGCAGCACGGGCGATTCGTCTCTGCTGCGCGATCCGTCGGATAAGACCATGACGATCGCCGCATACACGACGCATCTTGCACGGCTGAAAGCGGCGCTGGGACTGCAGGACGGCGTCAGACATTCCGATCGATTCGTCCTGAGTCGTGACGAGCTTGACGAGATTTCCTTCGAACCGTACGACAACACGGAGCGCGTCATCCTCTATCAGCGCGACGGTTACGAATCCGAATCGGGCTTTGCACTGCCGCGGCTGGTGATGAACTATTACTTTGCGATCGCGCTTGCGGGAACGGCGATCCTTGCCCTCGTGTGGCTTGTGCTGCGGCTCTGCAAAAAAGAGAAGGCAAGCCGCGTGTTCGGCGTGCTGCTGATCCTTGCGGGGAGTTTCGTGATCGCGTTCCTTGCGGCGGGCTTTCCGGCAACGACGATCGCGCCGGCGCAGGAGCTTGCGTTCGTGCTCGTCATTGCGCTGCTTCTGATCGGCGCCGGGCTGTGCGGACGGAAGCTGCTTCGGAAGGAGTGAAGCGAACAGTATTGACCCTCCCTTGTCAGGGAGGGGGGACCGCTTGCGGTGGGTGGGTAGTCAAGGACTACCCCTCAGTCTGCTTCGCAGCCAGCTCCCCTGACAAGGGGAGCTCGAAAGAGGTCGACGAGGTTGTGAAAATCCTGTGGAGATTTTTGCAGCCTCTTTCTTTTTGGCAAAAAGTGTGTTATACTGCTGCTTGATATAAGTGGAGGTATGCGGGATGAAACGGGTTTTGATCAAGGTTTCCGGCGAGGCGCTGTCGAGCGCGAACCAGCCGGTGTGTTTTGAAAAGGTCGAGGAGACCGCAAAGGAGATCAAGCTGCTCTACGACGCGGGGCTTGAAATCGGCATCGTGGTCGGCGGCGGCAACATCGTGCGCGGACGCGACACGGTCATGCAGGAGCGCTCGCGCATGGACAGCATGGGTATGCTCTCCACCGCGATCAACACGCTTGCGCTGCAGGACTGTCTCGAACGGCAGGGCATGCCGACGCTTGCGATGAGCGCGATCGCGATGACGCGCTTTATCGACGAGTACACCGCGCGCGGCGCAAGAAAAGCGCTGGACGAAGGCAAGGTCGTGCTGTTTGCCTGCGGCACCGGCTGTCCGTACTTTTCGACCGACACGGCGTCCGCTCTCAGAGCACTGGAGATCGGCGCGGACACGCTTTTGATGGCAAAGAACATCGACGCGGTTTACAGCGCGGATCCGAAGAAGGATCCGAACGCGATCCGCTACGATCATCTCAGTTACGACAAGGTCATTGCGGACAACCTGCAGGCGATCGATCTCCCTGCAATCACGATGTGCCGCGACAATCATCTGCCGATTCTGGTCTTCGCAAGGAGCGAGATCGACAAGGTTGCGGCGGGAATTCCGGTCGGAACGCGCATCGACGGAAAAGATGCTTGAAACCGGACGGACAGCTGTTGTATAATATCTTTTTGAGAACAGATCAAAGGAGGGATCCGATATGCCGATGGAACTGATCGACGAAACCAAAGAAAAAATGACAAAGACGCTCAACGTCCTGAAATCCGAGCTTTCGAGCCTGCGCGCGGGCCGCGCCAACGCACAGGTGCTGGATCGCATTGCGGTCGACTATTACGGCACGATGACGCCGATCAATCAGCTCGGCAATATCTCCACGCCCGAACCGCGCATGCTGATCATTGCGCTGTGGGATCCGAAGATGATTCCCGCGGTCGAAAAGGCGATCCAGAAGTCCGATCTCGGCATCAACCCCGCGAACGACGGCAAGATCATCCGTCTCATCTTCCCGGAGCTGACCGAGGAGCGCAGAAAGGACCTCGTCAAGACCGTGCGTAAAAAGGGTGAGGAGAGCAAGGTGGCGATCCGCAACATCCGCCGCGATCTCAACGAGCAGATCAAGAAGCAGAAGAAGGACGGCACGCTGACCGAGGACGACCAGAAGCGTCTCGAGGAAAAGGGACAGAAGACGACCGACGAGTTCATCAAGGACATCGATACGATCCTCGCCGCCAAGGAAAAGGAGATCCTCTCGGTTTGAGAAGCGTCCTTGGCCTCGATCTCGATACCGCGGCAGCGCTGCTTCAAGCGGAAGGGAAACCGGTCCGTCTGGTCGAGGTACGCTCGAAAAAAGGCCCGAAGGGCGCCGACCGCCGCGTGATCAAGACGACCGAGACCGACGCGGAGATCGTGCTGTACTGGTCCGCGTTTCGCACGGAGGTGACAACCCCTCAGTCACCTGTCGGTGACAGCGATGGTCTCACATGGTCGCAGCGCGTCGCATGCACTCCTTCTGCTCCCTGTTCGACCCGCGCTTCCGCCTCGCTTCATCCCGCACCGCGGGCGCTCGGCTCCGCGCCCCCTTACACAGGGGAGCCGCACCCCAAAGCCCTCCCTGTGCAAGGGAGGGTGGCAACCGAAGGTTGACGGGAGGGTTGTACTTTGTCCGATCGACCGGTGATGAGAAAGCACAATCCGAGGCTTACGGCAAACGCGCGCGAGCTTCGAAAGAACATGACAGAAGAGGAACGGCATCTTTGGTTTGATTTTCTGCGGGATTATCCGGTCCGCTTCTATCGCCAGAAAGTCCTCGGCGCATACATTGCGGATTTCTATTGCGCAAAAGCAAAGCTGATCATCGAGCTTGACGGATCACAGCATTTCGGCAAGGAAGGTGCGGCTTATGATGCGAAGCGAACACAGTTTCTGAGCGATTATGACTGCCTGGTTCTGCGGATTCCGAACCATGAAATCAACAGGGATTTCAAAGGCGTTTGCGAATGGATCGACCTGCATGTGAAAACGACGCTTGCGGGGGAGAATCCGCTTGCGGCGGGAGACAACCCCTCAGTCTGCTGACGTAGACAGCTCCCCTTGCACAGGGGAGCCTAATTTGAGCCCTCCCTGTGCAAGGGGAGGTGGATCGGCGAAGCCGAGACGGAAGGGTTGCGGCAATAACGATGATTACGGGGGCGTTGCGGCAGACGCAACAGCCCCTGTTGTATGAAACGGAGCGCGTATGAGAAAATACACCGACAGCGAGATACGGGCGTTCGGGCTGAATCCCGAGCGCATTCCGAAACACATTGCGATCGTCATGGACGGCAACGGACGCTGGGCGACGGACAGGGGACTGCCGCGCGCGGCGGGACATCGCGCGGGCGTGAACGCGCTGCGGGAGATCATCCGCTTCTGCTCGGACATCGGCGTGGAATCGCTGACGCTCTATGCGTTCTCGACCGAGAACCGCAAGCGTCCGAAGGAGGAGATCGGCATCCTGTGCGGGCTTCTGATCGAGTATTTCAACCGCGAGATCGACGAGCTGCACGCGAACGCCGTGCGCATCAAAAGCATCGGCGACCTTTCGTGGTTCCCGCCCGCGGTGCGCGAAGCGGTGCAGAACGCGATGACGAAGACCGCCGAAAACGCGGGACTCAAGCTGAATATCGCGCTGAACTACGGCGGCAGGGCGGAGCTTGTGCATGCCGCGCGGCTTGCGCTCGAACACGGCGAGCCGCTTGACGAGGGAACGCTTTCGAAGTATCTGGACACCGCGGATTCGGGCGACGTCGATCTAATGATTCGCACCGGCGGCGAGCTGCGCGTTTCGAACTTCCTGCTGTGGCAGATCGCCTATGCGGAGCTGTACTTTACCGACACGAAGTGGCCGGACTTTACGCGCGAAGAACTGATCAAAGCGCTCAATGACTTTGCGGGGCGCGAACGGCGCTTCGGCGGACTGAAAACGGACGGGGCGAAATAGAATGAAACAATCGGTACTCATCCTCGGCAGCACCGGCTCGATCGGCACACAGACGGTCGACGTGCTCACACGTTTGCCGGACCGGTTCGAAACGGTCGGGCTCTGCTGCGGAAACGACGCGGAAACGCTCTGCCGTCAGGCGAACGCGCTCAAACCGCGCTTTGTCGCGGCGCGCGTACCGCTCGATCAAAACCGTCTGCCCGAAGGCACGGTCGTCTTTACCGGCGAGGACGCCGCCGAACGCATTGCGGCGGAAGCGAAAGCAGACGTCACGGTGCTGGCGATCTCCGGCTATGCGGCATTGAAACCGCTGCTTGCCGCAATCAAACACGGCGGACGCATTGCGATCGCGAACAAGGAAAGTCTGGTCTGCGGCGGCGCGCTGGTCGATGCGGCGCTGAAAGCGTCCGGCGCGGAGCTTATGCCGGTCGATTCCGAGCAAAGCGCGATCTTCCAGTGCCTCCAAAACGGACGCAGGGAGGAGGTCAGACGCCTGATCCTGACGGCGTCGGGCGGTCCGTTCTTCCGCAAAACGCGCGAAGAACTGAAAACCGTTTCGCTTGCCGACGCGCTCAACCACCCGACGTGGAAGATGGGCAGAAAGATCACGCTCGATTCGGCGACGCTCATGAACAAGGGACTGGAGATCATCGAGGCGAGCCGGCTCTTTCACTTCGGCGCGGAACAAATCTCGGTGCTGATTCATCCGCAGTCGATCGTGCACAGCATGGTCGAATACCGCGACGGTACGATCACGGCAAACCTCAGTAAGCCCGACATGCGCCTGCCGATCCAGTACGCGCTGACCTACCCCGAGCGTACGCAAAGCCCCTGCAAGCCTTTGCGGCTCGACCTTGCGCACCCGCTGGAGTTCCATCCGGTCGACACGGAGCGATTCCGGGCGATCGGCATGGCGTACGACGTGCTGCGTGCCGACGGCATCATGCCCACGGTCTACAACGGCGCGAACGAGCGCGCGGCGCAGGCGTACTTTGACGGACAGATCGGCTTTGCGGACATCGAGGACTGCGTGGCGTACGCGCTCGAAACGGTTTCAAACCGTCCGGCGGATTCGATCGAAGCGATCGCCGAAGCGGACGAAACGGCGCGCAGGGCGGCGGACGCGTATCTGCAGAGGCAGTGACTACCCCTCAGTCGCTGCGCGCCAGCTCCCCTGACAAGGGGAGCTTGAAAGAGAGCCTCGGAACGCTGCCCCCTGACAAGGGGAGTTTGATCGCACTCTCCATTAACCCTCCCTTGTGAGGGAGGGGGGACCGCTTGCGGTGGGAGGGTAGTCCCTATATCCCGCACAAGGTCAGAAAAAAGACAGTATAAGGAATCGAAATGACAATCTGGTATATTCTTCTCGCAATTTTGGGCATCTCGGTGCTCGTCATCACGCACGAGCTCGGTCATTACCTGATGGGCAAGCGGCTCGGCTTCACGATCGTGGAGTTTTCGGTCGGGCTCGGTCCCAAGCTGTTCGGCATCAAGGGCAAGGAGACGGAATTCACGCTCCGTGCGCTGCCGATCGGCGGCTCCTGCCGCTTTTACGGCGAGGATCAGGAGGTGCAGGACGAGCGCTGCTTCAATTCGAAACCCGCGTGGAAGCGCTTTCTGGTCGTGCTTGCGGGACCGTTGATGAACATTCTGACCTGCGTGATCCTCGCGTTCTTCATCCTGCTCGGCGGCGGCGAGGTGCTCGAACAGAGCGCAAAGCAGCATCTGGTTGTGCAGGAGATTCTGCCCGACGGCCCCGCCGAGGCGGCGGGCGTGCAGGTCGGCGACGTGATCGTGGCGGTCGACGGCAAGGCGGTCGACAACGCCGCGGCGCTGGGCGAGGCAATCGCGGCGGCGGACATGGAGGGCCTGGAACTGACCGTGCTGCGCGGGGCGACGGTGCGCGAGTCCGTCACCGAACAGAACCGCATCAAAACGACCGAAACGACGGTCGAGGGCGGCACGCCGACGACGCTCAAGCTGATCGATCTGCGCAATCAGGAAACCGGCAACAAGGAGATGCGCTTGAAATACACGCATCCGTGCGCGGTCGAAACGAGCGAGGTGTATTCGGTCGGCAAGGCGGCATACAAGGCGTTCCCGTACACCTGGGACCTCGGCAAGCTCGTCTATGAGTCGATCGGCATGATCCTCACCGGCAAGGCGCATTTCCGCGACATGACCGGCATCGTCGGCACGGTCGATTTCGTGTCCGACACGATCGCACAGACGCGCACGGCGTCGGCAGCGTTCGATCTGTTTTTGTGGTTCATGGCGCTGATCGCGGTCAACCTCGGCATCGTCAACCTGTTCCCGCTGCCCGCGCTGGACGGCGGACGGCTGATCTTCCTCCTCATCGAAATGATCCGGAAAAAACCGGTGCCGCCCGAAAAGGAGGGCATCGTGCATCTGGTCGGGATGGTTCTTTTGCTCGCGCTGATGGTCGCGCTGACCGTCAGCGACATCATGCGCTGCTTCGGAGGCTGATATGGCGGATTTTGTCAAGGTCGGAAACGTGCAGATCGGCGGCGGCGCGCCGGTCTCCGTACAGTCCATGTGCAACACCGACACGCGCGACGTGAACGCGACGGTCGATCAGATTCTTCGTCTCGAACAGGCGGGGTGCGAGATCATCCGCGTCGCGGTCTTTGACGAGGCGGCGGCGGAGGCGGTGAAAGGCATCAAGGAGCGCATTCATATTCCGCTCGTCGCCGACGTGCATTTCAACTACCGGCTTGCGATCAAAGCCGTCGAAAACGGCGTGGACAAGCTGCGCATCAATCCGGGCAACATCGGCTCCGCCGAGCGCGTGCGCATGGTCGCGGACTGCTGTAAAGCGCATCACGTGCCGATCCGCATCGGCATCAACGGCGGCTCGATCGAAAAACAGTTTCTGCCGCTGTATCGCGAGAATCCCGCCGAGGCGATGTGCCGCAGCGCGATGGGACACGCAAAGCTTTTGGAGGACTGCGGGTTTTCGGACATCGTGATTTCCTTGAAATGCACGACCGTGTCCGAGACCGTGCACAGCTATCGCATGGCGCAGGCGCGGATGGACTATCCGCTGCACATCGGCATCACGGAGACTGGTCCGATCGAGACCGGCGTCATCAAGAGCGCGGCGGGCTTAGGCGCGCTGCTTTTACAGGGGATCGGCAATACGATGCGCGTCTCTTTAACCGGCGATCCGGTCCGCGAGGTCGAGACCGCGCTTGCGATCTTGCGCGCCGTGGGCTTAAGGAAGGACGACGTGGAGATCGTTTCGTGCCCGACCTGCGGACGGACGCGCTGCGACGTCGAGAAGGCCGCGGCGTATGTCAACGAACATGTGCTGCACAACAAGGGGTATCTCAAGATCGCGGTCATGGGATGCGCGGTCAACGGACCGGGCGAAGCGCGCGAGGCGGATATGGGCGTCGCGTTCGGCGACGGCAACGGCGTGCTGTTCCGCCACGGCGAGATCGTCGGGCACGGCGATTATGAGGAGATTTTGCGCCGCCTGGTCGACGAGGCGAATGCGGCGTTGGAAAGCAAATGAAAGAAGAACTGAAAGCGGCATACGACGCGGCGCGCGTGGATCCGGAAAGCCTGAAGATTCTCGCGGTCGCGCTCTCGCGCGAAACCGGCACGCTGACCGTGGAGGTCGAACGCAGCACACGGCTGACGTCCGACGAGCAGGTTTCGACGTGGGAAACTGAGATCCGCGCGCTCATCGGGGCGTACGCGGTCTCTTTCGTGTACCGCGAGGCGGCGCCCGCGCCGGTCGCGCATGCCGCGCCGTCCAAAAAGAAGAACGAGGTCGAGGTGCCGATTCCCGAAAACGGCGCGATCTTCGGACGTCCGATCCCGCAAAGCGCGGAGAACCGTTCGATCTTCGAGCTCGACGGCGAGAGCGGCGACGTCGCGGTGTTCGTCGGGCGGCTCGTTTCCGCGGAACTGCGCGACGACTGGTCGCAGCGCGTCAAGCGCCCGAACTGCCGCGTTCTGTTCAACGTGACCGACCTCAACGATTCGATCTACTGCACCGCAAGCTTTCAGGAGGAATGGCAGGCGAAGCGCCTGCTCTACTGGCTGTCCGAAGCGCAGAAGTCCGAAAAGGATCTGCGCATCAAGGGCGTGTGCCGCATCGTGAAAAAGACCGGCGAGCGCTCGGTCTATGTCGACGCGATCAACCTTGAGCCGCGCGCGTTCCGCTCCGACGACGCAGGGGAAAAGCGCGTGGAGCTGCATCTGCACTCGCGCATGTCCACGATGGACGGCATCACGAACCTGACCGAGGCGTTCCGCACCGCGAAGCGCTGGGGGCACAAGGCGCTTGCGATCACCGATCACGGCGTCGTGCAGGCGTTCCCCGAAGCCGCAAAGGCGGCGGCGAAGACCGGCGTCAAGGCAATTTTCGGCGTCGAGGGCTATCTGATCCCCGACTGCGACGCGATCCCGATGGACGGCGAATTCACGGTGTTCGACATCGAGACGACCGGACTCAAAGCGGAGAGCAGCGACATCATCGAGATCGGCGCGGTACGTCTCCGGAACGGAGAGATCGTCGGCACGTTCCAGTCCTTCATCGACGACGGCGTCGTCATTCCGAACAACATCACCAAACTCACCGGCATCACGCAGTCGATGCTCGAGGGCGCGCCGTCCACGCGCGAGGTTCTGGAGCGCTTCCGCGCGTTTGCGGAGGGCAGCACGCTCGTCGCGCACAACGCGGCGTTCGACACCGGTTTTATCACGCACCACGGCGAACGGTTCGGGATCCGCTTCCCGATGCCGTACGCGGACACGCTGATGCTTTCGCGCTATCTCCTTCGCGACGTGCTCGAAAACCACAAGCTGGACACGATCTCCGCGTATTTCGACATCGACATGGGCAGCCATCACCGCGCGGACGACGATGCGCGCACCTGCGCGCAGATTCTGCTGCGCTTCTTCGGCATGATGCGGGAACGCGGCGTCGAAAAGCTGCCGGTCGTGCCGTCCGCGGAGGAGGCGCACAAAAAACGCTCGCAGAAGGAGAAGCACGGCACGAACCATATCATCCTGCTTGCCCGCACGCAGAAGGGCATGAAGGACCTCTACAAGCTCGTAAGCTACGCGCATCTGGACTATCTGCACGGAAAGCCGCAGATTCCGAAATCGCTGCTGATGCTCTTTCGGAGCGATCTCATCATCGGCTCCGCCTGCGAGGCGGGCGAGCTGTTCCGCGCCGTTCTTAACAACGAACCGCAGGAGACGGTCGAGAAGATCGCCACGTTCTATGACTATTTCGAGATTCAGCCGATCGGCAACAACGCGTTTCTGGTGCGCGAGGGCAAGGTCGAAAACGACGAGGGACTGCGCGAGCTGAACCGCAGAATCGTCGCTATGGGCGAACGCATGCAAAAGCCCGTGGCGGCGACCGGCGACGTGCATTTTCTCGAACCGACCGACGCGATCTACCGCGCGATCCTCATGAGCAAGCTCGGCTTCGAGGACGCCGAACAGCAGGCGCCGCTGTATTTCAGGACGACCGCCGACATGCTCGAAGAATTCTCCTATCTCGGCGAAGAAAAGGCGCACGAGGTCGTCATCGACGTGCCGAACCGGATTGCGGACCTGTGCGATACCTTAAAACCGTTCCCGGACGGCACGCATTCGCCGATGATCGAGAACGCGGAGGAGGAGCTCAAGAACACCGCGATCACGCGGGCGCACGAGATCTACGGCGATCCGCTGCCGCCGATCGTGCAGGCGCGGCTCGACAAGGAGCTCAATTCCATCATCGGCAACCACTACGCCTCGCTGTATCTGATGGCGCAGCGGCTCGTCAAGAAATCGCTGTCCGACGGGTATCTGGTGGGCTCCAGAGGTTCGGTCGGCTCGTCGGTCGTCGCGATGCTTGCGGGCATCACCGAGGTCAACGCGCTTGCGCCGCACTACGTCTGCCCGAACTGCCGCTTCTCCGATTTCGACATCGACAAAACCCGTTACAGCGTCGGCGCCGACATGCCGGACCGCGCGTGCCCGAACTGCGGCACGATGCTCCGCAAGGAGGGCTTTGAGATCCCGTTCGAGGTCTTCCTCGGCTTCAAGGGCGACAAGGTCCCCGATATCGACCTCAATTTCTCCGGCGAATATCAGCCGGTCGCGCACAAATACGTCGAGGAGATGTTCGGCAAGGGACACGCGTTCCGCGCGGGCACGATCTCCGGTCTTGCGGAAAAGAAAGCCTACGAATGCGTGTTCTCGTTCGCCGAGACGACGGGACGCACGTTCTCGTCCGCCGAGGTGCAGCGGCTCGAAAAGGGCTGCGAGGGCGTCAAGGTCACGACCGGTCAGCATCCGGGCGGCATCGTCATCGTGCCGCGCGATCACGACGAATACACCGAGGTCTACGACTATACGCCGATCCAGTATCCGGCGGACAAGGTCGACAAGAACACGATCACCACGCACTTCGACTTCCATGCGATGGACGACCGCCTCGTCAAGCTCGACATCCTCGGGCACGACGATCCGACGGCGCTGCACATGCTCGAAGCGCTGACCGGTCTGAACCCGCGCGAGATCCCGCTCGACGATCCCGAAACGCGCCGCCTGTTCTCGACCGTCGAACCGCTGCACATCGATCTGAGTGAGATCGACTGCTCGCTCGGCACGCTCGGCGTGCCGGAGTTCGGCACCGGCTTTGTGCGGCAGGTTCTGGAGAACACGCGTCCGACGACGTTTGAGGAGCTGATCCGCATTGCGGGACTGACGCACGGCACCGACGTGTGGCTGAACAACGCCGAACCGCTGGTCACCGGCGGCATCGCCAAGCTCAACGAGGTCCTCTGCACGCGCGACGACATCATGAATTATCTCATCGCGCACGGCATGGAAGCGTCGCTGTCGTTCAAGATCATGGAACGCGTACGCAAGGGCAAGGGACTGACCGACGAGATGGAACAGGCGATGGTCGAAGGCGCGATCCCGACGTGGTTCATCGATTCGTGCAAGAAGATCAAGTACATGTTCCCGCGCGGTCACGCCGTCGCGTATTCGATGAGCTCGTTCCGCATCGCGTACTACAAGGTGCATCATCCGCTCGCGTTCTACGCGGTGTACTTCACCGTGCGCGCGGACGCGTTCGATCTCACCCGCGCGCAGGGCGGCGCGGACGCGGTCAAAAAGCAGATCGACGAGATCGAATCGGGCTCGGCGCAGAAGACCGACAGCGAGAAGAAGAAGGACAAGGAGCTTGTGACGATTCTGGAGCTTGTCTACGAGATGAACAAGCGCGGCATCGAACTGCTGCCCGTCGACATCTACAAATCCGACGCGACGAAGTTTCTGATCGAGGGCAACGCCCTGCGTCCGCCGTTCAACGCGCTCCCGGGCGTCGGCGCCGGACAGGCGATCGGCATCTGCGAACGGCGCAAACCGGGCGTGCGCTACACCACGATCGAGGACTTTGCAAACGAGACCGGCGCGAACTCCGCGATCGTCGCCATGCTCGAACAAAACGGCTGTTTCGGCGACATGCCGAAGAACAAACAGATCTCGCTGTTCGATTTTTAAAAATCCTTAAACGGCACACGGAATCCGAAGATTCTCCGCGGGAGAGTCTTCTTTTTTCTTGCATTTGTGCGGAGAAGTGATAAAATATATAAAGAGAAAATGGGTTCTCAAAGGAGGATGTGCGTATGAAACGGAAACTGTTGGCACTGTTGCTGGCACTCGTCATGGTGCTCAGTCTGCTGCCCGCGGCACTTGTGCCGGACACGGCGGTTGCGGACGGCAACAATGGAGATCTTGCACAGGCTACGGTGCAGGGCGGTGCGATTCTGCACTGCTTCAACTGGTCGTATAAGGCCATCATCGACAATTTGGATGACATTGCAGCGGCGGGTTATACCGCGGTGCAGACTTCGCCGGTACAGCCGCCGAAGGATTACAACGCTGCATGGGACAACACCAAGGGCGGATGGTGGAAGTTCTATCAGCCGCTCGATTTCCGCATTGCGGGCGAAGGCGAGACATGGCTTTGCGAGGGCGGCAAAACGCTTGCCGATCTGTGCACGGAAGCACACAAAAAGGGCATCAAGGTCATTGTCGACGTCGTTGCAAACCACACGGCGAACAAAGCCGGCGGCGGTGTCCTGAAGGACGGCGTGTACAACGTCAGCGAACAGGTCGCGGAACGTCTGCAGGACCCGGACAACTCCAAGGGAATCTATCATTGGAATGAAAATAACATCGGCGATAGCCGCTACGCAATGACGCAGTATCAAATGGATTTGCCGGATTTGAATACCGGCAATCCGGTCGTGCAGGAGATGGTACTGGATTTCCTCAAGGATTGCGCGGACTGCGGCGTCGACGGCTTCCGCTTTGACGCGGCAAAGCATATTGAATTGCCGAAAAGCATTGACGGAAATGATACCGGCAGCGATTTCTGGCCTTATGTCATCGACGGTATCAACAGCCACAAATCCGGTCTTTATCTTTACGGCGAGATTCTGTATAGTGCCGGAACGGATATCGGGAACTACACGCAGTATATGGCGGTGACGGACAAAACAACCGGCGACAATGTACGCGGTGCGGTGGTTAATCTGAATGCCGGAACGCTCGCTGTCGGTGACTATGCAATCGGTTCAACTCCGGAAAAGAGCGTCCTCTGGGCGGAATCGCACGACACCTATGAAGACGGTGCTTCCGCCGGTTACTCAAACGAGAATATCGTCAAATCTTGGGCGATCGTCGGCGCAAGAGCGTATTCCACATCCCTGTATCTGGCGCGTCCGAACAATGTGTTGGGCAAGGCAA
>JAEEGH010016576.1_pt1 | contig 15823 bp, 9 predicted proteins | sample 9134181 | NCBI WGS metagenome assembly JAEEGH01 (sample SAMN16246544, study PRJNA631951) | gut metagenome | biome: gut microbiome; feature: rumen; material: DP-attached | host: Bos | place: Iran: Karaj | collected 2018-10
TTATTTCTACCTTGATGTGTATGTCAATGCCTTGGCGAAAGGCTATGTAGTCACTACTTTTACGGTTCAGACCGATCAAAATGACTGCACTTATAGTGTCGCTATCAACGAAGACATCTTAACGGTCACTGAACTCTCCGCCGAGACCAAACTCTACCCCAACCCGACCACAGGCCAGTTCACTGTGGAAGGTGCCAATGTGGCCAAGGTGGAGGTGTATAACCTCGTTGGACAAAAGGTACACGAAGCCGAAGGCAAGACCGTCAGCATCGATGCCACCAACTGGAACAAGGGCATCTATCTCGTCAACATCATTGAGGAGAAGGGTGCCGTGGTGACCAAGAAATTGGTGGTGAGATGATATAGAGATTAACGAGTGGTGTCTTTACAGAAAAAACCTGTAGCATGATCAAATGCTACAGGTTTTTTTCTAATCATTTGGATTTTTGAAAAATGCTGTTTAATTTTGCCGCATAATCCTAAGATAACCTATTATGAAAAAGCACATACTCTTTATCTTGTTTTTCTGTTTGCCGTTTGTAACAGTTGCGCAGGATAACGAAAACAGGGACAATCCCTATTGGACTGAAATAGTCACTTCGCAGCCGGAAGGATATGTGGTGTTGGAAAACGGCGATGTTGAAATCTCATCTGCCGAAGGGTTGGCGTGGCTTATCTCCGTGGTAAACGGGCTGAATGGATGTGGAGCAGATGATTTTGAAGGGCGAAAGGTGGATTTGTTGAGAGACGTTGACCTTTCAGGAGCGGACTGGATTCCCATAGGCGATATATTTTCTGATTCCACTCTTGTATTCAAAGGAATGTTTGATGGCAAAGGACATACTATCAAGAATCTGTCCGTCGGAGATAGATATGGGCATTATTTGGGTTTATTCGGCTACCTAAACCATGCTGAAATTCACAACCTGTATCTTTACCAAGGTGGGGTTACGGGCGAATGGTACTGCGGCGGCATTGCTGGGTGGAGCGACAACGGTTCTCTTGTTGAGAATTGCGTTGTCAATCTTGAAGTTGGAGGATGGTTCTATATGGGTGGCGTAATAGGATACAACAAGAACTCCTCGATAAGAAACTGCTGTTATGTTTGTTTCAAATTTCAGCCCGTGGACACTTTTGGTGGCGGAATTGCAGGCCGAAACGAGGCCGAAGGGCAAGATGCTGTAATTGAAAACTGCTATTATGAATCTCAAATTTTGGGGTCTTTAAACACCTGTTGGGCTGGAGGCATTGTTGGATACAATATTGCAAGTGGTGGCACCGCTATAGTGAAGAATTGCTATGCTGCCTTACATGGACGGGATTGGTATGAGGAAGGTGGTATTGTAGGATGGAATCTAAACGGTACGGTCACGAACAGTTATTATTGCGTAATTTACAACTACATTAGCGATGTGCCAGTTATTGGATACGGTGACATGAACTACTCGGATTGCTCTTTTTTTGATTATCAAGAGGGCGTGGCATCGGTGCTTGAGCATCCTGTTTCGGTTGGAGAATACCAGACCGACAACCTTCTTGATGCGTTAAACCTGTGGCGGACAATTCAAAGCCCGACAATATGGTATCAGGAATGGTGCGAAGGAGAGTCTCTACCGTTTTTCTGCGACCAATTGGATGAAACAGAAGAACAAATGATTCAGTTGGATGGCATAACGGTTTCTCCCAACCCCTCAAGTGGACTTGTTCAAATCAATGGCATTGATGTAGCTGAAGTGACGGTCTACAACATATTAGGCCAAATAGTGAAGACCGAGCGAAGCACCAACGAAATCGATTTGGAAGGCTTGCCGCAAGGGATTTACACTTTGCGCATTACCGATGAGTGCAGTTTCGTTGTGACAAAGAAGGTAATAAAAAAGTAAGTTGTTTTTGTTGTAAAAATTGATAATTAACTATAAATCTATACATTATGAAAAAACACATTCTCCTTCTCTTGTTTTTCTGCTTGCCGATTATTGCGGTTGCACAGGAAAAATATGCTGTGTTGATTATCGGTGATTATGCCGATAGAGGTGTTCCTGAACAATACCGTTGGAATAATGGTGGTACAAAAGACCACAGGCCTCACGAAGAATTTTGGCACGACACATTTCTGATGTGGAAAATGCTCCAATCCGAAGGATTTGATAAGGATAACATTTACGTTCTGTTTGCCGATGGAAATGACTATGCATCGGATAACCCACTTTACCAACCTCCTGTTGGCGTTACTGTCACTAACGATTCAGCCACCATTAGGAAGGTGACAGATTTGTTTGAAGACCTTCGTTATGGTTCCAACGGGAGACCCCGACTTACTGAAGATGATTTTTTGTTCGTTTGGGTTTTTGACCATGGAAAGGAGGAAGGTGGACAATCGTTCTTTTTTTTGCTGGATGGACTGATGAGTGATACGGATTTTTCTTCTATGCTTAATGTTATTCCTGCCCATCGTAAAGCCTATTGGATGCAGCAATGCAATGGAGGAGGGTTCGCCGATAATCTTCAGGCGGGAAATGTGGTGTTTCATTCCGCTTGCCAAGCCAATGAGTCTGCTTTTCCTGCTGATGATTACACCATTGACAGTGTTTATTTTGTTGAAAATGACACCGTAAATACAAAGTCATATTTACATGGGGAATTCGATTATCACTTGCTTTCCGTTTGTAATGGTCAAACTCCTACAGGGCAGTTAGTTTATTATACAGATACTTTAGCCAATGGAGATTTGAATCATGATGGACTTGTCTCTTTTTATGAATCCTATATATGGGAAGAAGGTCATGAATCTAACGAACGTTATAATGGACAGTATTTTTTAGGTGAAACTCCTTTGTATTCAGACCTAGGCAACATAGGACAGCATACCTCTTTCGAATATCCCACATTATTGTTCGACAGCATTGACAATAACGAAACTCACAGAGGCATTATTGGCATTTCCAAGGACTTGTATGTTGCTGACGGCCAAACATTGACCATCACGGGTAACAGCGTTGTGACCTTGTGCAACAACGCCAAACTCATTATTGAAGAGGGTGGTGGTTTAGTCATTAACGGCAATGTCAGTTTCTATGGAACAAACGACAACGTTTTGGAAATACATGGCAACTTTACGAACAATTCCAATGACACTTTGTATTTCAATAATATGCATATTGAAGTGACATCCGAAAATTTCTCTATTGTTAAAGCAGCCTTCATTGATACTGACTTGAACTATGAATCACAACCTTCCTCTTCAATGGCGGGTCTGACATCGTCTGAAAATATTATTGTTCGAGATTGCCGTTTCAGCAATCCTACCAAGCAAATTGCTATTTTTGTGAAGAAAACTCTTAGTTATAATATCGATAACAACAAGATAACAGATTCAGCTGGCGACGGCATATACATCATGTATTCTGGAAATACCGTTGCCAGTAGTGCTATTCGAAAAGTTAGCAACAACATAATATATAATTGTGCGGGTTCAGGATTGGTTATGTATGCTTCTACAGGTGACGTACTGCTAAATAAAATTTTCAATAATGACAGAATCGGTGTTAAGTTGTTGAACAATTGTAATATCAGAAATTTTAAGGGAAGATGCTCTGCCATTTCATCCGAAAACACACAGTTTATTCATGACAATGGTTCGTATGAGGTTTATCTGACATCCAATTGTGCACCACAAGGAATGCACTACAACTTAATATCCGATGATGACAATACACCTTTTATTTATTATGATGGGAATGTTGCTTTTGGAGAACCTGTTCCCCCTATATCAAGCATGTCTGTAATCGATGTGACGAGAAACACGTGGGGCAATGGCTTTGCACCATCCACGCATTTGTATAGTAATACATCTTCTGTTACATATAGTTATTTGCCATATTGGGCCATGGGCACCTGTTTTGATGATTGGACGGATGCAGAGCAACTTATCGCAACAGCGGATTCGTTGTGTGAATTGGGAGAGTATGCGACGGCAAATAACGCCTACCGTCAAGTTGTCAACAGACACCCTCACACACAAAGTGCGGCGACAGCTCTTAAATCATTGTTGTCTTTGGAAAAAGAAATGGAGCAGGACTTCGCTGCTTTACAACAGTATTATCTAACCGATTCCGCTATTATGTCAGACACCATTCTTTGTAAGCTCGCCTCCGCCCTATCCAACAAGTGCGATGAAATAATGGGAAACTATGCGGATGCCATTGCGTGGTATGAAGGTGCCATTACCAATCCTAACACGACCTATTGTGACAGCGTTTTTGCCACCATCGACTTGGACAATCTTTACCATGAACTAGAGGAAAATGGAGTGAAATCGGTGGGTAAGATGACGCAGCTCAAGCCTGACACAAGAGCTACATTCGATGCTCAATGTCAGTACGTTTTATCTTTGTTGCCAAAGCAATTGGGCGAAGCGGTTCCCCACATTACGCAGCGCGAAGGCCCTTTGCCATTATGGACAGACACCATCACCTCGCAGCCTGAAGGCTACACAGTGGATGCCGAAGGCTGCGTGGAAATCTCCTCTTATGAGGGGTTGGTTTGGCTGATTTCCGTGGTGAACGGATTGAACGGCTGTGAGCCTGACGACTTCGACGGACGCACGGTGAAACTGACCGACGATATCGATTTCGGCGAGACTGGGCTACAATATAATTTTAGTCCTATAGGTACACGCGACACCCCTTTTTGTGGCACCTTTGACGGCAACTGCCATAAAATCCAACACCTTCGTCAGCGCTATTCACGCTTTGAGCCTCCTTACCATCACTATTTTGACATAGGTGTTTTCGGATACATCCATCATGCCGAGGTGAAGAACGCGACGTTAGACCCAACATGCCAAATATTCTCAACGGCTAATGATGACGGTTATTTCCGAGGAGAAATGGTCGGATTTGCCGACTCACTCTCCATTGTAGAAAACTGCCATTTCAATAATACAGGAGTCCATACCTTTGGAGGCGGTTTGGTTGGCCTTAACCGTAACTCAACCGTGAGGAATTGCTCATGCGGAGGACATAATAACGGCTTGGGGTCACCCGAAGAAGGTGCTGGGGTGGTGGCAACCAACCGTTCCGAGGGAGGCTATGCCGATGCCATAGTTGAGAATTGCTATTTTTGTGGAAGCCTTGACCCTTCTTTCAGCACATGGTATGTTGGTGGTCTTGTATGTTATAATGAAACTGCTGTCAACAACAATGGCTATAAGGCCATCATTAGGAACTGCCATAGCACTCCGACGAGCGATTTTTGGTCTTACAAAGAATATGGTAGCTTTGCGGCAATCAGTTCCGAAGGAAGTAGCATTAGTAATTGCTATACTGACTTTACAAAGGTAAGCTTTCCCCTCATGGTTGGTCTTAATCAAGGCGAGTTGAATGATTGTTCTTCATACACCATTATTGATGAGGTGGCTACTTTTTCAGCCCCTGTTAATGTCTACGGCAATACTACAGAATACCTGCTTGACGCACTCAATTTGTGGATTGTTGAACAAGAGAATCCAGGGGTATATAGAAGTTGGACGATGGACTCAAACAACATTCCAGTATTTGACGAATATTATATTGGCATTCCTGAAATCAAGACATCAGAAGAAGTGATTCTCTATCCCAACCCCACCACAAGCCAGTTCACCGTGGAAGGCGCCAATGTGGCACGGGTGGAGGTGTATAACCTCGTCGGACAGAAGGTTCACGAAGCCGATGGCCAAGTTGTGCACTTCGATGCCGCCGAATGGCACAAGGGCATCTATCTCGTCAACATCATTGAGGAGAAGGGTGCCATGGTGACCAAGAAATTGGTGGTGAGATGATATAGAGATTAACGAGTGGTGTCTTTACAGAAAAAACCTGTAGCATGATCAAATGCTACAGATTTTTTTCAATCATTTGGATTTTTGAAAAACGTTGGTTATTTTTGCCGCATAAACCTAAAATAGTCTATTATGAAAAAGTCCATTCTCTTTATCTTGTTTTTCTGTTTGCCATTTTTAACGGTTGCGCAGAATAATGGAAACAGGGACAATCCTTATTGGACTGAGATAGTGACCGAGCAGCCCGAAGGATATACCGTGTTGGAAAACGGCGATGTTGAAATCTCATCTGCCGAAGGGCTGGCTTGGCTTATTTCCGTGGTGAATGGGTTGAACGGATGTGTGGCCGACGATTTTGAAGGACGAAAAGTGGATTTGTTGAGAGACGTTGACCTTTCAGGAGCAGACTGGGTTCCCATAGGCGATATATTCTCTGATTCCACTCTTGTTTTCAAAGGCCAGTTTGATGGCAAAGGACATACTATAAAAAATCTTTACATCAAAGACTTGTCTTGGGATTATTTGAGCTTGTTTGGATATCTTAATCACGCAGAAATACACAATATATTTCTTGACCAAGGATTGATATGTGGGAGGTCGTATTGCGGTGGTATTGCAGGAAGGTGCGATAATGGCTCTCTTATCGATAATTGCGTAGTAAATCTTGAAGTAGCGGGAAATTGCTATACGGGTGGCATAACAGGACGCAACAAAGATTCCATGATAAGAAACTGCTGTTACATCTACTTTAGATTTGAACCTGGAGGCTTTTACGGTGGCGGTATTGCAGGCTGGAACGAGGCCGAAGGGCAAGACGCTGTTATCGAAAACTGCTATTATGATTCTCAAATTATCGGGTCATTCAACACCTGCTGGGCTGGAGGCATCGTCGGATACAATGTCGTTACAGAAGGTGAGGGTGCCGCCTTGGTGAAGAATTGCTATGCTGCTTTGCATGGACGGGATTGGTATGAGGAAGGTGGTATTGTAGGATGGAATCTAAACGGTACGGTCACGAACAGTTATTATTGCGTAATTTACAACTACATTAGCGATGTGCCAGTAATTGGATACGGTGACATGAACTATTCGGATTGTTCTATTTTTGAATATCAAGAAGGTATGGAATCAATACTTGAGCATCCTGTTTCAGTTGGGGAATATCAGACCGACAACCTTCTTGATGCGTTAAACCTGTGGCGGACAATTCAAAGCCCGACAATATGGTATCAGGAATGGTGCGAAGGAGAGTCTCTGCCGTTTTTCTGCGACCAATTGGATGAAACAGAAGAACAAATGATTCAGTTGGATGGCATAACGGTTTCTCCCAACCCCTCAAGTGGACTTGTTCAAATCAATGGCATTGATGTAGCTGAAGTGACGGTCTACAACATATTAGGCCAAATAGTGAAGACCGAGCGAAGCACCAACGAAATCGATTTGGAAGGCTTGCCGCAAGGGATTTACACTTTGCGCATTGCGGATGAGCGCGGTTTCGTTGTGACAAAGAAGGTAATAAAAAAGTAAGTTGTTTTTGTCGTAAAAACTGAAAATTAACTATAAATCTATACATTATGAAAAAACACATCTTTATTATTTTGCTTTTCTGCTTGCCGTTTATGGCGGTTGGGCAGGATAAGGATTTCCTGCGTGAGTATCCGCTGCCGAATTGGACCGACACCATCATGTCGCAACCGGAAGGCTATGTGGCGGACGCCGAAGGCAATGTGGAAATATCCTCTTCAGATGGCTTGGTCTGGCTCATCTCCACCGTGAATGGATTGAATGGTTGTGAGCCTGATGATTTCAATGGCCGTACTGTGAGTTTGGCAAACGACATCGATTTTGGGGAGACAGGTTTGAACTATTGCTTCAGCCCTATCGGTACACGTGAGACACCGTTTTTGGGAACCTTTGACGGCAATGGCTACAGGATTATGCACCTTTGGCAGGTTTACTCTCGATATGTCCCTGATTATCATTACTATTTCGATATGGGCTTTTTCGGATATATCCGTCATGCTGTGGTGAGGAACGTTACCATTGATCCGACAAGCGGGATAGGTTCATCAGCTAACGATGTCGATTATTATAGAGGAGGCGTGGTGGGCTTTGCTGACTCCCTTTCCATCGTGGAGAACTGCCATATTAGTAATTCCATAGGTATTCATAGTTACGGTGGTGGGGTAATTGGCATGAACCGCAATTCAACCGTAAGGAATTGCTCTTGTGGTGGGCCTAATAATAGTTTAGGTTCTCCAGAGGAAGCTGGGGGAGTGGTGGCATTCAACCGTTCCGAGGCTGGCTATGCCGATGCTATTGTAGAGAACTGCTATTTTTATGGAAGAGTTGACCCGTCATACAGTACATGGTATCTTGGTGGTCTTGTGTGTTACAATGAAACTGTAACCAACGACAATGGCAAGCGAGCCATTGTGAGGAACTGCCATAGCACTCCGACAAGTGATTTTTGGGCTTGCAAAGAAGATGGTGTCTTTGCAGCGGCCAATTCTGAAAGAAGTTGCTTCAGCAACTGTTACACCGATTTTACAAAAATAGACCCACACTACCTGTCCATGGTCGGCCTTAACAATGGGGAGTTGGATGACTGTTATTCCTATACTAACATTAACGGCGTGGGCACATTGTCCAATCCCGTCACCGTCAACGGTGTGACCACTGACAACCTGCTTGATGCACTCAACCTTTGGATAGCCAACCAGGAACATCCTGAGCTTTATAGAACTTGGACGATAATCAACGACAGCATACCTGTGTTTGGGGATTATTATGTTGGTGTCCCTGAAAACGAGGCAGATAATGGCAATATATTGCTCTATCCTAATCCCACAAGCGACATTGTATGCATCCTTGGCCCAGAAAATGCTGAAGTCCAAATTTATAATGTTATGGGCCAGTTGGTAAAGATTAAGCAAATGGTCAACGAAATCAACTTGGAAGGCTTGCCGCAAGGGATTTACACTTTGCGCATTGCCGATGAGCGCGGTTTCGCCGTGACAAGGAAAGTAATAAAAAAGTAAGTTGTTTTTGCCGTAAAAGCTGAAAATTAACCTCCCGACAATGGTGATGGGCAATTGGCAGAACCTATTTCTATTGGCCCCTACGAGACTACCAGTTTGCTTGAAGCACTAAACAATTGGGGTTCCCTTCAGGTATTGGCTGAATATAACGATTGGTGTGAAGGAGAAGCATTACCTGTTTTTTGCAGTGATGGGTATGGAATAAAAGAAGCACAACTTAAGCCTGAAAGCTATATTATTTATCCTAATCCCACCAATGATCGATTCACCGTGGAAGGCGCGAATGTGGCCAAGGTGGAGGTGTATAATCTCGTGGGACAAAAGGTCTGCGAGCAGCAAGGCAGCAAGGTCGTCAACATCGACGCTGCCAATTGGCACAAGGGCATCTATCTGGTCAACATCATTGAACAGAACGATGCCGTCGTGACTAAGAAATTGGTGGTGAGATAAACCTTGTAGGGACACGATTAATCGCGTCTTGTTGAAAAATCAAAGAATCCCTGAATCCATTTCGGGGATTCTTTTTATTTTTGCAGGGACGAGACAATAGACTGGGAAGGACACTCCTAAAGCCTTTACCGTCATGGCGGAGAAGCATCCGCCATCTCCCAAGCGCGAAGACGACACCTTATCGTTTGGGAGATTGCGGGTCTAGCGCCCGCAATGACGGCTTTGAGTTGAGAGTCGTCCTCTGTGGTCTCATGTCGAATAATACGATAACCAACACTTCAAAATAATGAAAAGAATCACTCCTATACTTTTTTGTGCTCTCCTAGCATTGGCCTCCTGCCAGAAGAAAAATGCCCCACTGTTTCGCGGCGACTACTCGTTCAAGACCTCTGGCAGCGTCACCTTGGAGGAAATCGTGCCCCAAGGCGAAACGGGCGAGACCTTCACCGTTGGTCTGCCCAACGAAATCGGACAGCTGGAAATCAGCACCTTAGACAACGGCAAGGACAGCGTCCTCGTGGTGATGAACACCATGGGCGGCGAGGTCGTGGTCACCCATGCCTGCTGCAAGGACAACAAAATCTTCCTCCGCGACTTCAAGAAAAACACGTTGCTCTTCACAGGTGACTCAATCACGTTGAAGAACGAACTGCGCGTCAATGCATCTGGGCAGATGTACGAGGACAACACGCTCATCATCAACATGACCTACGAAGGCGAAGCTGAGACTAACGAGCGCAGTTTCAAGATTTATGGCGATGACATCCGCATGGCGGCCACAAGAAACAATTAGTGTATGAATAAACTAAGGGACGATGGCTTCTGACTATGACTATGACCACTTCACCCAAGGCACGAGATGGTCATAGTCATTGGTCATAGTCGGAAAAAGAACAACAAATCGAAAAATGAAGATTAATCGCATATTATGGCTCCTTCCCTTGTTGTTGGTGGGCTGCGGCGAAACCGACCCACAGCAACTCAAGGAGAAACTCATCGGTGGTCCTGCCGAGGAGCGCGTCATCGCTGTGGGTGTGCAGCGCATCGACACGGTGGGCGGCTTGGTGCGCAACAGCTACCCAGGCTACCTTGAAGAAGGCAACACGGTTGACATCAGCTTCAAATATGGCGGCACATTGCAGACACTCAATGTGAAAGAAGGCAGCACAGTGCGCAAAGGACAAGTGCTGGCACGTGTGTCCTCGCCACAGATGGAAAGCACACAACGCTCGGCACAAGCCACCCTTGAGCAGGCCCAAGATGCCTATGATCGCCTGAAAAAGGTGCATGACAACGGCAGCCTCCCCGAAATCAAATGGCGCGAGATGGTGGCCAACCTTGAGAAAGCCCAAGCGGCCCTCGACTTGGCCAATGCCATGCTGGCCGACAACACTGTCACGGCACCCTTCGACGGCACCGTCACCAACCTGAGCGCCGTGAAAGGCGAGAGCATCACGCCGTTGAAACCCATCATGCGGGTCATCAGCACCAAAGGCTTGGTGGTGAAAATCAGCGTGCCAGAGAACGAAATCGCCAAGGTGCAAATCGGAGACGAGGCACAAATTCTCATCCCCGCCCTCGACAACCGTCGCTGCAAAGGCCATATCCTCGAAAAGAACATGACTTCATCGTTGCTCACGCATAGCTACCCTGTGAAAGTGCTCATCGATGAAAAAGACGAGGCTTTCACCCCGGGCATGATTGCTAAAGTGGTGCTGAATGCGGATGTCGACAACGGCATCGTCGTTCCCGCCAACGCGGTATTGATCAACAACGACGGCAAGTTCGTTTGGGTGGCGAAAGACGGTCGCGCAACGCGACAAAGCATCACCATCTCAGGCTATTCGGGCACGGGCGTGGTGGTGAGCGAAGGCTTGCATAGTGGCGACATCGTCATCGTGGAAGGATATCAGAAGGTTAGTGAAGGAATGAAAGTGAATGTGGAATGATGAATGATGAATGTCGCGATGCGACGCGGGGCTTCGCCCTTCATTCAGCATTCATAATTCAGCATTAAAAGAAAAACTTAATGAATAAGTTAAAACGAAATACGGGTATCATCAGCGGCAGCATACTGCGCCAGAAGATTGTTTGGGCGGTCGTGGCGGTCATCGTGGCCTTTGGTATCTATGCCCTCGTCGACATGAAGAAGGACGAGTTTCCTGCTTTCACTATCCGATTAGGCATCGTGGCAGGTGTGTACCCTGGCGCCAATTCCGAGGAGGTAGAAGCCCAGCTCACCAAGCCCCTGGAACAGCTGTTGTTTGAAATGCCCGAGGTGGACCGCAAGAACACCTATTCCGTCACCAAAGAGGGGATGTGCTACATCTACACCAGCCTCGACGAGTCTGTGAAAGACAAGGACATCGCATGGTCGAAGATTCGGCATAAGATCAACGAGTCCAAGGCTTTGAACTTCCCTGCGGGCGTGTTGGCTATTGCCGTCATTGACGACTTTGGCAACACCTCTTCGCTGCTCATCGCCATGGAGTCGGCCGACAAGACTTACCGCGAGATGCACGACTATACCGACGACCTCACCCATCGCCTCCGCGCCATCCCCGAGATGGGCAACGTGCGCGTAATGGGCGAACAGAACGAGGAGATTGCCGTCACCATCGACAAGGAAAAACTCTCGTTCTACGGCATCAGCCCCAACACGCTGATGTTGCATTATGCCTCGCAAGGTCTGCTGACCACCACCGGCACCATGCAGGGCGACAACTTTGACCAGCCGCTGCACCTAGAGAACCCTATGGTCAGCGAGCAGGAACTCGAAGAGCAGATTATCTATTCCGATGCGGCAGGCAACACCATCCGCTTGCGGGATGTGGCTACCGTTGAGCGCCGCATGGCCGAGTCGTCCAAAGTGGTCAACTTCAATGGCAACGATGCCTTGATCATCAGCGTGGAGATGCGCAAGGGCTACAACATCGTGGCCTTTGGACGAGAAGTGGAGAAAGTGCTTTCCGAGTTTAAGGCCTCCTTGCCCGACAGCGTGAAACTTTACCGCATTACCGACCAACCCAAAGTGGTGCAAAAGTCGGTAAGTTCGTTCCTCCGCGACCTGCTCATCTCCATGATTGTGGTCATCGTGGTCATGCTGCTGCTGTTCCCCTTCCGCACTGCCCTCATCGCCAGTTCGGGACTGCCCATCTGCACAGCATTCAGCATTGGGATGATGTATCTCTTTGGCATTGAGTTGAACACCGTTACCTTGGCGGCACTCATCGTTGTACTGGGCATGATTGTGGACGACTCCATCATCAATATCGACGGCTATATCGACAAGTTGAGCCAAGGCTACAAGCCCTTTGATGCTGCCGTGAGTAGCGCCCGTGAGCTCTTCATGCCCATGTTCATCGCTACGGCCGCCATTGCCTGCATGTTTTTCCCGATGACGCGTATCATCACTGGGCCTTTGGGCGAGTTCGTGCAGCTCTTCCCTTGGACCGTGGCCTTCTCGCTGATGGCATCTTTGGCCTACGCCATGCTCGTCATCCCCGGATTGGAGATCATGTTCATCAAGCCGGAAGACAAGCCACGACACAATGGCTTCGTGAGGGCACAGATGCGGTTTTTTGGTTTCCTGCAACGCATCTACGACAAGATGCAGAGCCATTGCTTCAAGCACCCGTTGTTTACCATCGGCATGGGTATCGGCTCAATCGTACTAGGCGTGCTGATGTTCTTGGCCTTGCACGTGCAGATGATGCCTATGGCCGAACGCGACTGCTTCGCTGTTGAGATTCGTTTGCCCGAAGGCAGCAGCCTTGAAGCCACCACACGGGTCAGCGACTCGTTGCAGCACATGATGCTGGCCGACAAGCGTGTCACCTCCGTGACGGCTTTCATCGGCGAGAGCGCACCGCGTTTCCATGTGACCTATTCACCCAGCATACCCACATCCAACCTCTCGCAACTCATTGTCAACACTACCTCAAAACAGACTACCGAAGCCCTGCTGAAAGAATGGGACGACAAGTATTCCTACTACTTCCCTGAGGCCTACGTGCGTTTCCGCCAACTTGACTATCAAGCCGTTTCAACGCCTGTCGAGGTTTATGTTTATGGCGATGACTACAGCAAGACCGCCCCTGTAGCGCAGCAAATCAAGGACTATATGCTCACCCTTGACAAGGAGTTGCGTTGGGTACACACCGATTACGATGAACAACTGTCATCAGTGAAGGTGACCATGAAACCCGAGGAATGCGCCCGCTTGGGGCTCACCAAAGGTTTCCTTTCGCTGGATTTGGCCAGCAGCCTCAACGGCCAGCCTTTGACCACCATCTGGGAAGGCAGTCGAGGCATCCCCGTGAGGTTGTATTCTCAGCAAAACTACGACCCCAACAACTATGAATCTGTCCAAAACCAGCTGATTCCGACCATGGTGCCTGGCACCAATGTGCCGCTCCGTCAGGTGGCCGACATCCATCCTGAATGGCATCCTGCGCAATTGGTGCGTCGCAACGGCAAGAACGCCATCACCGTGGCTGCCGACATGAAGTTCTGGAGGCCGCAGACCGTGAGTATGAAGAAGATACAGCAGTACATCAATAAAGAAATCACCCCCAACCTGCCCGAAGGCGTGAGCATTGAATACGGCGGACTTTCGTCGCTCAACACCAGCGTCATCCCGCAGCTACTTTGGAGCTTGATTGCTGCCATTTTGGTGCTTTTGGTATTCTTGGTGGCCTATTTCAAGAAGTTGAATTTGGCCATTCTCACCTTGGGTTCCAGCACCTTGTGTATGTTCGGCGCTTTCTTTGGCGAGTGGCTCTTTGGCCTCGACTTCGGTATGACTTCCTTGTTGGGTGTCGTCAGCTTGATAGGTATTATCATGCGAAACGGCATCGTCATGTACGAATATGCCGAGACGCTGCGTACCGAGGAAGGCATGCCCACCAAGGAAGCCGCCATGAAGGCCGGCAGCCGCCGTATGAGGCCCATCTTCCTCACCTCGGCCACTACTGCCTTGGGCGTGTTGCCGATGATCATCTCCCGCAACCCCCTTTGGATGCCCATGGGCGTAGTCATTTGTTTCGGTGTGGTGCTCTCGATGGTCATCATTCTGGCCGTGATGCCGGTGATGTATTGGCAAATTTTTAGAAAGAGTAAGTCATGAAGAAGTTTATCATCATAGTATGTTTGTTGCTGGCAAAGTCAATCTATGCACAAGAGCCTGACAAAACACACCTCTCCGTTCAGGACTGCATCGAGATGGCCTTGGAGAACAACATCGAACTGAAAAACAGCCAGTTGGAAATAGATAAAGCGAGAGCTACGAAAAACGAAGCTCGTGCCGAATACTTCCCCACCGTGTCAGCACAAGCCGTGTCTTTCGATGCCTTGAACCCGATGCTTACCTTCGGCATTGAGGACATCGACAACGCGCAGTTGAGGCAGCTTCTTTATACCCTTTATGCCGAATATGGTGCCAATATGGGCATAGACAAAGCGTATTCCTTCGTGCAAGACGGCGTGATGCTCAATGCGATGGTCACCGAGCCGATTTATGCCGGAGGGCGCATCCGCAACGGGAACAAATTGGCCAAATTAGGCATAGATGCCGCTGAAACCCAGACAAAAGTGAAGGAAGACGAGGTGCGCCTGCAAACCGAGACACTCTATTGGCAAATTGTAGCCTTGCAAGAGAAACTGGCCACCTTGGACCAACTCGACCGACTTTTGGACACCTTGGATAAAGACCTATCGGGTGCCATTGAGGCTGGCTTAGCCATGCCCACCGACCAATTCAAGCTGAAAGTGAAGCAAAACGAGAGCCAACTCAATCGCAAGAAAGTCACGGACGGCATTACCTTGCTCAAGATGGCCTTGGCACAAACCATCGGTGCCGATTGGCAAGAAATGGAACTTGTAGATACTTTGAGATTAGAGACCAACCCCACGACAATGTTCAAGAATGTTGCCGAAGCCGTATCCTCGCGCAACGAAAGTCACCTCCTCGATCTCTCGATAGAAGCCGAAAAGCTGAAAAAGAAGATGACCCTCGGTGAGGCTTTGCCATCACTATTGGTGGGTGGAAGTGTGAACTATCATACCGTTATGGAGAACACCAAACCTAATGCATTGGTTTTCGCCGTGCTGCAGGTACCCATCACCGACTGGCACAAGACCTCCTTCAAGCTGAAGAAACATGCTCTTGACACCGAGATGGCCGAAAACACCCGCCGCGACCTCACCGAGAAAATGGAGATGCAAACCAATCAGGCATGGTTCAACCTTGAGCAGAGTTGGCTGCGCATCACCATGGCTCAAACTGCCCTCAGTGATGCAGAAGCTAACTTGAAAATCACGCAGGACTATTACGATGCCGGTTTGGTCGCCCTCTCGGACGTGCTCGAAGCCCAAACCCTACTCAAACAAAGCCGCGACGAACTCACCGACAGCCGCGTGGAGTATCGTGTTAATTTGGTGACTTATCAGCAATTGACTGGACATTGAGGCTCAGAATCATCACTTTGTTGCTGAACAGTGTTTCTTTTGCGCA
>JAEEGH010016578.1_pt1 | contig 15821 bp, 17 predicted proteins | sample 9134181 | NCBI WGS metagenome assembly JAEEGH01 (sample SAMN16246544, study PRJNA631951) | gut metagenome | biome: gut microbiome; feature: rumen; material: DP-attached | host: Bos | place: Iran: Karaj | collected 2018-10
ATCCGTGTTCGTTCCCTCCATCTCTCCGTAGTTCCGTAACTCTGTTTAATCCGTAAATTTTGTGTTCGTTATGATTAAAGTAAACTGGACCAAGGTTGCGAAAGTCCTTAAACTCGTCGCAACAGTCATCACCTCTGTCCTCGGCACCCTCGCCGTTCAAGGCTGCGGGTAAGCGAGAGCAGAACTAAGCTCGCTTAGATTCTGCCGAGCAAAAGCAGTCTCGAGCAAAGCTCAATCTTGTATGGGTCACTAATCCGTTTAATCCGTGTTCGTTATGAAGCCATTGAAATCCGTAAAGCTCCTCGTCATCCACTGCGTGGCAAACCCTTGCAACCGTCCTTTCAGTGTCGAGAACCTGATAGCCTGTGGCAAGGCCAAGTATGGTCAGTGTTCGTACCACTACTATGTCCGCCGCAATGGTGATGTCATTCCCCTGTTGCCAGAGTCCGTTCAGGGCGTCCATGCCCGTCACTACAACTACTGTTCTCTTGGCATTGTCTATGAAGGTGGTCTTGATGAGAACGGCCAACCTGCTGATACTCGCACCGAAGCCCAGAAGCACTCCCTTTACGAGTTGCTGAAGGAACTCACTGCCGAGTACCCTGATGCCCGCATCATCGGTCACTGCGAACTCCCTCACGTAGCCAAGCGCTGTCCCTGTTTCCCGGCCAGCATCGAGTTTGCCTCTTTGCAGCCCGACGCTCGCGCTAAGATTATCACATTTAACTAACGTCCTATGAAGTACTTTAGAAGACCCCGCGATGATAGGTTATCGTTCCATGACAGTCAAAAAAACAGCAGCTGCAACCTCAAATTGAGATGCAGCTACTGTTGCCATATTGTTAATCATATAGCCTCAATAATGTTAAAAAAGAGCGCTTAACTCAAGAAAAAGTGTTAAATACTTGCTTTTTTACAAGAAAAACCATACCTTTGCACAGTCTTTACTCATAGTAAGGAACCTACAGAGGTCTCGGACGCTGAACCAGTTAATCAGCGTCCATTATTTTTACCTTTCCTTTTCCATGTTCCATTCCGGTCCATTTGTAATCTTATCTATCGAGTTATCTGCCACATATGCAGTAATGAATCTCGCATGATCTTCCTTATACAACTGTATCACCACCACATAATCACCTTTTACCACAGATACTCTCTTCGTTCGTGTGTACCCCTTTTCCTTGCTGTCGTAACCGACATACATCTTTGCCTCTTTGTCAGCCAACACGTCTTTAATCCACATCATACGTGCAGCCCTAACCTTCGAGAATATATCTTTTGATTTTGGTTTGTTACTACTACCGTTTCTCACGCTACTTTCGTAGAATGCATGATCAAAGTTACTATCATAGAAATGCACCCGTATTCCATCGTGTGTCTTGATAACTTTACGACAATACTCCTCCGACCATTTCCTACGCAACTCTTCTTCTGTATAGTCTTGTACGACTAGGAGTTCACCATAGTATTTGCCCGTGCTAGCCATTACCAATCCTTTCTCAGATTAATGTTAAACACGTTGAACTTAGTCTCATCCGCATGCGTAGCCTTAATGCAATGGCCTAATCTACTCTCAATAAGGTCTCTGATGGCCTGCTTAGCTGAGCTTTTCGATTTTGAAGAATTAAAAACCGAAGCCACAGCTCCCGTCAAAACATCAGCCAGCTGTATGAGCACAGACTCTTCTGAAGGCAGAGCTTGTATCTGGGTCAACTCTGCAGTACTTGTATTGTTAAGTATTGTACCAAGTTCCTTTACTCTATGCTGATAGCCATTGGTCTTATAGTCAACAAATATCTGATAACTATTACCCATCAGCATCCAGTGATGAATCAACTGGAAGTAGAACTTATAAAAGCCCAGCTCTCCATTTCCTGCATTAAAACGCTCGTGATTCACATCTTTGGCCTTAATGCATATAGCGCGAAATCTTATTTGGTCATCGTCAAAAAACAGATTTACCAGTTCTTTATACATCTCAACAGATTTTGGACAGATATGGTTCCATTTCATCTCTCCTTTCAAACCATATTTTGTTTTCAAATTACCAATAAGCGCCTTAACCCCTTGTCGTTTCTCTGCAGGAATCCAGACTCCCCCAATTGAAGCATAATGATGTGAAGCCTTGTCATACAAAGCCTCCCAACAGCTTTCATCACAGTATATCTCGTATTTCATACAAATCTTAATAATTTGGTACAAAGGTACATATATTTTTTCTAATAGCCAAATATATAGTTAAATCATTATCATATCTTACAATCATCCTAAGATTCAAGTCTGCTTTTCCTTCAGTAAACAAACGAAAAAAGGCCAATGCCATGCATTGACCATTTGTTTATTTCCATTGATTCACTCGCCTATACCTCTTACTCAATTCCAACAACTCCAAGAACTGACTAAACCTAGGTTCCGCCAACTCCCCCGCGTTCAACATTTTCCGCCCCCGCTTCAGGAAATGTACCATCAGCCTCTCCTCCGGATTATACTTTGATGGATTCCGATGATTGGACTCGATAAAGTTCTTCACCTCATTGTATCGAGTCATCCACCTTTCATCTTGCGTCATCTCCACCCCTCCTACTCCTCAGATTATTCATAAAATCCTCAAACGTATATCCTTTCTCCTTCAAATCATGATATGTCTCTTTAAGGTATTCCAACTTCTTCCGATACCCATCTTTACCTTCCCAATACTTCTTGTCAAACAACTTATCAACGTATGGAAGCCCTGATATATCCTCACTCTCACGGACATACTTTTTGAGATCATTCCTATAGTTGTCAATATCAAACTGAAACAGAAACATACTGCGGTCTTTGAGTACATCATACTCCTTTCCTTCCTGTTTGCAAGCATATTCCTTAAGTTCTGCTGCAAAGAACCTATAACTGTTTCTTAGGAAAATCGGACGTGGTCTCGCTTCATCCTCCATCCTTGCAAATCGCAGCAATTCACGTTCCTCATTGTATCCTACAGAATGAAGCACACCTGCAGTCCTATCTTCCTCCCTCAGTTTCAGTTTCACCTTTTCCTGAGCTGGCCCCCATCCGTATTTCTCGGTCTCGTCTATCACGAATCTTTTCAAAAGTGCGAATTCTTCAAGTGAAATCTCGTTCACTACCTCACCATCGCAGTCATACGTGTTAAGGTCCTCTCTGGCAATTTGCCAACCTGCATAACTGAAATTCTTCCTGAATTTCGATACTTCAGCCACCAGCAACACAATCATATCGTTCACGATAATCATGTAGGGAGATTGATCTCTTCTCGTTCCGAAGATTCCAGAATCACCCTTCTGTATTCCTTTTACTCGCCATATGATGTAGCCGAAATCCCCTAAATCGCTATCTCCCTTTTCAATATCCTCTAATGCCGTCACGTTCTCATCCAGTATTCTCCTCATCTCAAACTCATCCTCACCTTTCAGGAAAATAGACATCCTTCCTACACACATCCTCCAAAAAACGGACAGCCAGAACAAGTATGCCACTCTCGAGTTTACATCTTCATGCTTCCATTCCGCATAATACGTCGCATAGTATGTCTCAAGTATCCCGAACCTGTCTTCACATGTCTTACAGAAAAGATAGTCACATACCAGATTGTTTACATTTTCTTCCAGTTCCTCATCAGTAAGGTCACCCCCATGATCAGCATTGATGGCATCTGGCGACACCTCTGGTCCATAATATATCATCCGTTCACTCGTGTTGAGATGATCTCGCATAGATATTTCCCTGTTACGGCGTCCTTTTCCGTCAAACGAGAACATCCCATGTATCATAAAGTTCGGCGCAAGATGACTCCCAGTCTTGTCTGCCTCAGCCTCCCTGCACAGAGCACATTTATTATCAAATCTATCTATCTTCAGTCCCATATTCTTTGTACTCCCTATACAACATCTCATACTTCAGCGACGAATAATCCAAATTCATTTCATACTCCTTTATCCTCTTTTCCTTCGCCACCTCATGCAGTCGTCTCTTATCATCGCCGCTCATATGCCGCCCATAATAAATCGCCACTGGCTTATAATAAATGGCCGAAGCTTTCTCATCAGTAATATCTCGTGGAGTCGAGTCAATCATTCGCCACTCCTTCTCATACGCCCATACGTCAGACTTCCATAGTGCGTTTTTAATCGACGCCGATATATCCGGCATCTTAGCCGGGAACCCAATAATTCTAAGAAACGCCCATGCGATATAATCAGAAATGTCAAACCTCTCCTCACTATACACAACAGGAAACAGCCCTACATTCTTAATTGGCTGCTCCAATGTCGGTCTGAAATCATATTCCAGCGCAAACCCCTTATGAGAATCTGCATAGTGGCTCCACATAAGAACACTTTCGACACTTTCACTAAAACACGCAATCGTCGAATACCTCTTGCTCATTTCCGACAGAATGGGAAAATACATTTCTATCTGGGATATGATTCTTTTCCTGGTTTCTTCTATTCTTTTCCCATAATCCTTGATATCCTCAATCGAAAATAGCGCCACCTTCAATGCATCAGTCATTTCCGTTGGAAGGATATGTCTCACTTCACTAGGCAAATTCCACCCTTCGGCAAACCAAGTCTTCATTTGCCCAAGAGTCTCTGTATTCATCACAGTGTTCACCCATTTCTCTACCCCTTCCAGGTCATACCTCACCAATGTATCATACGGATCATTAAACATATCCGCCGTCACCGCATATATGATGTCGCTTTGGAAAGCATCCACCGACAATTCGTTACACGCCCTAAATCGGAACAGACTCTTAGGCATCATCTCCCTTATCGCCTCCGAAACAGGGCGAGCCATTGCCTGTATATCCTCAGGCGCCGTCCCTTCAGGAATAACCGTAGAATACAGTCTCTTAGCAAATTCATCTCTGTCCATATCTTTCATGATCACACTTTCTCACTATCTTTAACAGAATCTATCTCCTGCGTCATCTTTTCTTAACCTTAATTCCACTTACTCCCCCATTGAGGCAAAAAGAGGCTTACTGCCCCCAGCCGTTTCCCCGCCAAATCTTCCTTTTAATCTTTAATCCTTTTTTCCAATCTCGATAGTCCTATTCTTCAGTAATGCCATCACATCATTCTTCAATGCAGTGATAAATTTCTGAACAGGCTCCTCTTTGATTGAATTTACATAATTCTCAATAAAAGTCAAGTCCTCTACTGCCATATTACCTTCAGAGGCTAATAATTCCTCCCTAAAGAAATTCAGCAGGGCATTTTGGTTAAAATCAATACTCAAGCCCTCTTCCTTAGTCATACGGGCTGCTTCCAGATACAGTCGTCGACCCTCTTCTATGTTTTTCCTCCTAAAGGCTACAAGACCGCGAGTAGCTTTGCTACATGCTTCAGTGCTCTTTCTCTTTTCGTCTTTCTTCAATGAGTCAATGACATTAAGCAGTTCTTCTGCTTCGTCAAGTTTGTTGTCACGAGCATAACAATAAGCCAGATTGTTTAGAAGCACCACGTCTTTTGGCCTGCATTTTAATCCTATCTTCATTATTTTTTCTGCAAGATTGTATTTCTTCAGATGTAGATAGGCAACCTCAGACCCCAATAGTGCAGCGTTTTGCGAGAATGGCATGTCATATAACCACACTACAGACTCTTGTAGTGCATCCTCATACTGGTCTGTATAATATTTATATAGACACTGTGCTTCATAGTTCCTCTGTACTTGTTTAGATTTTGCTCCCGTTATGTCCAATGGGATGCTATGGGCTTTTGCCCATTCTGCTTGGGCAAAGCTATTGTCATTTGGCAGAACAAGTGCCTGTTTGAAATAATCACGGCTTCTTTTTTTAGAACCGTCTAACAGTTCAACGGTGCCTAAAGTGCTGGCAAGTTCAGACAATGAGAATGCATCAAATTGACTGCTATTTAATAGACCTGCAGATTTCTTGATATATTTCGAGAACCGTTCCCTGACTAGGCTGATGGATATTTCCGATGCTAACAGCCAAGGGTCTTCCTTTACCATTTCATTTCTGATGACAACCTCGTGTGCAACATCTATATCGCCAATATCAAGATAAAACCTTGCAGCACTTCTCGTCACATAGCGATTATGAGTTCCCAACTGTCTGGCAATACTCATCATCCGCTTTGCCTTGTTTATCTGTCCTAATAACAAATAGCATCTCGCAATCTCAACATAAAGGATGGGATTATATGGATACAGTCGGATCCTTTCTTTTAGCAATATAATATCGCCGATGGTTTTCTCTGTCCCAAGTAATTTATCAAGCAGCCCGTCATTAACTATTTCATTTTGCGTTTTTTCTGCATCTCTGAAAACGCAACCTGCAAGTTTAATTTGCACAGTCGATGCCTTGTCTTTATGCGTCAAGATAAACTCTGCAGCATCCGTCACTTCTTCGAGTTCCATCTGGTCGTTTGAAACGGCTGCACTAATTAATTCTCCGGCAAACAACACATCACGATTATCCTTCCAGTCATTCACATATTCATCCAATGTGAATATCTGGTTGGCTATAGGCCGCAAATTATAGAAGCCGAGTTCTCCTATTGCGCAGGTATCTTGATAACTTCGCCAATTTGGTATAACACGACGCTCAATATCTTGAAATAATGAAGCCATCTTTTATCCTTTTAAGAGTTCAAGTTCTGCTTTCCTACTCAGATAGTCCAGTTCTGAAACAAAACGTTCAAGATTATAATTTGAGTCCGCCGACAATATAGTCTTCGGATGACCACGCCGTTGCGGGTCTGGACAACACAAATGCCTGATAACATTTAAGATTCTTTCTTTTAGGGGACTCTCTTCAATTGAGGTTTCTATATCCTGTAAGGCCTGCCCAAATGCATCCATCAGGTATCCCTTCACAGCATCAAATGGTATAGTATAATGAGCAGGATGGAAGTTTTCTGGCAAATATTTGAAAAGTATCCCGTTCATCGTTCCTCCCGTCAGATAATATACCATCAGGCCACCGAGAACATAACAGTCTGCCATATAGGCTCTTGTTTTCCAGTCCTCTATCATATAGCCGTATATCATCTCTGGTGGGGCATAATTATAATCGCCTTTGAACTCCCAATCATAGCATGTTTCATCTAATTCTGGGCATAATGCCTTACCTAATTCACCAATCTTAGTATTTCCTTTGAAAAGCAATATATTCGATGGTTTAAGACTCTGATGAGAAACGCCTGCGTTATGCAACTGCTGTATACCCACTGCCACATCATGCAGTGATCTCAGTTTCCAGGCAAAATCAAATCTCCTGTTATATGCAAGCAACTTCCTCACATCGCCGTCATCCTTCTCAAATATCAAATAGGGCACAATGCTATACATGTAGCCATCCACTTCTTCTTCGTCTGATTCTATGACAAATGCCACTTTTGTCACTCGTCTATTTTGGCAATGTATTGACAGGTCTCGCTCATAATGAAAGTCCTTTATCATCATTTCCAACAAATCGGTGCTCTTTTGCCCTTCTGTCTTGATTGACATATATCTGGAAAAATCTATAGCTTTCATATAGCATTTGACACCGTCTCTTTCCACTTCGTAATAGACCGAGAAGTCATTAACTACGTCCGTACCCTGTTTGGCGGGTTTCTCGATTTTTCTAAGTACTTTCCAGCCCGACGTCAAGGTCCGGCCTTCAAGTTCTTGGGCTGCGTATTTATGTTTCATTAGTTTGCAAACAGTTTTACGTTTCTAAGATAATAAGCATCCTGTACCCTGACGGCTACACAGATCATAGCATATATCTCGTAGACAATTGGGACAAAGCAGACCAGGAAATCGCAAAATGCAAGTCCGCCCGTCAGATAATAATCAGATATCAGTAGCATCAGACATCCAGCAATGATAATAACCGAAACAGGTATCAGCGCTTGACATCTTTTCAAAATCAGCATTTCCAACTCTTCTTTCTTCTCTATTGGTTCGTTCTTTATGCTTTGAATTTGTGAAATCAGTTGTTCATCTTTGTCCCACCTTCTCCATACATGATAAAGGGCGAACGATAGTAGTACTAAGAAAAAGGTGAAACTGTCACTAGGCAGTTTAACCACCAAGTCATCAATAATTACATCGTTCCAGGAAGGCAATACAAATGGTACTATCACTAGGGTTATTATAGCTGTCCACAATACCCTATACCATAATTCCCTCAGTTCCTTTTTTGTTGACTTCCTTTCATGTTGGAAAGCTTGATCCTGATAGTATACATTCTCTCCAAAGAATATTCTTTCACTCTGCTTCGACTGGTTAACCAGTAAATCAAACCTTATATTATTCAGCATGGAGTACTTCTCCAATAAAGGTTTTAGTTTTGCGTAGCCCACAGATGACAATCCGTTATAATGCATTATCAGCAGTTCGTAACTTGAAAGATGCGCTCTCAACACACAAGCATATCTGTATTTCTGTTCGTCATCAATCAGTTTATTGTCATCTATATAACGTAATATTCTATAAAAATATCTGAAGTAATGATCCAAATAACCTTGCACAAAGCCTTCATACCCTTTAATACCGTTTATTTGTATTGCTCCAGTCAAAGAGGTCTGGTCTATCATCATTTCGCCATAAAGGTATTTAAACACTTCTCTACCCTCTTTGTATTGGGTACGGTTGTCATTGTCCAAGGTTGTCCACTGTTGCAATCTTCTTATATTGTCAAAGGGGTCAACCACCTCAACCTTAAGACCTGATATGATGGTCTCAAAGTTATCGGTCATGTGAAAGAAAACATCTTCAAACTGCTTCCTATGATCTTCCTTTTTGTTCTTTCCATTTTCCTTGATTTGCCAGTATAGCGTCAAGATTACACCTGCAAATGCAAGTGATGAGAATAAGGTATTAATAAACCCCGTACTATCGCCAAACAGCCCTCGCTTTTCAGGGCTAAGACCATCTGTCTCTCTCAAAAAGTTAAAATGCGAAATGATATTATTCGCTTCACTAATGCCAATATAATAGATGCCCAACACCAATATCAATGCTATCAGCACCACATAAAAGTAATGTCTATTATCTTTCATTGTAGTATTGAGTTAGGTTAAAAAAACGAGCATACTCTTCATTTCGAGGCAGTCCCTGAAGGTAACACTTCACTTCTTTTTCATTTTCCTCAAAATGTATCAGTGACAAAAACTCTGCCCAGTATTCATCTATTCTCTTGTACAACTCTTCCAGGTCTTCTTTTTCGAAGACAGATACTGTCTTGGGACACTCATTAATCTCCCTAAGTTTCTTCGATAGGAAATCATTAGATGGAGCAAGTAGTTCACCGCCTTTGAACTGATCAAAAATCTCTTGGGCTTTCTCCTTTTGGTGATTAAACCTAAAGCCAATCACCGCTTTATGCTGATTAAAATCAGCATTTTCTGGCATTTGCAAAAGAAATGCCTTCTGGTTAAATGTCCTTGAGAATATGTGGAGCCCGATAGTGGTAAGGCTACGCATCAGTCTCAATGGCTGCCTAAGTTCATAGGCATATAGAACTCCCGTTCCTTCTTTAACGATCCTATATCTCCCAGTCGTGTTATCATAGGTCGTCACTGCATAAAACATTGCCACATCCAAGTTTGATGTCAATCCTACGTATGGCAGGCTTACACCATAGATGTATGCCAATCCGTATGGGTTTTCCAGACACAGGGTCTCACCGTTCGGCAGTTTTACCCCCCTTTTTAGCATTTCATAGAGCGGAAATGAGTTGATAAGCGATTCAAATTGCTGATAAGCAATTCTAAAACGACTGGCATTAAGCTCTTTAGATGTTTTGAACGGTTGGTTTACACAAGAATCACCCCTAAATAGCAAGCCTTGTTTAGTGATGTTCGGTTTCAACAACAATTTACCGTTCATCTGCCTTGACATAACATAGCCACTATCGCCATCTATTATTCTTTCCGATGGTGATAAATGCATCACTGGAAACTGTTTTAATGCATCCAGATAAATTTTCTGTACATCAGTAATGCTGACAATATCCTGTGAAGAAAAAATTGGCATATATTGTAATTATCTTATTTGTCTTGTTTGTCCGTTATTATCGCGACCTTTCTCCTTCCATTTCCCTGCCGTTCTCGGCTGGGCTCTTCTTGTCCCCCTATCCAGCGTCCTTGTCGCTGCCCTTATTTACTGTGCCCTGCGCTTTCTCCGCTGGGTTTTTCTTCCTCGCTTATTCCAAAAATATCTGCGACCAATATTATTACACGTTCCATGACCTTACGAAATCACTGATACTGCCATATATGGGATCGTTCAAATTCGGATATGCAGCAATCACATTCATAGCCCATCCAGGGCCGTGATTACCAACTTGTGGTATGAAGTTCTCCAGTTCGCCAACCTTAACGGGATAGACTTTCAACCCGTTAAGGATTTCTATCAGCCTTTCAAGCGCATTTCTTACATTCCCTTCTTGTATATAGCCCATACCCTGATGTTTTAGCGCATCCCATCGATTGTCAAGCAGTCCTTTAACATCTTTACTGAGTCGGTTAGCTTCTGTCTTGGATATTTCTTGATATCCTCTTTCAGCTATCTTTGCCCTAACGCCAGCAATAAATTTCTCTTCACTCATCGTGCCGTCTGGCAAATTCATAGCAGCGGCCACCGTATTGTAATCTTGTTCTACCAAGAGCCAATCCCCTCCGCTTTCTGTTACTATTCTTCTAACTAAATCCCTATCATTAAACACATCCAAGTCAGGTATTACCCTATAGTCCACGCCCAGTGCTTTCAGCTCTTTAATTATCAAGTGCATTCTTCCCTTGCCGCCACAATGGATAAAAAGTGTGTCTGTTCGTAACCTCTGCTGTTCCTTCTGATGCTCCAAAACAAGAGAATACAACTGGCAGTCAGAATCACTTTCACAGAGTATTGTATGCTCATAGAACAAACTGTCAAGCATATTGGAATGCCTCATAATCGGATCATTCCAGATGGTGTCAATATCATTCTGATTAAGAGATTTAATGTGATTTGTATCACCATCCCTCGTTATTCTTACTATCTTCACTCTCTGAGGGGCGGATGACAGCAATCCTTTTATCAGATCAATACTATGAGTCGATATAAATGCCTGTTTTTCGTTTAACAACTCAGGCAAGGCGTTTCCCAGTGTTCTTGCCTGTGGTGGATGCAGAAATGCCTCTGGCTCATCTAAAAGGAACATAGAATAATTGGGCATCATCAGGTTCATCAGTAGTCCGGCCAGACTCCTCACTCCGTCACCCTGTTCATGAAGTGCGGGCAAGTTTCGCATCCTCTCATAATACGCATCTGAAATCTGCGACACAAGCATTCCTCCTTGATTAATCCTTATTTCTGGCCCAATATGGAGATATATTTTTCGCGAGGCTTTATCATAGCAGTATACATTCTTCTGGAAGATTTTTAGGAATACCTGTGAGACTGCCTCCCTTATCGTCTCATCGGTCATATATTGGAGAGGATTCTGCTTTGGCTGATTCCTATCAATTACATCCTTCGGGTTAGCTGTCTCAAGTCTCTCTTCGGTCTTAACGTTCGAGACCAGAAACGCTCTAATACCTTCATTTAGCCGATTTCCTCGCTCTATCTCATTAAGTCTGTCTTGATAGATATTATAATGATACCCATGGTATTCATATGTTTGGTCAGCTCTTCTCAGAGCTAATGACATTCCTTTGACATTCTCTTTTATTCCCTCCAAATTGTGAATTCGCCTAACTACATCACGTACCACTATACTCCCATGTGGTGAGGACAGCAATCCGTAGATGTCTTTTAGTGACCTACTCTTGCCTGCATTGTTAGGACCTACGAATACCACAATATCAGTTGGGGACAGACCAATCTCTGTGCCATCGTTAAAAATAAGTCTATCTATCGAAACTCCTACCATATTAATATGATTATTTTAAAATATCTTTTCTCCCTCCGCTTTCCTCGCTGGGTTCTTGTTCCCTATGCTGCGATATTATCGCGGCTATCCTCATACCCATTGGTTCTTCCTTCTATATTGTTCGCATAATGCAAGGAGTCACAAAAACTGACTCAATCTCGGCTCCTTCAACTCTCCTGCATTCATCAGATTACGTCCACGTTTCAGATAATGTACGAGCAACTTTTCTTCTGGAGCATACTTGGAAGGATTTCGATGATTAGTCTCAATGAAACTAACCACTTCATTATACCTTGTCATCCATCGTTCTTCTTGTGTCATCGTTTCTCGTCACTATTCCCTGTGGCTTTCCGCAAGGTTCTTTATACCCCCATTGATTTCACCTCCCCTTCCACCATCTTCATCAGCTTCGGCACTATCAACTCTATCTGCCGACACTTCACCTTATTATAATGGTAGTCGATATCATCTATGAGAATAGTAGCCAACTCTTCAGGCATATCACCGCCAAAGCCTGCGGCTACAACAGAGATTGCTGCAAGTTTTCGAGAATCCTTTTCTTCTCTATAATACGACGACATCAGTATCGTGGGCAGCAGCTCATACAGGATGTTGCAATAATGCAAAAGGTCTGAGAAATAATCATCATCCTGAAGGAAAGCATCAAGCATCTCCTCTTGGTATTGTCGAAGCAAGAGGAAGAACTTTTCCTTTCTAAGTCTGCCCTTATAGAACTGAGGCAGCGTCATTGTCCAAAACAGGGCATGTGACAGTACTATACGTTCCTCAGAAGAATGATAATAAAACATCCTATCTTCCTCCTTTGGATGCGTTTCCTTTAGTTGTTGCTCCATTTGAGCAAACTTCTGTCTACGTATCTCCTTCAGTTCTTCTCTACTCTTTGCCATATATGATTTTTTGCTTCAAAATTTCACCAACTTACAATAACTCAGCCCCAATTCAGCGGCACAGGCTAAAGCATTATTCCCATCTTCCATTGTATGATATCCAAAAGTCCCATTTATATCATCGCCAGTCACCTCGATGATTCTTTTAAGATAGGGCAGATCTATTTCCGAATAAGAGAAACCCAGTACTATCATTTCTTCGATTCCAGTCAACATTTCAAAGTCGCTTTTATATTTCTCCATGATCTCCCCTACAGGTTTCCGAAATACATCAGCAAATTCTTGAGACATCTTTATATGCACCATGTCCTTATACAAGTCGGCATCCATCCTTATATTACGAGCGTCCTGCAGAGCATAGTCAGAAACGCCATCGCCCATACTGCCATGACCGAATACAAAGACGTTATTACCCACAGAACCATGAAGATGCACAACTCTGCTTTCATCAATACCATACAAATCCTCCAACGTTCTTGTGTAGTTGAAGGTAAAGAACAAGGCACTCCTGTCAATGTCATCAATAATAGATTCTGGTTCTGGAATTCCAATAGTCTTACTCCATTCCCCTAGTGCATTGTTGAGTTCACATTTCAACTTTTGCAAATCTAATCTCGTCACATCGTAAGGATAATTGTCAAGATTGAAACTTACGAGGCTATTTTCAAAGTCACACCAATTATCACTCTGACAGTCTTCGTCATTAGTGTCCCGTTAAAATTGGGACTTATTATTGTAACTTGTTGAATTTTAATGAATTGTGCCACTTTTTAAAGTAAACGGATTTGAAATGAAACATAAGGTAACAATTGAAGAAAGGCAGAAAAGCTTCTCTCATTTTCAACTCGTTAGAGTTTGTGTGAATGAAATTCTTATCCATTTGGAATTTTAACGGGACAGTAGTGAATATTTTTGTATCTTTGCACGCGCTATCACGCCGTACTTGCCCGTTAGGGCAGTGAAGGTGTGGGCGCAATATTTTATTGGTACAGCGTCTTACAACGCGTGTCTTTAGTAATTTGAATGTAGGAACCTCAAAAGTGCTATAGGGACATTTGCAGAGTGGATGCTTAGGACGTGGTTATATACGCCCCGTCGGTGTGTCGTGAGGCTCAATCAGAGCCTCAGGTACACTTAACGGGTGTGGACATATATAATCCAACGGCGTGAGCATGAATTCTGTCTGTTTTAGCACAGGTAATCCTACAACCTAAATTACGGACGGGCAGAGTGAGGTTCACGCTCTTTTTGTATACATAGGTCATTTCCGACCGAGTTTCCATTTTGAGCTTCGCTGATTCCAAGACGCACTGGCGTAACTGTCAGGTAATGAGTATGCAAGACGACGCTAAAGCGTTAAATGCTGGTGTTGAGGCTCCAAGTGAAAACGGGGGGCCTGCGGCGGAGCCGTACCAAAAGAAGCCCAAAAATTATCGCCGGTTGCGTAGCCTGACTACTAACCGGATCCTCCATCAGGAGAAAGAAAAGCCCGTTGTCCAGAAGGTCTTTGACCCTACAGCCTGGTATGTCTATGGCGTCAAACGGAACAAGGAGCTCGATGCTTGCTCCTTTCTCAAGGACCCCAAAAACATCCCGTTCGAGGTAGAAGCCTACGCTGCCGTCCAGCAAAAGAAAGTCAGGACCTATAAAAAGGGCCAGAAATCAAGTGGCTCCAAGAAACTCGTCGAGAAGGTCGTCATTCATGGCAAGATTTTCATCAGAGTTGACGAGTCCCATCGCGTGGACACCCTCAAACAGTGTCCCCTCTTGACCCATTGCATGGTCGATCCTACCCTTTCCAGAACCAAGGAAGGCTTTCGTGACTTCGCCCGCGTCCCTGACGCACAGATGCGTGCACTCAAGGCGGTGCTTCAACTCGCCGACGGTGATGTCGAGTTCTCAGAAGAAGTGCCGCCCCTGCTCCATGAGACCGTCGCTCTTAACGACGGCTTCCTCTCAGAGTCCGAGGCTCTGAAAGGCCTTCAGGGCACCGTCGAGATGGTCAACGGCAAGAAACGCGCCACCGTCATCCTCAACAACATCGGCTGCTTCAAGTTCACCCTCTCCATCGACGATCTCAAACGCCCCGACCGCAGTACGGAGGTTAGAGTGAGGGGAAAGCAAAGATAAAACGAAAAACTCTCGAAAATTTGCATCTTTCAGGAATTAGTTGTATCTTTGCACACGATGTATTAAATAAGCAATAATATGACAGCAAGAAAGCATCATCAAATCGTAGATGCCATTAGGGAAAAAGCCCAACAGATTGTTCCTCCTGGTTCTGAGGTCATCCTCTTTGGCTCTAGGGCTAGAGGCGATGCTCGAGATGACTCTGATTGGGATGTGCTGATTCTGCTCGATAAAGACCGTATTACTTCTCAGGATATTGATGACTATACATATCCACTTCGTGAGATGGGGTGGTATTACAATCAATGCATCAATGCCATCTTATATACCAAGCATGACTGGGAAGGTAGTATTGCCAGTCCTCTCCGCCAGAATGTAACAGAAGATGGAATTAGACTATGGGGCTGAATGAAGAAAACAGACGCGATGTCGTCAATTATAGGATAGAGAGAGCATATATTGCTCTTGACCAGGCCAAGAAGAATCTCCAGATCAATTGTCTTGAGGTAACAGCCAACAGGCTTTATTATGCGGCCTATTATGCAGCGTCGGCTTTGCTTATTGCATACGGAATACGTACAAAAAGCCACGAAGGAAATATCAGTCAGTTTGGACAGCAGTTTGTGATGACTGGTAAGTTGTCGAAGGATCTTGGTAAGTTCTATAATCAGTTATTTCAGATGCGCCTCACTGGTGATTATGGGGATACATTCGGATTGACAGAAGAAGATGTAGTTCCCAAAATCCAACCAACCGAGGATTTTATTAATGAAGTCACTACTGTCCCGTTAAAGTGGACTAATCGCTCTTTGAAATAATTGAAATTCAGTCTATTAGGCAGGTTTTTGAAATGAAACGGACTTGATTTTGTAACTTTGCAGCCAAAT
>JAEEGH010016580.1_pt1 | contig 15819 bp, 10 predicted proteins | sample 9134181 | NCBI WGS metagenome assembly JAEEGH01 (sample SAMN16246544, study PRJNA631951) | gut metagenome | biome: gut microbiome; feature: rumen; material: DP-attached | host: Bos | place: Iran: Karaj | collected 2018-10
CAATGCACTCTGCAGACCATCCGCGACCTGCCGTCTGGCGTGTTCCAGGGTGCAGGCGTGAAGACGGTGGTGCTCTTCTTCGAGAAGGGGAAGAAGACGGAGAAGATATGGTATTATCAGTTGAATCCCGGTCGGAACCTCGGCAAGACCAACGCTCTGAATGAGGAAGACCTGGCTGATTTCCTGAGACTTCAGAAGACGAAGGCTGACAGCGAGAATTCTTGGACTGTAGACTGTAGAGACTTGGGCGAGGATTGTGACCTCTCCGTGAAGAACCCGAATAAGTTAGAGTAGAAAGACGAGCGCACGCCACAGGAAGTTTTTGAAAATCTGAATAATCTGCAATCTCAGGCTGATGATATTTTGGAGGCTCTTCAAGAAGAGTTCTGGAAAGACGATATTGAAGACGTTTTCGGCTTTGCCGACGAAAATAGCGACGACTATATCGTTAATCATCGTCTCACGAAAGAAGAGAAGCGCGAATATGACGAACTTGTGAAACAGGCTGACGAACTCAGAGAAATGAAGAAATCAGCTAGTTCCGATGAAAGAGACAGCCTAAAGAGGAAGGTTTCAAAATTGTATGAAAGGATGGAAGACCTCATCGATAAATACAAGGATGATGAAGAAGAATATGAGGAGGATGAGGAATGAAAGAGGGCTGGACATATAAGAAGTTAGGAGAAGTCTTCAAAACATATGCTGGAGGCACACCTTCAAAAGCCAATAAAGCCAACTATATCAATGGCACGATTCCATGGCTTAGAAGTGGAGAGGTATGTAAGAAATATATAACAGAATCTGAGCTATATATTAGTGAAGAGGGATTAAGAAATTCTTCAGCGAAGTACTATCCTATTAACACAGTCTTAATAGCTATGTATGGAGCTACGGCAGCTCAATGTGGGATTCTAAAATTTGAGGCAACATCAAATCAGGCAGTTTGCGGTGTACTACCACAAAAGGACTTCCTTCCAGAATTTGTTTATTCGTATTTTGTTTATATAAAAGATGCTTTAGCTGCCCAAGCACAAGGTGGGGCTCAACCCAATATTTCCCAAGAGATAATCAAGAATGTCTATTTCCCGTGTATCCCTCTCTCTGAGCAGAAGCTGATTGTTTCTCGCCTTGATGCTGCATTCTCTCATATTGACGAGCTGAAAGTCAATGCTGAAAAGCAACTCTCCGAAGCCCGCGCCCTCCTCCAGAAATCCCTCGCTAAAGCAATGGAGCCAAAAGAGGGATGGGAAGAGAAAAAGTTAATAGAGATAACCCACGATAATTGTCCTATCTCCTATGGCATCGTGCAGCAGGGAGATCATATTGATGGTGGCATTCCTGTAGTCAGGCCTGTTGATATGAGAGAAAAGTATATCACAAGAGAGAATTTGAAATGTACAACACAAACAATTTCTGATTCTTATAAAAGAACGATCCTCAGAGGTGATGAATTATTATTAAGTGTTCGAGGAACTACAGGAATAATAAGTTTGGCAACTCCAGAATTGAAAGGATGTAATGTTAATAGAGGCATTGTACCTCTTTATTTCAAGGATCAAATTAATAAAGACTTTCTATATTATGAAATGGTGTCGCCATTATTACAATCTGTATTTGCAGAAAAGACTACAGGTTCGACATTGAAACAGATTAATATAAAAGATTTGAGATTGATTAAGTTATCTCTTCCTCCTCTCTCTGAGCAGCAGCGCATCGTTGAGCGTTTGGATGCTCTTTCGGCTCATGTCCGTGAGTTGGAGGAGTATCTGAAGAAGATCATTACCGAGTGCGATGCCCTGAAACAGGCATTATTGAGAAAAGTATTTGAATAACGAGATATGGACGAGAGGATACATCAAGAAGGCTATTTGGACTTTGACGAGTATATTCGTCAAGGTGAGCCAAGCCAAAAAGAAAAAGCAGGATATTGGCAGACTGCCATAGGCTTGCAGGCTGTGGACGGTCTGAAAACCTCTGACTATCTGAAGGCCACGGCCCGTAAGCATATTGAGGGAGAAATAGATATCGACGAGGCTCGTGAGTTGATAAAAGCCTATTATCGTTCAAAAACGGTGCGAGAGCCTGATGATGAAGCAAGGCAGGAAGCAGACAAGGCATCCGCCAACATTACTAAAATCCTCTCATCGAATACTTTTGATTTCAGCCCTAACAGCCTCATTTCACTTCATAGACGCATCTTTGAGGGCGTTTTCAAACATGCCGGGAAGTTGCGAGACTACGACATCACCAAGAAAGAATGGGTGCTGGAAGGTGATACCGTCAATTACCTGAATTGGGAAGATCTTCGCATGGCATTGAGTTACGACATCGAACAAGAGCGTAAATTCAGTTATAAGGGCATTTCACAAGATGATATGATAACCCATCTTGCAAGCTTTGTATCTGGTATTTGGCAGATACATGCCTTTGGAGAGGGTAATACGCGAACAACAGCAGTATTCACGATACTCTATCTGAGGCATATTGGCTTCAAAGTCACCAATGACATGTTTGCCCAGCATTCGTGGTATTTCCGCAATGCGTTGGTGCGTGCCAACTATAAGAATGCAATGAAGGGTGTTAATTACTCCCCTGTTTACCTGGAGCGATTTTTCCGTAATCTGCTGTTAGATGACCAGTGGGACCTTCGCAACCGCTATTTGCATATACGTCCCACAGCAGAATGGAGCGTGCAGCCTAATCTGACAACATCCGAACATACACCGAACAAGTACCGAACAAGTACCGAACAAGTACGGCTTCTCGTATCGGTAATAGGAAAAGATCATTTGTCGTTGAAGCAGATGATGGAAAGGACTCATCTCAAACATCGTCCCAATTTCATTGATAATTATCTGACTCCGGCAATCTCCGACGGCTATGTCCGTCTGTTATATCCAGACACCCCCCGTCATCCTCGTCAGAAATATCTACTGGCCGAGAAGGGGATGGCGTTGTTTTATGAATTGACTAAGAGCGAATAAGAATATGGATGAGAGTGCAACCAGACGGAAGAAGATAGACCCTGCGCTGTATAGTGCCGGATGGGAGCAGGTGCCTGAGAGTGAGATCCTCACAGAGCAGATAGCCCCTGGCCATGTGAGTGCCCTGCCTCAGAACCGCCACCCGAAGAAGGCCGACTATGTGCTGGTGTATCGGGGAAGGAAGCTCGCCATCATCGAAGCCAAGAGCGACGAGAAGGATGTGAGCGAGGGTGTGGAGCAGGCCAAGCTCTATGCCGAGATGATGCAGATACGCTTCACCTACGCTTGCAATGGCGATGAGATATGGGCTATCGACATGGGTGTGAAGGACAGGGAGGGGCGTTATGTCATTCCTTCTACTGAAGGTCCTGCTGATAAGTTCCCGACACCTCAGGAACTCTGGAAGATGACCTATCCCGATCAGAAACCGTGGCGGGATAAGTTTGTGCTCTGTCCTTTCAATCGTGGTGGTGGCAGAAGCGTGCGCTATTATCAGGAGAATGCCATCAACAATGTGCTGAATGCCATTGCCGACGGAGAGAAACGAATCCTCCTAACGATGGCTACAGGCACAGGTAAGACCTATACAGCCTTTCAGATCTGTTGGAAGTTATTTGAGACCAATTGGAATACGAAAGGAACGGACTTGAAGCCTCGCATCCTGTTTATCGCTGACAGGAACATACTGGCTAATCAGGCCAAGAACGACTTCGAGCAGTTCCATGAGGACGCGATGGAGCGCGTAACGGCAGAACGCCTGAATAAGAAGACTGGCGACGGGGCTCTGAATGGGAAGCTGCCGAAAGCCAGGAATATCTATTTCACCATCTTCCAGACGGTGATGGGCGACGACGACAGCGGACAGCCTTATTATAAGCAATGGCCGAAGGACTTCTTCGACTTCATCATCATCGACGAGTGCCACCGAGGCGGTGCCAACGACGAGAGTGAATGGCGCGAACTGATGAAATGGTTTGAGCCTGCCGTTCAGTTGGGTATGACGGCCACACCGAAGAGAAAGGTAAACGCCAATACATACGACTACTTCGGGGAGCCTGTCTATACCTATTCCCTGAAACAGGGTATTGAAGACGGCTTCCTGACTCCCTTCCGGGTGAAGATCTCAGAGTCGAACATCGACACCTATCAGTATGAAGAGGGCGACGATGTGGAGAGGGATATCGACATCACGAAGACCTATACGGAGAAGGACTTCTATCATGGTGACATTGAGATGAAGCAACGAGATGAACACCGTGTGAAGGAATTCCTCGAACAGATGGAGAATCCTGATCAGAAGTCGCTCGTGTTCTGTGCCACCCAGCAGCATGCGATGATTGTCCGTGACCTGATCAATAAGAACAAGAAAGTGCCCGACTCCAACTATTGCCAGCGGGTAACGGCTGACGATCAGGCGAAAGGTGAAGAGCAGCTGAAACTGTTCCAGAACAACGACTATATCCGTCCCACCATTCTCACCACCTCGCAGAAACTCTCTACTGGCGTGGATGCCCGAAATGTGAGGAACATCGTGCTGATGCGCCCTGTGAACAATATGGTGGAGTTCAAGCAGATATTAGGAAGAGGCACCCGGCTCTTTGATGATAAGTACTACTTTACCATCTACGATTTCGTTGGTGCCCATAGGAGATTCAATGACCCAGACTGGGACGGCGATCCCTTCTGCTCGGTATGTGGCAACTATCCGTGTACTTGCAGGAAACGGCCACCCAAGCCTTGTCCGAAGTGTGGAAAGTTCCCCTGTGAGTGTCCGCCTCCGCCACCTCCGAAGCCTTGTCCTGTATGCGGTAATCTGCCGTGTACCTGTCCGGGCGGAAACAAAAAGAAGGTGAAGGTCAGGCTTTCGCATATCAGGGAGTTGCTATTACATACAGACTGGCATGAGCGTATTCAGTTTGGCGACGAGATGATCACACTCGGTGATTATGTTGATAAACTCAAATTAAGGCTTCCCAGTATCTTCGAGGATGATGAAGAACTGCGCGAGAGGTGGAGCCAGCCGGAGACACGTCAGCAGCTGCTCGAGCTGTTAGAGGAAAGCGGATTCCAGGAAGACAAGCTCAATATGCTGCGTGAGTTTATGGGCTATGAAGACTGTGACATGCTTGATGTGCTTGAGTTCATTGCCTATAATTCCACACCCATAGAACGAGAGCGCAGGGCTCAGATTCTGCGACAGGTGGAGGCCGGAAAGCTGAACCGGCAGCAGATGGACTTCGTGAACTATGTGCTTGACCTCTATGTCAGGAACGGCTTCAAGGAGCTGGATTCCGACAAGCTCAGCACCATCCTTGAAATGAAATATCATTCGCTGACCGACGCCATGAACCAATTAGGGCTGAAGCCCAACGAAATGAGAGCCTTCTTCCTGGATATTCAGGAGGAGCTGTATAATGGCTTGGCAGTGGTCAACTACAAAAAGAGGAATAATGCAGAAGATGAGTACATGCCTCAGTACCTCATGGCTGCAGATCCATTACTTCCCCCGGATCCGGATTGAGTACATCGGGCGTACAATGAAGCCATCGACAGTCTTGTTAGTGAAGTATCGTAGAATCAATCATATCGTCCTTTAACTGTGCATTATGCAATTGTGCAATTGTGCAATTTGATATAAATTCAAACGTGACATCAAAGGGAATCGCCCGTCCCCAAGCATTACGCTGGAGGACAGGCGATTGGTTTGAAGGTTGGTGCTTGAAAGCACCTGGGTATAGAGGGTATTACTTTGAGTCAGCCTCGGCCTGCTGAGTCTCGGGGGCATCAGCACCGTAGAGGTTGTAGTAAGCGTTGTAGCGGTTGTAACCCCAGTTGCTGTTCAGACGGTCGGGATCGAGCTCCTTAGCCTTGTCGTAGTACTTGATGGCCTCCTGGTAGAGGGCCTTCTTCTGTGCGGGATCCTCAGTGTTCTGAGCGGTGATGCTGATGGCAGTACCTGCATAGGTCTGGAGGGCAGCGTTGTCAGACTTCAGCTCAACAGCCTTCTTCAGATACTTGGCAGCCTCGGCGGGATTGTCGTTGAGCATACCGAGACCTTTGTCGGCAAGGGCCACGAAGTTGTTGGGGTTCTCAGCAAGGGCATCGTCGAGCACCTTCTCGGCACCGGCCTTGTCGCCAGTTGCAGACAACACGTTGTAGAGCTTCTCCATCACACCGTCGGTCTTGTGCTCAGCATAGATGTCACGGAGCTGGCCGATGAACTTCACGGAGTCTTCTCTGGTCTTGAGACCTTCGCCGAGGATTTCGAGCTTGAGGTTCAGACATCCTTCGTACTCCTCGGGATCCTTCATGGCGATGTCACAAAGCTGGAGGGCCTTGGCCATATCCTTGTCCTGATAAGCGAAGACTGCGGCAAAGCGGGCAACCTGTCCGAAGTAAGGCTTCTGGGCAGTACGGTCGCAAGCAGCGAAGAGGGGTGCTGCATCACTCATTGCGAACATTTCCCAGAACTTGCGGGCCTTGGCGTTGTCCTTAGCCTGGACAGCCTCCTGACCGGCGTTGACGAGAGCGTTGCGGGGACCCATCCAGAGACGGCTGGCATTCTTCTCGGCGAACTTCGGGGCTACCTTGCCCTTCTCGTTGGGCTGCTGGTCGTAAGTGTCGCACTCAATGGCATTGACGAGGGCGTTGTAAGCCATCTCTGCCATCAGGTCCTTGTCGATGGGCTTCTCAGCCTGTCCCATCTGCTTAGCGAGCTGGTTCTCGGTCTCAATGGTGCTCTGCTTGTTGAAAGCGTCATAAGCGAGATCGACGAGCATGTTGTAGGCAGCGGCCTTCTCCTGAGCGTTGGCCAGCTGGTCGATAGAGTTCTTCACCTGAGCCTCGGCCTCTGCAAAAGCCAAGCCTTTCAGATTCTTCTTGAGCGCTTTGAAAGCGTCACTGTCACCGGCAAAGGCAGTAGCACTGGCTACAACCATCATTGCCATCATCATGATTTTTTTCATAATTGTTTGGATTTGTTAGAAATGTTATTGTTCGTTGTTATTATTCTCTGTATCGGGTGTCTCGATAGTGGTCTCGGCGGGGATCTCCTCGTTGAGCACCTCGGCCTCCTCGAACTCTTCATCTTCCTCGGAGTGCTGCACCTTGCAGACGCTGGCGATGGTGTCGTTCTTCTTGGCGAGGTTGATGAGACGGACACCCTGTGTGGCACGGCCCATGACACGGACATCGGCCACCTTCAGGCGGATGAGGATGCCGGACTTGTTGATGATCATCAGGTCGTTCTCATCGGTGACCACCTTGATGGCTACCAGACGGCCGGTCTTCTCGGTGATGGCGAGGGTCTTCACACCCTTCGCACCACGGGCGGTCTTACGGTAGTCCTCCACCTCAGAGCGCTTGCCGTAGCCGTTCTCTGAGACGACCATGATGGTCTCCACGTTCGGATCGTTGACGCAGACCATGCCTACCACCTCATCGTCGCCACCGTCGAGGCGCATACCGATGACACCGGTAGAGACACGGCCCATCGTACGGACGTCGTTCTCGTCGAAGCGGACGGCACGACCGTTGCGGTTGGCGAGCAGCAGTTCGTTGTGACCGTTGGTCAGACGAACGCCTACCACTTCGTCGCCCTCGTTGATGTTGATGGCGATGACACCTGCGGCGCGTACATTTTTATAAGCGTCGAGGCAGGTCTTCTTGATAATACCCTGCTTGGTGGCGAACACAACGTAGTGCGACTTCAGGAACTCCTCGTCGTTGAAGTTCTTGATGCGCAGCACGGCGTTGATGGAGTCGTCGGAATCGATGTTAAGCATATTCTGGATGGCACGGCCCTTCGAGTTCTTGTCGCCCTCGGGGATCTCGTAGCACTTCTGCCAGTAGCAACGGCCCTTCTGGGTGAAGAAGAGCAGCGTGTTGTGCATCGTGGCGGGATAGATGTATTCGGTGAAGTCGTTGTCGCGATGGCGTGCAGCCTTGGCACCGACACCACCACGGCCCTGCTCATGGAACTCATCGAGCTTGGTGCGCTTGATATAGCCCATGTGGCTGATGGTAATGACCACAGGATCGTCGGGATAGAAGTCCTCGGCATTGAACTCATGGTCGAAGGGAATGATCTCCGTACGGCGGTCGTCACCATACTTCTCCTTCACTTCGAGCAGGTCGTTCTTCATGACTTCCTTACAACGCTCGGGGTTGTCGAGGATCTCCTGCAACTCAGCAATGAGCTTCTGCAGGTCGTCGAACTCTTGATGGAGCTGATCCACACGCAGGCCAGTGAGCTGAGCCAGACGCATGTCAACGATGGCCTTTGACTGGAGCTCGTCGAGCTCGAAGCGAGCCTCGAGGTTACGCTGGGCATCGGTCGGGGTCTTACTATTTCTAATAATGTGTACCACCTCGTCGATATTGTTGACGGCAATGATCAAGCCTTCGAGGATGTGGGCACGCTCCTGGGCTTTACGCAGGTCGTACTTGGTGCGACGGATGGTCACATCATGACGGTGCTCTACGAAATATTTCACGCACTCCTTCAGCGAGAGCAGACGGGGACGACCCTTGACCAGAGCAATGTTATTCACTGAGAATGAGCTCTGTAGGGCGGTCATCTTAAAGAGCTTGTTGAGCAGTACGTTGGCATTGGCATCGCGCTTTACATCGACAACGATACGCATACCCTGACGACCTGACTCATCGTTGACATTGGCCACGCCCTCAATCTTATGCTGGTTAGCGAGATCGGCGATATAGGCTACGAGATCGGCCTTATTGACACCGTAAGGAATCTCGGTGACGACGATCTTATCGTGGGTGTCGCCAGTCTCAATCTCTGCCTTGGCACGCATCACGATACGGCCACGACCGGTCTCGTATGCATCACGCACACCCTGTAATCCATAGATGTACGCGCCCGTGGGGAAGTCGGGACCCGGGATGTATTGCATCAGGCCATCAGTATCGATGTCGGGGTTGTCGATATAGGCACAGCAGCCATCAATGACCTCACCCAAATTGTGGGTAGGCATGTTGGTAGCCATACCGACGGCAATACCATTACCACCATTCACCAAGAGGTTAGGTACCTTGGTAGGCATTACGGTAGGCTCTTCGAGCGAATCGTCGAAGTTGGGCGCCATATCGACGGTCTCCTTCTCGAGGTCGTCCATGATGTGCTCGCCCATCTTTGAGAGACGGCACTCAGTGTATCGCATGGCAGCAGGTGAGTCACCGTCGACGGAACCGAAGTTACCCTGGCCATCGACGAGGGTGTAACGCATATTCCAGTCCTGTGCCATACGGACGAGGGCACCATAAACTGAGGAGTCGCCGTGGGGGTGGTACTTACCGAGCACCTCACCTACGACGCGCGCACACTTCTTGTAGGGCTGCGTGGATACGTTGTTAATGTTCATCATACCGTAGAGGATACGGCGGTGGACGGGCTTAAAGCCGTCGCGGACATCGGGAAGGGCTCGGGCTACAATGACTGACATGGAGTAGTCGATGTAGCTGGATTTCATCTCTTCTTCGATGTTGATTTTGATAATTCTGTCGTTGTCGAATGTCTGATCCATAAAAACCTAAATTTTGCGTTTAAGGGCATTTTTAAGCCCGCTGACGCGTTTTTAACCGTGCAAAGGTAGTTATTTTTTTGCATCCCACCAAACCTTTTAAGCTTATTTAGCGGAAAGTTTTTTGGATTTTTGGCACGGTGTTTGCAGAATTATTTGTAACTTTGCACAGAATATGACAAGTCAGTTTACACCCAAGGTATCCGAAATCCTCGCCTATTCGCGTGAGGAGGCTGCCAGATTGGCCAGTCGTTCGGTAGGTCCGGAGCATCTGCTATTAGGTATGCTCAGGATGAAAGACGGTCCTGTGATCGACGTGTTCCGCCGTCTGCAGCTGAACCTGCCATCGATCAAGACCGAGCTCGAGAACCGCGTGAGGGAAGACGAGATACGACAGCCCATCTACACCAACGAGCTGGTGCTCAACGAGAAAGCCAGCAACATCCTGAAGCTGGCCGTGCTCGAAGCCCGCATCCAGCGCACCACGAAAGTTGACGAACAGCATCTGCTGTTGGCCATCCTGCATGATGCTGCCAACAACAGTGCCAAACAAATATTAGAATTGAACAATATGAATTACGAAGATGCGATGGCGATGCTCTTCGCCCCGCAAAATAAAGAAATCAGAAACGGCATCGGACTCCCCGACGAAGACGAGGAGGAATTCGAGGAGGTAGGCGCCTCCGGGAAATCCGGATCAGCGGGAAAATCCGGCACTACCGCCACCACCCAGAAGAAGCCGGAATCGAAGACGCCCGTGCTCGATACCTTTGGTACCGATCTAACGGCAGCTGCTGTTGAAGGCAAGCTCGATCCCTGCGTAGGCCGTGAGAAAGAGATACAAAGGGTGATTGAGATCCTCGGTCGCCGTAAGAAGAATAATCCTATCTTAATAGGTGAGCCTGGTGTGGGTAAGAGTGCCATCGTAGAAGGCCTGGCCCAGCAGATAGCCGCCCACCATACCAGTCCGATGCTCTTCGGAAAGCGTATCTACACCCTCGACATGACGGGCGTAGTGGCTGGTACGAAGTATCGCGGACAGTTTGAGGAGCGTCTGAAGGCGCTGATGAAGGAGATTGAGGCCAATCCCGATGTCATCGTGTTTATCGACGAGATACACACGCTGATAGGTGCCGGTTCGACACCGGGCTCGATGGATGCCGCTAATATCCTGAAGCCTGCATTAGCAAGAGGCACCATCCAGTGTATCGGTGCCACCACCCTCGACGAATACCGCAATTCGATTGAGAAGGACGGTGCCTTGGAGCGCCGATTCCAAAAGGTGATTGTGGAGCCTACGACAAGGGAAGAGACCTTGCAGATTCTCAGGAATATCAAGGATCGCTATGAACATCATCACCACGTGACCTATACCGACGAGGCCCTGATGGCGTGTGTCAATTTGACAGACCGCTACGTGACAGACCGCTTCATGCCCGATAAAGCTATCGACGCTTTAGACGAGACTGGCTCGCGCGTACATCTTTCTAATGCACAGATTCCACCCGAGATTGCAGAGAAGGAGCAGGAGATTGCACGATTGAAGGAGCGCAAGAACCAGGCTGTGAAGAATCAGAACTTCGAGTTGGCTGCGAGCTATCGCGATCGTCAGACCGTCTTGGAGGCAGAACTCAAGGAGATGAACGAACGCTGGAGCAAGGGCGAAGGCGAAGAGCGTCAGGTGGTGGATGCCGAGCAGGTGGCTGATGTGGTGTCGATCATGACGGGCGTACCTGTGCAGCGTATGGCTGAGCAGGAGGGAATCCGCCTGAAGGGAATGTCGCAAGAGCTGAAGGGCGCTGTGATCGGACAGGACAAGGCCATCGACAAGATGGTGAAAGCCATCCAGCGCAACCGTGTGGGACTGAAGGATCCCAACCACCCCATCGGCGTGTTTATGTTCCTCGGTCCTACGGGTGTGGGAAAGACCTACTTAGCCAAGAAGCTGGCAGAATTCATGTTTGGCAGCAGCGAAGCCCTGATTCGTATCGACATGAGTGAATATACGGAGAGCTTCAATACATCGAGACTCATCGGTGCCCCTCCGGGCTATGTGGGCTATGAGGAAGGCGGACAGCTAACGGAACGCGTGCGTCGTCACCCCTACTCCATCGTGCTGCTCGACGAGATTGAGAAAGCCCATGCCAATGTGTATAACCTGTTGTTGCAAGTGCTCGACGAAGGACGCCTCACCGATGGCAACGGACGATTAGTGGATTTCCGCAATACGGTGATCATCATGACCTCGAACGCAGGAACCCGTCAGCTGAAGGATTTCGGACGCGGTGTGGGTTTCAGTGCTGCAGGCAGCAATGGCCTGATGCTTAACGAAGAGGATAAGGAACATGCACGCAGCATCGTACAGAAAGCACTCTCGAAGCAGTTCTCGCCAGAGTTCCTGAACCGTTTAGATGAGATCATCACCTTCGACCAGCTCGACATGGAGGCTATCAAGCAGATTATCGACATCGAGCTGACGGGGCTCTACAAGCGCATCGAACAGATTGGCTACAAGATAGACCTCTCAGAAGAAGCCAAAGAGTTTGTGGCATCGAAGGGCTACGATGTGCAGTTTGGTGCCCGTCCGCTGAAACGCGCCATCCAGAATTATATCGAGGATGGGGTCAGCGACCTGATCGTGAACGGCAGCCTGCCCTTAGGCTCCACGATCCACATCACACTCCACGAAAACAAGAATGAGTTAGCCTTCAGCTAACTCATTCTTTTATAAATTCTCGCACTCTTTGAGCCAGAGGGTATAAGAGGCATCGCTCGGCATGCGCCAGTCGCCACGGGGCGAGAGACTTACGGTACCCACCTTCGGACCATCGGGCAGACAAGAACGTTTGAACTGCTGGGTGAAAAAACGGCGACAGAAGGTGGTAAGCCATTTTCTGATCGTTTCATCATTGTAAGTCTTGGCGAAGGCTTTCTGCGCCAAGACATAGATTTTCTTCGGGCTGAAGCCAAAGCGCAGGAAATAATAGATGAAGAAGTCGTGGAGCTCGTAGGGACCCACCAGGTCTTCCGTCTTCTGCTTGATCTTGCCGTTCTTATCAGCTGGGATCAGCTCTGGCGATATCGGTGTATCAACAATATCCAACAATGTATCTGTAGCCATCTCGCCAGCCACATACGTCACTAAGTAGCGGATCAACGTCTTGGGCACACCCGCATTCACACCGTACATCGACATGTGGTCGCCATTATACGTTGCCCATCCCAAGGCCAGTTCAGACAGGTCGCCGGTACCCACCACGATACCATTCACCTGATTGGCCACATCCATCAGGATCTGCGTACGCTCACGGGCCTGACTGTTCTCGTAGGTAGTATCATGCACCTTGGCATCATGGCCGATATCCTCGAAATGCTGCGTCACGGCCTTGGCGATGCTGATCTCACGGATGGTCACGCCTAAGGTCTTCATCAGCGTCATCGCATTGTTATAGGTACGGTCGGTAGTACCGAAGCCCGGCATCGTAATACCGATGATTCCCTTGCGATCGAGACCCAACTTGTCGAAGGCCTTCACCGTCACCAATAATGCCAACGTGGAATCGAGTCCACCACTGATGCCTATCACGGCCTTGTTGGCATTGATATGATAGAGGCGCTTGGACAGACCTGCCACCTGGATATTCAGAATCTCCTCGCAAGTGGTCTGCATATCGGCCTCCTTCGGAATGAAGGGATGGGGATCGATGTCACGGATCAGCTCGAAGTCGCGAGGCGTAACCGACTTAGCCATCACCCGACGGGCAGATGCCTGGCGCTGGGCGTTGATGAACGTAGTGTTATGACGACGCTCCGTACGCAGACGTTCCACATCGACCTGTGCAATCTGTATCTGTGGCTGGAAGGAGAAGCGATCGCCCTCTACCAACTGCTTGCCGTTCTCGAACACCATCGCAGCACCGCCATAGACCACATCCTGCGTAGACTCGCCAAAGCCACAGCTGGCATAGACGTATGCACTGATGGTCCGGGCACTCTGCTGAGCCACAAGCGAACGCAGATAATTATGCTTGCCTAAGAGATCGTCGCTGGCAGAGAGGTTCAGGATGATATCTGCACCCGCGAGGGCAAGGTTATTGCTGGGCGGAATGGGTGCCCACACGTCCTCGCAGATTTCGATACCAAACTTCACGCCATCGCACGTGGTGAAGATCACCGGCTCAGGACTGATGCTCACAGGACTACCTGCCAAATAGAAATCGGCTGGGGAGAGATCCTGTGCAGAGGCAAACCAGCGTTTCTCGTAGAACTCGCCATAGTTTGGCAGATATGTCTTGGGGATGATGCCAAGGATGGAGCCCCGCTGGATGACGGCTGCACAGTTATAGAGCAGATCGTTGACCACCACGGGCAGTCCTACGACTGAGATGATATCAAGCTTGCGGGTGAAGTCGAGCAACAGCATCAGTCCCTCCTCGGCCTTGTCGAGCAACAGCTGCTCACGGAACAAGTCCTGACAGGAATAACCCGTGATGCAGAGTTCGGGAAACACGATCATCTCCACGCCCTTGCCCTCAGCCTGGGCGATAAGACTCTCTATCTGCTGGACATTATATTCCACATCGGCCACCCTCACGACTGGCACACCTGCAGCCACTTTGATAAATCCGTATTTCATATCTTTACTTTTTGAACATCATTTTCAATAATCGTATAAATCAGCGCCGGTTCCTCGAAGAAATCATTCTCCTCGAAAGTGTGGAGCTTATAGAATTTCACACCATCGATGCGTAACGGCACATTCACAGGCGGTTTCAGCAGGAAATGCTTGTCGCGCTTATAAGCCAGCATCTGGATACAGACATGCTCCAAGCCCTGCAGATCCTCGCGCCCGAACTCCTCGATGAAAGCCTTTGTATTAGGTTCCACCTCGCCGATAGCCCGCACGCTGTAAGCCGTACCCTCTGCCGAGAGCAAAGTATAGCGAAGGTAATAGTTGCTGTCGTTCACTAAATACGACTCGAAACGCGTCTGCATCAGCTCCTTCACATTCATCGGCACAAAGGCCAGATAGGCGCTGAGCTTGTCGCCGCCCCTTCTTTCGAGAGGTGAGTGGTGAGAGGTAAGAGGTGAGAGATTACTCTGCTGAACCGTTGTTTCGGATTGTTTATCTTGCATTTCTCTTACCTCTGACCTCTTACCTCTCACCTCTGAATTCTGACCTCTTACTTCTATCACATGCCTGGTATCATAATCCTCTTCGCCAATGACCACCACCTCAGTGATGCGCATGGGCACATCGAAGCCGTCCTCGTCTTCAACGAGCACGATATCCTTTCCCTGGAAGCCGGACACACGTCCGCCTCCGACTTCACTTAGAAACCTTACTCTATCTCCTATTTTCATCAGAATCCCTCCCGCATAACTTTTTCAACATCAATCTTGCTCTTGTTGTTCAAAAGGTCCGACTCCTGAGGAATGTCAGGCACAGTGATCACAGGTTCGTCGTCCAACTCCTCAAGCATCTCACGGGTCTCATCCATGGCCTTGGGGATGTCATCATGCACGAGCGAATCAGCCACGAAATCCACGGGACGATAAACCGGTCCTCTTTCTCCGTAACCCGACATTGTTAGTGAAACCATGGCTATGACCAATAAATAGATTTTCTTCATATTGATAGTTTTAAATTCTGTCTACTTGTTTCACGCCTTTCACCACACGCAGTTTTTTGATCAGCGTCTCCAATCGCGAGGTATCGTCGAGCATCACTTCGAGATTGCCACTGAACAGACCGTCGTGGGAATCGATATTGATGGAGCGCAACACGAGCTTCTCGTCTTTCGAGATGATACTCGTCAGATTGTTCACGATGCCGATATCGTCGGTACCGATGATGCGCAGGGTGATGGAATACTGCGACGAGCCCTTCCCACTCCACTTGGCCTTGACGATACGATAACCGTAACGGCGTCGCAGCTCAGGCGCATTCGGGCAGTCGGTACGGTGAATCTTGATACCACCATTGATGGTAACGAAACCGAACACCGAGTCGCCATAGATGGGCGAACAGCAGCGTGCCAGCTGGTAGTCGATGCCCTTCAGGTTACGGTCGATGATGAGCACATCATCGTTCATCGGCACATTCAAGCCAGCCACCTTCGACTCGTCGAGTTCGAACTCACTGGCACTACGGGCCACATTGTCGCCCGTCACCACCTTCTCACCCTCCTTCAGCTCGAGGTATTTCTCTATCACGTCGTTGGTATCGAGGATACCGTCGGCAATCTGCTTATAGAAATCGCTCACCTCCTTGAAGCCCATCTTCTTCACCA
>JAEEGH010016582.1_pt1 | contig 15819 bp, 16 predicted proteins | sample 9134181 | NCBI WGS metagenome assembly JAEEGH01 (sample SAMN16246544, study PRJNA631951) | gut metagenome | biome: gut microbiome; feature: rumen; material: DP-attached | host: Bos | place: Iran: Karaj | collected 2018-10
CATCTTCACCTGTCCGTCGGTGGCCAAGGGCGGTCTCATCTCGAGCGTCGTTCCGTTCGTTACCCACCAGGATTCTTCGGAGCACGACGTGAACGTCATCGTCACCGAACAGGGTGTTGCCGACTTGCGCGGCAAGAGTCCCATGCAGCGTGCACAGACCATCATCGAGAACTGTGCGCACCCCGACTACAAGCAGCTGCTCTGGGACTACCTGAAGCTGGGCACCGGCGGCCACACCCGCCACTGCCTCACCGCAGCCTTCGCCATGCACGACACGCTGGCCCGCAAGGGTGACATGCACCTGACCGATTTCTCGGAATACATCAAGAAATAATAACAAGCAACAAACCTAACTAACAGGCGAGGCGGGCTTCCATCACGGAAGTCCGCCTCTTCGATGCTATATATACTAACTATCTAAGACTAAAAGTTTATACCGAAATTAAGCATCAGCGCAGAATTCTTCGCCTCGTCGAAAACATCATGACCAACGTTCGACAGTCCGAGGTCGTAGGTCACGTCGGCATAGAGCATCTCATACTGAACGCCCACACCCAGACGCAGACCACCGTCGAAACGCTTGAACTGGTCGTAGTCGCCACCGAAGGCATTGTAAGACTCGCGTGCATAATAGTTCTTCACCTTGCCGCTGACGCCTGCAGCCACATATCCGCCAAAGAAGGGCTGGATAGAGAAGCTGCGGTCGAAGTTATGGATATACTTCAGCACGAAAGGCATCTCAAGGTAGTTCAGAGAATACTTGAAATCGTGGTCACCCTTGCCGCCCTTCTCGGTGTAGTAGAGTCCGGTTTCGAAGAACAGGGGAACGTAGGGCGAAACATTGAATCCGGCAGCCAAGCCCGCATTCAGTCCGGTCTTGGTGGAGCCGCCGTCGAAAACGTCGTTATCAGAAATCACCGAAGAGAACGACGGACCCACGCGGAATCCCACATAGAAAGGCATCGTGCTATAGTTGCCGTAGTGTGAGTAGCCTCTGCTGTTGCGATGGCTGTAGTCCAGGCGTCCCGTGTTACGGTTATAGTAACGACTGTTGCGATAATTCTGGGCCGAAGCCGGCATCACGGTCACCAGACCGACCAATGCCATTAAGATATACTTCTTCATATAATCTGATGTTTAATGGTTCACGGTGCAAAGGAAATTCTTTTTCCTGATATAAAAAAGGAACTTTCCCTATAAATTGAGGGAAAATCCCTATTCAATTTAGAGTTTAGAATTAAGAATTAAGAATTAAGAGCTATAGTTTTTTTGGCGGATTGGATTAAAATGCTTACTTTTGCATTAAGCTTTTAAAACCGCGAGCATTACTCGTTGACATAGATGAAGACAAATTTGAGAAACTATCTTATCTTAGCAGCATTGCTTTTGATGTGTTCATCATCGAAGGCAGACAATACCAGCAAAGCCACAGTAGGGCTGACTATCGACAGCGCGGCCGTAGTAGCTGAGAGCCAGTCTTTTGGACGGCGAATTCATGATGTCGTTACACGAGAAGGGCTTGACTATATGCTGCTGAAATTCCGCGAGACCACAAAAAGCGGGAAATGGCTGCAGTTCAAAGGTGAGATAGGCGCATTTAGCATCAAGGAGTCTAAATTGTTGTGGACTTACCCGTTTGACTACAGAAATTCATTAGCCTATTGCACGAAAGCAGGAGTAGCCGTCACTAAGGGTAATAAGTTCATAATGCTGGATCCGAATACAGGTAGTGTTCGGTGGCAGGACAAGTTCACCCCCGTTCAATTCGACGACTCAACCAATATTGTTGTCGGCTATTCCGGACCGAGGTCAAGTAAGCTGAGCGGCTACGACATGACAACCGGACAGCTGTTATGGACTGCCAGCATGCCGCACGACAAGAACTGGGGCTGGAATCATGTCATACGTGAGGACTCAGTCCATTGGCTCGTTGTTGCTGATGACCTGAATCGCCTGAACATCCGTACCGGCGAGGTCTATGCCTACGAAGCCAAGACGGGTGTTACCGATGTGAAGGGCTCCATTCTGTCGGGATTGTTGATTGCCAGCGCTGGCGTTGTTGGAGCAATGGCTACGGGCTATGCTGCCTATCCGGCGGGAGTTGTAGGCCCTAATGTCATCAATCAGCTGCATTCCAATGTGGTTCAAGACGACTCCGTCTTTTTCTTTGCCGACCGTGAGCAAATGGCTTGCCTTGACAAAGACATGAAAACGGTATGGAGTTATGAGTTCCCATCCAAGACCTCTGCCTTTTCCCGACTCGTCTGCAATGATAGCACGCTCTATATGTTCAATCTTGGTTTTGGGCTGAAGAACGGACAGCAGCGCGCAAAGATGGGACGCCCATTTATCGCTGCCTTTGACAAACGAACGGGAGCATGCCAGTTTATGAACATGCTCAGTTTGAAGAAAGACATGGTGGAGGATGCCGTTCTCAATCCCGACGGTGCATTCATGCTCTTCGACGACGGACTGGCCTATAAGCGTGAACTTGACGATTCCACGGTGACGGTGTCGCCATGGGACGTTAAGGAACACGGGCAACTGAGTGCTATCATCACCCAGCCCGTGTATACCAACTATAATCTCAAGAACATGTTTGACGTCATCGCCTCGGATGGTATCTACTTTCCTGTAATTACGGAAAGCGGCAACATCTTCATGGTTGACAAGGAGCTGAGGATATCTGAGCATTTCCCTGCCTATTCCCTTTATTGGCCGCTATGTACGGTTGGAGACCGGATGTGCATCTATTCGCCCACCAGTCGCAGACAGGATATATGGCTGGTATCTCTTCAAGGTCTTCCCGAGATACAGTTAACCATCCCCATTCGTGGAGTAGGAATTGCAGGAGGAAAATTGTTCTTGAACAACGATGAACGACTGTATTATTTGCCCTTGGATTAGTTCGGTCCAAGGGTTATAGGAGCCATCCGTTCAATCCTGGCAGAACACTATCCTGTCGGCCAATTGCAGGAAATAGTCGTTCGACCAGATGTCGAGTTCGCGGGGATTGTCCACAAAGCCCTTCACGTCCTCCTTCACCTTTTCAATATCAGTCGTAGCCAGTTTCTCACGAAGCAGCGTCATAAATGTGTCCTTGTCCACCTCAGCCCCACTAAACTCATGGATACGTTCTTGCAAATGCTTGAAATCGAGAGGCACTTGCCAACGGACATACCACTCGAAATCATACCAATCGCGTCCCTTTACCCGGCGCTGCCAGGCACGATAGACCAGCGCATGCATCTTGCCAGCATAGAGGCTGGGAAGGGTAAAGCAACGTGTCATAAACGAATAAGGCTGCTGCATCGCCAGTTCTTCGGTATCGAATGCCAGAGGAGGATCGGTGTCAAGTTCTATCTTCACCTTAATATTCTTTTTAGTCTGGAACTTGATGTCGTAGGCCTCTGTGTTCTCTTTTAGGAAAGCAGATTCCACCCGACCGAAGATTTTCTTGTCCTTCTTTACGATATCTACGTCGTGACCTACAGAACGGAACTCTTCGATAATTGGGGTGAAATAGTTTTCAATATGAATATCGTCGCGTTTCTCAATCAATGAAAAGTCCATGTCTTCAGAGTATCGGGGCAAATCGTGAAACAGCCTAAGACAAGTACCTCCATAGAAGGCTGCATGTCGAAAGAAGCCTCCCCGATGCAACCCTGCCAGTGCAATTCGCTGCATCACTTCTTGCTCAATATTAGGCGTGGCGGTTGTACCTCGCTTCTCGGCAAACACGGCCACCATTCTGTCGTACATCGTCATTGCTTTACTCTGCTGATAATCTTGATTAGGTTATTAAATATCTTCTTCTTGGGGCCAATCGCGGCGCAGGCTTCGATAATGCCAATATCGAATGAGGAAAACTCGTCCACATCAAAGCGGATATCCTCTTCGAGATACTGCCATAAAGTCCTAACAGACTGATATGGAACATACTTATCCCATAGCAGAAAGTCGCACAAAGCTTTTTCCCTGCAAGCCAACAAGAAATTTACCCCATCTTCCTCCACACTTTGAATTCCTATAGAGAAATAGTTGGGCGCCACTTGGTGATAGGTGAAGCGACCTATACTGTTTTCGAACTCCTTGCTACGCTTGATGGTCACCGATGTCATCGTGTAAACCCTCTCAGGGATAAGTCCATACCAACGAAGTGCCCAATGCTCTGACACGTATGAAGGTCCATAAAGGTGGTTGGCACACAGGCAGGCGTTGACAGGTTTACCACTGACCTCGCTGCTTACCACATAGAGATCTCGCTTCAGTCGAATCAACTGCCCATCCTTCTCCAATGCCAAAATCTTTTTGCCTGGAGCTGAAATCCCATCGAAGCATGTCATCAGCGTGCCTGCCCGTACGGGGATATTGCCAAACTGAAGTAGCGGATTCTTCTTCATTCCGGTTGTCTTTTGGTTGCAAAACTAATAAATTCCGCACAGAAAAAGAAGTTTTTCTTCCTTTTCTGTACGAGAATTAATACTTTTTAGGCTTTAAGGGGTATTATGCAACTACTCTTCCCCTTCACTTGCTTAAACAAAAATCTTCAAGAATCTGACACAAATCTTACCTTCGAGCCTTTCACAGCCAAATATTTAACGAAGATAATGATTCAAAGAACCGTTTCGCTGATCACTTGATTTTCAGATGTGTCCTATTGGCTGGCATTGATGCCGGACCATGGTTGGAAGGCGAGAGGAAACGACTGGTAAACTTTTTTGTCGTGTGTCCTGAAGCATCGAAAGGAGGAATATGACTGCCAACGATTTTATAGCGGTTGGTGGGGCAGGACTTAGGCTTCTTCATGTCTGCTCGGTTGATGTCATAGAGCCGGTGGCCGGGCGTAACACTCGCCTGAATGAGCTTGTTAGTGGGGATGTCGGCTCTGAACTGCAGGAAAGCAGGAATCTCCAAGTCACACCTTGCATATACCGTTGGAATACACTCCTGAAACGTCCAGTCATAAAGGAATGTATGTCGGAAACTGCTAATCTTGTATTGGTATTCTATGATGCTGCCCGCTTGGATATCCGGCACAACCACGTGCAGCACCTTATAGTAGTCATTGACACGCTCCCTGACGAAAGAGCCTGCGTTGACAGTACGTTGCTTCACTTTCCCCTTGCTGTTCTTGGTGAAAACCTTGATTTTCAGGTCCGACAATTCATCAGGAGTCATAAACTCATCATCAACCCTGTCATAATAGACAATGTCGATGTTGGCATGCCCGACACCTTCGGGCTTTAGGATCTTGGTACGGAGCTTGAACTCATAGTCAACTATAATCTCGTTCTCGTATGTCTGATTGGTACCGAAATCCGGGTGGTCGTCGGGAAGTGCATCACCGTTATCCTGACCGATGATGAACAACTGATTGGGGAGTTGGTAAGACACGTTCATCGTCTTGCAAAGGACGACAGCATCAGCATCAGGAGCGTCATCCCAGCCCGTAAATTCCCATTCCTCCTTTGACGGTTTGCCAAACTTCTCGTTGGGTAGTTGCGCATTCGCCAGACTTCCGCAGATGAGAAAAGCGGCAAGTAAAAACAATTTCCGATATGTATAGTTGTAAATTTTGTTCATCATTGATTTCTTATTTATCACTAAGGAATCTATCCTCTATTCTGCTGAGAACAGGAATTGGCGGGCAAACTCCCAGATAACAATGCCGGCCGTAACGCTGACGTTCATTGAGTGCTTCGTACCGAACTGCGGAATCTCCAGACAGCCGTCGCTCATATCAATGACTTCCTGATGGACGCCCTTCACCTCGTTGCCGAGGATAACAGCAATCCCCTCCAAACCTCCCCGAGGGGAGGCTTCTTGCGCTCCCCCTCGGGGGAGTTGGAGGGGGGTCGGAGCTTTCACACTCCCCTCGCACTGCTCCACGCTCCAAACGTAATAACCATCCTGATGCAACTGCTCCACGGCTTCCTGGGCAGTCTTGAAATAGCGCCAACTGACACTATCCTCTGCACCGAGGGCTGTCTTGTGAATTTCCTGATGGGGCGGACAGGCCGTGATGCCGCACAGATAGATGGCTTCCACGCGGAAGGCATCACAGGTGCGGAACACCGACCCGATGTTATACATCGAGCGCACATCATCGAGAACCACAATCAATGGCATCTTCTCCGCCTCCCGGAATTCCTCTACCGAGATGCGGTTCATCTCTATAGTGCGCAGCTTACGATTCTTCATTCTTCACTTTTCACTCTTCACTCTTCACTTTAAACGCCAGCGCATACATCCTAATCTGCTTCACCATCGCCAGCAGTCCGTTGCTGCGCGTTGGCGAGAGATGGTCTTTCAGTCCGATTTCATCGATGAAATACAGCTCGCTGTCCAGTATCTCCTGCGGCGTATGTCCGCTGAGAACACGGATGAGCAGCGCGATGATACCCTTCACGATGAGCGCATCGCTCTCGGCCGTAATCATCATCTTGCCGTCCACATAGTCGGCCTGCACCCACACGCGGCTCTGGCAGCCTTCGATGAGGTTGCTCTCCGTCTTATACTGTTCGGGCAGCGGTTCCAGCGCATTGCCCAGGTCTATCAGCAGTTGGTATTTATCCATCCAGTCATCAAAGTCGGAAAACTCCTCGATGACCTCGTCTTGCAGTTCATTGATTGTCATAACCTTACTTTTTGGGGGACAAAGTTACAAAAAAAAGTGAAGAGTGAAGAGTGAAGAGTGAAGAATTTTGCAATTATCACTATAGACGGAAAAAAAGAAATGAGCCGCAGGGAAATCTATCCGCTGCGGCTCCTCTCTGGTTTTTAAGGTATTTTATTAATCATCTATTTCCACAACCTGGTTACGTGAATTGAATTTCAGTTCAAGACCATTGGAGAGTTCCACCTCCTTCTTGTTTCCCTTGATGTCAATATGGCAAATGTATGCACCGGGGAAGTTTGTATTGACGTATGCCTGGATAGCTTCAGGAATGAACGCCTGGGGAACGGCCTGCATGTTCATGTCCACTTCTTTCCACTGACCATTTTTGTGGAACTCAATCTTGGTGGCATCGTTGAACACTACTTCATAGCTTCTATCGAAACCGGTATCCAACTTGGTGTAGGCAACCTTCTTGCCGTTGAAATGGTTGTTAACGGTCTGTTGTGCTTCAACGGGCAACTGTGAGAACTGGATAAGTCTGTCATTATCGGCAAACGTTACAGACTGAATACAGAACACGCTCATCAAAATCATTACTAACTTTTTCATAATCTTTTGTTTTTAAATTGTTAATATTTATGTTTATTTTATTTGTTGAAAAACTATTTGTTGTTTTCTGATTGCAAAGATAGAGGGAATTACTACCACTTGTATCAAAAAAGCCCTGTTTTCTGTTGAGTTTGTTGCGACAACAGCCTGTATTTGCGACAAATAGGCTGAAAGTTGCCCTATTTGTCGCAAATACGCTGATTATTTAGAAAAAAAGAATGATTTATTAATCCGTTATAGCTTACTCTTCTCGTGTGAAGTAAGCATTCAGTTCGGTGGTGGCCGAACCGTCGTGGTTGGGCAGGTCCTTAATCACCTTACCTTTCTCCAACAAGAGAATGCGGGTGGAGATGTCGGCAATGAAATTCAGGTTGTGACTGGAAATCAGCACCGTGGTTCCCAATTCCTGGTTCATCTTCTGAATCAGTTTCGAGATGATGATCTGCGACGACGGGTCGAGATAGTTGAAAGGCTCGTCGAGCAGCAGCACCTTGGGGTTGATGAACATCGCGCCGATGATGCCTATCTTCTGGCGGTTGCCCTCCGAGAAATCCTTCAGGAACTTGCGCGTGCCGAGAATCTCGCCGTTCATCAGCGGGGCATAGTCCTCCAGGCGCTGTTTCAGCGTCTCTTCGGGAATATCGTAGAGCTTGGCGATAAATGTGAAATACTCCTCCGGCGTGTAGAAATCGATAAGGAAATGCTTGTCGATGAACGAGCCCGTGTAGGTCTTCCACGTCTCACTCTCCGCCACGTTCTGGTCGCCCGAGAGTACGCGCCCCTGGCTGGCCTCGATGACGTCGAGCATCAGTCGGAGCAAAGTAGTCTTGCCGGCTCCGTTGTTACCAACCAGTCCGATGAGCTCGCCCGAACCGATGGTCAGCTCGGGAATGTCCAATACGGTGTTCTGTCCGTAAGTCTTCTGCAGTTGTTCTATTTTCAGTTCCATGTTATATGGTTTCAGGTTTCAAGTTACAAGTTAGGGTTAGGGTTAACGTTATCGTTATCGTTGAATCACTCCATATATTTCTCAAATCGCTTATACCTGCGGCGGCGGTATGCCTCGGCCAGGCGATGGAGCACCCAGCGGTGTACGGCAAAGCCCAGCAGTCCCAGACAGCAGAACAGGATGCACGTGCGGGTGACACCCATCAGCCAGCCTCCCACTCCGGCAATGAGGAAAGGAATGAAGAGCAGCAGTCCGTAGATGTTGACACCCTTGTTGGCCCCCTGATAGTTGAAGAAAGCCGACGAGAACAGGTCGATTCGGGTGCTCACCAGACAGGTGGGCATCATCATCAGGTTGCCCATACCAGCCGAGAACACCCAGCAGGCCAGGATGATAAACGGATCCAGATTCGACAGCCAGATGGCCGGCACCACGAGCAGCGAGCACATCAGGTTGATAAACGCATAAAACTTATACTTGTTGCGCAGCATGGTCTCAATGGAAAGAGGTTTCGTCCAAAGGCCCTGGAAAAAGTTGGCCTCAACGCCGAACACCCACTGCCCCAGACAGGCCGACCCCATGAAAATCACCATCAGGGGCGGAATGAAGCAGAACGAGGCGTCATCCATCATGTTGGAAAAATAGAGCTGCGGCAGGAAACACAGGGGCAGCACGATGAGCATGGTGCGCAAACGCTTGGAACGCAACACGCTGACATACTCCATCGAGAAGAGCGACACGTCGCCCAGGTTGTGCACTCTCGACGTGCGGGCCTGATGCTCATCATAGCGCACCAGGTGGGAGAAATATATATATAAGGTGAAGATGCCCACCAGCGTCAGCAGCGTCATCACAGCCATCAGCAGCACCGACGGCCAGTTCAGGATGTTGATGCTAAACACCATGGCAAAAACAATGTAGAAGAACAGGGCCAGAAACAGCGGCAGCTTTAGTTCCCACCCGCTCGACTTTCGCAGGCACGCCATCAGCATCGAGTTCATCGCCGACATCACAAAGGCCATCAGTATGGCCATCAACGCTTCGGCAACCGAGGCTATCAAGAAGGCGAAGAAACCTACGATGAGGGCCATCATCAGATTCCACCCCACGGCAAAGCACGACAGCACGATGAAACGGTTCCAGTCGCGCCCGCTCACCGGTTTCGTCTTCAGGAAGTCGTCCATCAGCACCGCGTCGTGCATGAACATAAACTTAAAGAACAGGTCGCTGATGAGCAGCGAGGCAGAAACGATAATCAGCACACTGCCCATGTTCACCTGTCCCTTCAGGTCGGCCAGCTGCTCGCTCATATTCAGATACACGATGCCGCCGACAAGCATAAACAGGAAAGCGAAATAGGCTCCCACGAACACATCGGCCCAACGGAACGAGCGGCGCTTCTGCGTCCACCACAGCTGGAGCAACATTTTCAGGCGCGAAGGAGCGGCTGTTGATGAGTAATTTGGTTTCTCAGACATACTACATATATTCTACGGTGCAAAGATACGATAAAGAAAGAGAAAAAACAAATAAATTCTGTTTTAATCTAAATATTCTATCTTCACATCTTGCTTGCCCTTGGCGACAGACTGCTATATTTTTCATAGCCGCCAGTATCGGCAGGATAGATTCAAAAATGTAGTGCCGTCCATTTTTTGAGTCTTACCTGTTGGACTGATTTGCAAGCCGTTGTTCCCGCAAGAGCCTCAATCTCCTCAAGGACTCGCTGCGCGAAAGCGGATGCGCTTTCCAATAAGCTATTTTCGCCATTTTCACGGCGTTCACTTTCTTGTGATAATCGTTCAGTATGATTTCCATCCATTGACACTTTTAACGTTTCCGATGCAAATATAATGGTTGTTTCTTGAACCTCCAAAATTTCTTGCATTTATTCTTTCAGTTCATCCCTCACAACGGTTTTTGCTGTTTATTCCATCGGCTTAATCATCGACTCGATGAACTGGATTTGCTTTACCTCCCTTCGGGAACAGCGACCGATGGTTACTCGTCAGTCAATTCTTTCTGAAGACTAATTGTGTAGGGAGCAATTTACAAGCCTTGCAAATGATGTTTTTTGGATGGAAGATTGTTATTGTAAAAAAGATTGTTTATCTTTGCATCCATGAATACTAAAGACCAAAATCTATCATATACGTTTTATGGTTTAGGACCAGACTTCATTACTTGGTTCTATCCCGTGGATACTTCCCCCATCGACCAGGAAATACTTGATTCTGAGGGACAGATTGGTTTAGAGTATTACAAAGACATACCTGGGGCGGTAGAACACTTTAAAAAATAATCGTCTATTTGTTTTTTTTCAGAAAAAATAGTATCTTTGCATTACCTGAACAAATCAATATGGAGTTAACAAGAAATATAGATAAGGAGTATCTGGAATGGATTGCAGAACTGAGCCAGCGTTATCGCCAGAGTCAGATTAAGGCGGCTGTTAAAGTCAATAGCGAGATGCTGAAGTTCTATTGGTCCATTGGTAAAGACATTTCTGATAGGCAGTACGACAACAAGTACGGCACTCATTTCTATGAGAGTCTGAGCCGAGACCTTTCATTAGCGCTCAACAAGAAGAAGGGCCTTTCGCCCACCAATCTTAAGTATACCAAGTACTTCTATGGTCTTTATTCCCCCTTGTTCCAAAATCTTCGGCAGGATGCCGAAATAACTGATACCACAAATCGTCAACAACTTGTGGACGAATCACCAAACACAAATCGTCAACAACTTGCTGACGATTTCGAAAAGCTCTTCTGTATTCCCTGGGGACATCATGTCCAGATTATCGGCAAATGCTCTAACAATCCAAAGAAAGCATTCTTCTTTGTCCGCAAGACCTTGGAAAATCAGTGGGGTCGTGGCGTACTCCTAAACTTCCTTTCCACAGATCTCTATGAAAGCCAGGGAGCCGCCTTGACAAACTTTGCTACAACGCTGCCAAAGCCGGAAAGCGACTTGGTTCAAGAATATTTCAAGGATCCATACCATTTTGAGTTTCTTCAGATGAATGAAGAATACACGGAGAAAGATTTGAAAGATGCTTTGATGAGTAAGTTGGTACAGTTCCTGATAGAGCTGGGCAAAGGCTTCTCTTTCGTGGGGCGCGAATATCGTCTGTCGGCTGGCGGTAAAGACAAGTTTATCGATCTGCTGTTTTACATCATCCCCCTGCATCGTTACTGTGTCATCGAGGTGAAGACTACTGAGTTCGACTTCCCTGACATCGGCCAGCTTGCAGGATATGTGGCTATGGTGGATGATCTGATGAATACCCCCATTGAGAGCCCAGCCATTGGCCTGCTCATCTGCAAAGAGAAGAACAGCGTGATGGCCCGCTATGCACTCTCACAGATTAGCTCTCCCATTGGAATCTCTGAATACGAACTATCCAAGCAGCAACTCCCCAAGGAACTGCAAGATAAACTTCCATCAGTTGAAGAGATTGAGCAGAGGTTGAATAGTGAGAAATGAGGAAAAATTATAGTGACAGGTCCCGTGGGTAGTACAACTCATTGGACCTGTCCCAGCAAGTTCCTGACACGTATAGGTCTATTGGCATCAGAAAAGAGACTATCTACATGTTGTCAGTCCGGTGGTGGCAGCAATGGCAATGCTGGTGAACTAACTAATTGGGATAGAACGAAAAAACGAGGACTTGGTTGGTGATTGCGTTTTTTGAATGACGAGATTCGATTTCTCGTCCTTTTTCTGAAATTATTACGCTGTTTTCTTTGATATTATTTGTTTTCTTGCATAATTCTTATTATATTTGTACACGAAACGCCTATAATTGAGAAATATCTACTAAAATGAAAGAGTATACGCACTATAATCGCATCAAGTCTGTTTTGGCAGAGAAGAACAAGACTGGAACCTGGCTTTCAGAACAGATGGGCCGCAACTTGGGAACTGTTTCACGATGGATGACCAATAAGGTCCAGTCTTCAGTAGAACAACTCTACGACATCGCCAAACATCTCGACGTGGATGTGAGGGAACTATTGGTTTCGTCAAAGTAAAAGATGAGAACTATATCGGAAAAGATTGATTGCAATTGAGAATTAGAAAATATGCGAATATGATATATGAGTATATAGAATGGAATACTGACGACTTATTAGCCGATTATTTCAATCAGCATAAGGCTCTCATTGAAACAATGGAGGCCAAAACAGAATATGGTTCTCCCTTTTATTTGATATTTGCGGATAATACAAGAGTAAAATGTTCGGATACATTAAGTAGGCTGTTTAGAGATTTACCTAATGATTCTTCTGATAAAAAAGCTTTCGATATTATTATTCGAGGATATGAACATCTTATTACAGGAGAGTTAGGTGTCCTTGCGTTGCCAATTTTTCACGATAAGACAATCACTTGCGATGAATACGTGGCTCCATGGCGAGATTCATTTGGTGCTTTGTATAACTTTGATGGGACGATTTTAAAACAAGGGGCCAACGTCCAATCCTATGTGGTTAAGGATAACACAATACAAATTGAAGCTAATGCATTTTGTAATTGTGATAATCTAGAACTCATAAAGATTGGTAGTTATGTTGATTCTATAGGTGAGTGTGCATTTGGCAATTGCCCCAATTTGTCTACTATTATTGTATCTGAGTACAATAGAACATATAGTTCAGAGGGCAATACCATAATAGACAAGCAAACTTGCACTATTATATGTGGTTGCAAGAACTCTACTATATCCAATAAAGTTAAGGCTATTGGAAAATCCACTTTTTATGGTTGTAAATTACTAAAGAGTCTAGTAATTCCTGATTCTATAACAGTTATCGAGTCTAGAGCGTTTTCTGGTTGTTCTTCTTTAGAAAGACTTTCATTGCCGTCATCACTAAAGACTGTAGGTGAAGATGTTTTTAGTGGATGTCAATCCATGAAAACACTAGAGATTAATTCCAAGATCGATAAAATTAGTTATAAAGCCTTTGATAATTGCAGGGATTTGAGAGCAATCTATGTTAAAAGTGAGACATTTGATTATTACCGTGAAATATTCTCATTTACTCCGACAATAAGACTTCTTCGTAAGTCTTTCAGCGTAGACAACAAGCTGGAATTCCAAATAAAACACAATATCGATGATAAAACAGAATTAGGTAACATTTTGAAAAAAATAGAATTATCGGGATATATTGTTTCTAAAAATTTTCCTCGGTCAAAATGGATTCATCTTGTACCAGTGAAATTGCAATCCAAGATAAACATTTCTCCTATTGATTGTGAAACGTCAGTCGATGAAGTGTTAGAAATGTTTGCTAGCAATTGTCAGATTAAAGTAGTAGAGGATAAGAATAAATTATCTTCATTGATGTCTGGCGCATATTTCAAAAGATTGCCTAAATGTGAATGTGGGATTGTTGTATATAGCAATAAAGAGGATATTTTGGATGATATGATAAAGCAATTGGAAAAGAAAGATTTCACCAATGTACACATAGTAGAATCAAATGCACAATGGACAAAAATTGATTTTGACGCCCAATCATTATGGGTTAAGGACTTCGGCAACTACTATTCTTTCATGCCAAAAGTAAAATATTCAGTATGGGGCGATAGAAAAAATCCAGCATATGCTTCTAAAAAAATAGAATACGAGTTGAAGGTTAAAGTAATCAAGCATCAGGAAGGATTTGATTTCTCGGGCGATGATCCATCACGAGATCCTCGACTTTGGTAATTAATAATTAATAATTAACTTATGGGACAATTAAACAAGTATAAATGTAAGATTTGCAATTTTGAGATTGTAGCTGCTCCTGAAGGAGTTTCTGTGCTGATGGATGGAGCATATTCACACTTTCTGTGTCCTACATGTAAAAAAGTTGTTGATTTGGATTGCCAAAGCCATTCCAATCAATTAAAATGCCCCAAGTGTGGCAATGAAGATATATACAAGTGGGCGCCAGAAGATTTTTGTCCTAAATGTGGGGGGCAGTTGGAAGATCTTGGCCTATATTGTTTAGAAGATTGAAGCTCAAAATGTTTGTTACATTTGTAGGACCCGCTATAAGATAATAGAAGGATGTTATGGAGGTAAATAATAAAGATCTGTTCTACAGCGACATGATTGGCAACCGATTACTGTCGTTTTCATATGAGAAGCCGATTGATGCCTCTCATTTGAAGCCTATTGAGGATTTTCTGTTTGATGGGAAGGACTTAACGCCATTTAGTCAAGAGTTGTTTACCTATCAGGAGGCAAGGGAGTGTGTGCTTGACTTCGACATTTATACTATGCAGGAAAACTACAAGAAGTTTCCAAACGTGGTGGATTTTCTCATGGATTGTTATAGATATGCTGCACAGGAAGGCGTCATGGAGGCCTATAATAATATAGGAGTATTCCTTGGAATGACTGATAGAATCGAGGAGGCTATTCCTTGGTTTGAAGGTGCAGCTGAGGCTGGAGTCGCAACTGGCATGAAGAATCTGGTGGCCTACTATGGGACAAAAGGGGACTACGACAAACAGTTCTACTATGTGAAAAAACTTGTGGACACAGGCGATGCAACAGGAATGTGGAACTATGCGTTAGCTTTTCACTTTGGCTATATGGGACGACAAATTGACATAGAAAAGGCTAAAGGGATGTACCAAAAGATGATGAGCCTTGCAATAGAAGATGATATGAAGTGCATGGAATATGACGAGGCAATCATTTTACTATTAAAAACATGGGCCTGCTACAATTTGGCGAGGCTTAGACTCTTAACAGAGAACAATAGCGTGGATAATTTAAATAGCATATTGCACTTACTGGAGGACACATCATATGTAAACAAAAACAACCCGCAAATAAGTGATTTGGCTGGAGAAATACGTAAGATGTTAACATTGCAACAATAGGGATGCTTCATCATGTGGCAGATGCAGTACAGCTTTTTATTCACCTCTTTTTCTGCCTTTTTTTATTAAGAGGTACCCAATACGTATGACTATTTGAAAAATAGGGTATCACGCACAACCACCATTCGTTGCTTTCTAAAGCCTAAAAGCACGATTATACAAAAATGCGTTACGCAAATTTGTATAAGAAGGAAGTGACAGGCACCTGACTCATTCCAACAGAATGTGGATATTCTATAATGATATCTGTTATTGTTTCCTTTTGATATGAACGAATGGTTATTTGAAAAGAATGGTTTGTTGAGACTACAAAGTAATTTAGTTTGTGCATCAAAAACCTATTAATTGGCATGCAAATAATCATTAATTGACGTACAAACTAACTTAGTTTGTAGTCGGTATGATGATTCCTCTATACACGAAAAAAGATTTTTACCCCCTATACCTACTACTCTTGCTTTAAAGTGTTGTGTATTAGTCGGTTATCGGTAGTAGGAAGGGGCGTTTTACCTACTACCTTCCTACTACCGAACCCCCTATTTTGGGCCGAAAATCGGAAACGAAGCCGTTTTGGACCCTTTATTGAGAAAAGAGCTCATCCCCGACCCCTAGAACCCCCTTCCAACCTCCCCGAGGGGAAAGACCCACCCCCTACCCCTCCCTAAATGGAGGGAAGTGAATAGCAAATTCGGCTGCTGTGAGTAGGATTTGCTTCTCTATTTGCGATAAAAAAGCAGGAACAAATAGTTAT
>JAEEGH010016583.1_pt1 | contig 15819 bp, 12 predicted proteins | sample 9134181 | NCBI WGS metagenome assembly JAEEGH01 (sample SAMN16246544, study PRJNA631951) | gut metagenome | biome: gut microbiome; feature: rumen; material: DP-attached | host: Bos | place: Iran: Karaj | collected 2018-10
AGGAATATTTCCAGAAACAAAGAGAAAATAGCATATCCCGATAAGAGTCTGAATGGTGGTGTTGACTATCTTCATGCCTGCTACTCCATGCCCAAGTGGATATGTGAAATGTGGGTTGCAGAATATGGACTTGATAAAACAGAAGAATTCCTTAAGTTCTTCCTGATTCCGAGGCCCACCACTGTCAGGGTTGCTGCAGATATTGAAGTAGATGAGCTTGCAAAAGACCTTACGGATGCGGGATGCATTGTTAACAAAAGTGACATTCTTCCCTATGCCCTGAATCTGGAAAAAACCGATAACATCAGATTCCTTCCGGGATTTGAAGAGGGGAGTTTTTTTGCCCAGGATGTGAGCTCCATGCTTGTAACACAGCTTGCTGATCCCAAGCCCGGACAGGTAGTAATTGATGTTTGCGCAGCTCCCGGCGGAAAGAGCCTTCACGCGGCTGAAAGAGTTTTGCTAAAAGACAATGCAAATGAGCAGGAAGATGCAGATTCAGTAAATACAGACAGCATGAAGGGTATGGTTTTCTCCAGAGATGTATCAGAGAGAAAATGTGATCTTATAAGAGAAAATGCCGAGAGAATGAAGCTTACCAACGTAAAAGTTGAGATGCAGGATGCGAGGGTCCATGACAGAAATCTGGAAAGCAAAGCTGATGTTCTCTATCTTGACCTTCCCTGTTCCGGACTTGGCATAATCGGAAGAAAAGTGGACATCAAATATAATGTTACAAGGCAGAGCGCTGCTGAAGTGGCTAAACTCCAGTGGGAAATCATAAAGACAGCCTGGGATTATGTGCAGCCGGGGGGAACACTTATGTACTCCACCTGTACCGTGAACAAGGCAGAAAATGAAGACATGGTTTCAAAGATATGCCAGGAGCTTCCGTTTGAGCCTGTAGACTTCTCAGCTCTTTTGCCCGATGCTCTCAAGAATAATGACGGTGTTGATACACTCATTAAAACTGCAAAGACAGGATATATTCAGCTCCTTCCCGGAGAGCACGGAACCGACGGATTCTTTATTGCGAAGCTACGAAGGAAAACCTGATAAATATGGAATCAAAGTATATCATTGGAAATGACAATAAAATAGATATCAAGTCTTTGGACTTGTCAGAGCTCACGGAATGCATCAAAAGCCTGGGTGAACCCGCGTTCCGCGCCAAGCAGCTCTACGAATGGATGCATGTTAAGCAGGTGGGAAGTTACGAAGAGATGCTCAATATCCCCAAAGCGCTTAAAACCAAGCTTTCGGAGAACTTCTCTTTTACATCCCTTGAACCTATAAGGATCCAGGAGTCACAGCTTGACGAGACCAAGAAATATCTTTTTGCTCTCTCTGATGGCAATGCTATCGAGAGCGTATTCATGAAGTATAAATTCGGTGTGAGCGTGTGCATTTCTTCTCAGGTTGGATGCCGCATGGGCTGCAGATTTTGTGCATCAACCCTGGACGGCGTGGAAAGGAATCTCCTTCCCTCAGAGATGCTGGATCAGATATATGCCATATCCCGTATCACCGGACAGAAAGTTTCAAGAGTTGTTGTTATGGGAAGCGGCGAGCCGCTGGATAACTATGATAATCTCCTTAAGTTCATAAAGCTTTTGACTGATGAGAATGGCATGAATCTTGGGCAGAGGAACCTGACTGTATCCACTTGCGGAATCGTTCCAAACATCTATAGGCTTGCAGACGAGCACCTTTCTATCAATCTTGCTCTTTCTCTTCATGCTTCTAATGATGATAAGAGAAAAGAGCTGATGCCAATCGCCAATACTTACAGCATCAAGGAAGTTCTTGATGCCTGCAGGACTTATTTTGATAAGACAGGAAGACAGCTTACTTTTGAATATTCGCTGGTAAGCGGAGTGAATGATACTGACGAAGACGCGAGGGAGCTATCAGCTCTTTTACAAGATCTCAATGCTGTAGTCAATCTGATTCCGGTAAATCCGATAAAGGAGCGCTCTTTTAAGCCCACAGACCGCAAGGGAGCGGAGCAGTTTAAAAACAAGCTGGAGAAGAATCACATAAATGCCACCATCAGAAGAGAAATGGGAAGAGATATTGACGGCGCCTGCGGACAGCTGAGGCGCAGGGTGATGACTGAAAAATAATATGTATAATGCAAAAGAGCTATCGCATATGGCGGTAGCTCTTTCTTATGGGGATTTATGTTTCGTTATTATAAAAGTCTTGTCTGTTGTTTATGAGGTAAGTATAAAACAAAGGCTGTCACAGAAGTGTCACAAAGTATAAGAATAATTACTTATTTGAAGAACCGTCCCCGTGGCAGGTTTTACGTCCAATGCTTGCAAACGTCCGCAAAAATCCGTATAATCAAAAGCGTAGGGATTTTTCGCTACATTTTTTTTGGTGAAAAAATCTTATAAGCCCTTTAGGAGGCAATTTTGCTGAAGACTTTTTCCATTACGGATATAGGAAAAAAGAGAAAACTGAATCAGGACTATGTCTTTTCATCGGACAGAAGGATCGGTAACCTCTCCAATGTCTTTATTGTTGCGGACGGCATGGGAGGTCACAATGCAGGTGACTATGCATCAAGATTTACTGTAGATACAATGGTGGAAGAGATAGAGAGGTCCTTTGAACAGAGCCCGGTTAAGATTCTGGAGAAGGCCATCAAGACAGCTAATACCAAGCTGCGAAAGAAGGCTGCTGAGAATCCTAATCTTTTTGGCATGGGAACAACTGTGGTTGCTGCCACTGTTCTTGGAAGATACCTTCAGGTTGCCAATGTGGGTGATTCAAGACTCTATGTCATAAATGACAAGATCACTCAGATCACTAGAGACCATTCACTTGTAGAAGAGATGGTCAGAATGGGTGGAATTGACAGAGAGACTGCCAGAATTCATCTGGATAAGAATATAATCACCAGGGCTATCGGTGCCACTCAGACGGTAGACATCGACTTTTTTAATGTGGAATTAAATCGTGGGGACATTGTTCTCATGTGTTCTGACGGACTTACCAATATGCTGGACGATGAAGAGATCCGCATGATAGTAAGCGGTCAGAGGGATATTATCGAAAAGGCTCAGAAGCTTGTTACTCAGGCCAATGCAAATGGGGGAAAAGATAACATAGCTGTTATCCTGATTGAGCCTTACGCGGATGATGTTGCTCGCGATGGAGGAATAGATGGTTAAGATTGGTATGGTGATCGGGGATCGCTATGAGGTGCTTGAAAAGATAGGCACCGGCGGAATGTCCGATGTTTACAAGGCAAAGGATCATAAGCTGAATAGACTTGTTGCTGTTAAAGTGCTTAAGCAGGAGTTCTCTGAGAATGAGAATTTTGTGTCCAAGTTCAGGGTGGAAGCACAGTCAACAGCCGGTCTTCTGCATCCTAATACAGTTAATGTATATGATGTTGGCGATGAAGATGGCATCAATTACATTGTAATGGAGCTTGTGGATGGCATTACTCTCAAGAAATACATTGAGAAGAAGTCCAGGCTCTCTGTTAAAGAGGCTGTCAGCATTGCAATCCAGGTTGCAATGGGACTTGAGGCGGCTCATAACAATGGCATCATTCACCGAGACATCAAGCCGCAGAACATCATGATCTCAAGAGAAGGCAAGGTTAAGGTTACAGACTTTGGAATTGCCAAGGCTGCAACCAGTAATACCATTACCTCTAATGTAATGGGATCAGTTCACTATACATCTCCGGAGCAGGCAAGAGGAGGATACAGTGACGCCAAGAGCGATATCTATTCCCTTGGTATAACCCTCTTTGAGATGCTCACAGGAAGAGTTCCTTTCAACGGAGATACCACAGTTGCAATAGCAATCAAGCATATCCAGGAGGAGCTTCCAAGCCCTGCTGAATACAATGATGAGATACCTATAAGTGTTGAGAAGATTGTGCTCAAGTGTTGCCAGAAATCTCCTGACAGACGTTATCAGAGCGCAGCGGAACTCATCACAGACCTTAAGAGGTCACTGATTACACCTGATGTTGACTTTGTTTCCCTTGTAGATCCTGATGAAGAGAGCGCTACAAGAGTTGCATCAGAGGAAGAAGAGGAAATGCTCCATGGCGCTACAGGCAGACTGTCTGATTCGGAGACTATGAGGCTTAAGTCCGACGTTATCAAGGATTACGACAGAGACTATGATGACGAGGACGACTACGAAAGAGAGAAGAGACGCCCCAGAAGAGATTACGATGACGATGATTTCTATAACAGGGGTAAAGCTCCACAGAGAAGACGCCAGGGACAGGGAAATGGCAGTAATAATTCCGCATCCCGTGTCGAGAAGATGACCATAATCATGGCAATAATCTCAGCAGCACTTGTTGGATTAATTGTTATCGTTCTTCTGGGAAGAAGCCTTGGAATATTCGGAGGCGATGAGGGGGATAGCGGATCAGATACTTCAAGCACTGAGATTTCAAGCGAGGATACATCAAACGACCAGGCGGATGGCTCAGAGGGCATACAGATTCCGGATATAGTTGGAAAGAGCTATGCCGAGGCTGTTTCAATCCTGGAGGAAAAAGGCTTTAAGGTTGAGAAGGCAACAGACAGCGCCAACACAGCTTCAAAGAATACAGTAGTTTCAATGAATCCATCTTCAGGAAGCAAGGCAAAGAGCGGTTCTACCGTAACTGTTTATGTCAGTGACGGAACAAACTACAACACCCAGACCGAATCAACAGCAGAAGCATCAGCAGCCAAGTCTGACGCACAGGTAACTGTTCCGAACATTATTGGTCTTACTTCTGAGGATGCAGTAATTACTCTGGTAGAGGCAGGACTTGAGGCTGGTAAGATTGTTGAGACAACCAATGAGGATGCCAATCTGACAGGTCTTATCTGTGCTCAGAGCATAGCGTTTGGAACTTCTGTAACACAGGGCACTGTCATCAACATGGAGCTTTCAACCGGACCTGCCAGTGTGACTTACAGCTATAATGCAGAAATAGCCGCTCCCACAGAGGGCGAGAATTATAATTATGGAATTCCTGTGAAGGTGACACTTGTAACAAGCGATGGAACAACCCTTCTTAGTACTACCTCAACGGATTTCCCGCTTCAGGGAACCTACAAGGGTATCACAGCGCCCACAGGAACACTCACCTTCGTTTATACAGCAACTACTCCAACATCTACCAATCCCGATACCGGCGAGACTACCGGTGGAGAGAGCGTTGAGTACACAGTAACCAGAGCAGTTACATTTACGCAGGAGAACTAACCCTTATGCGAGGCAGAATTCTTAAGGGAATCGCCGGCTTTTATTATGTGGAGACTGTGGATCTTAAGGTCTATGAATGCAAGGCCAAAGGGATCTTTCGAAAATCCGGAATAAAACCAATAGTGGGCGATAATGTAGAAATTGAGATAATTGATGAAGAAAACCGGCAGGGTAATCTTATTGATGTCCTGCCCAGAAAAAATTGTTTGTACAGACCGCCTGTTGCCAATGTTGACCAGGCGGTTATTTTGTTTGCAATTGTCAAGCCAAATCCCAATTATAACCTCCTTGACCGCTTCCTTATCATGATGAGGCAGCAGAATCTCCCTGTCATCATCTGCTTTAACAAGCAGGACATTGCTACTAAAGAAGAGGAAAAAGAGCTCCATGACGCCTACGAGAAATGTGGCTACAAGGTACTGTTTGTCAGCGTCAAAGAGGACAGGGGCCTTGATGAACTCATAGCCCTTCTAAAGGGAAAGACCTCGACCCTTGCAGGCCCTTCCGGAGTTGGCAAGTCATCTCTTTTAAACAGACTCGTTCCTGATGCGGACATGCAGATAGGAGAACTGTCCAAGAAAATCCACCGTGGCAAGAATACTACCAGGCATTCAGAGCTCTTTTATGCAAAAGAGCTGTCGGCGGATGGAGAGGATACCTTTATAATCGACACTCCCGGCTTTACATCCTTGGAGCTTCGGGATGTCAGCGCTGATTCCCTCATGGGATACTATCCTGAATTTGAGGAGCACGAGCCCGGCTGCAGATTCGCTGGCTGCTCACACATTGCCGAGCCCGACTGCGGAGTTAAGGCTGCACTAGAAGCCGGAGATCTCTCAAGGGTAAGATACGATAATTACAAGATAATCTATCAGGATCTTAAGAATATGAGGCCGGATTATTCAAAGAAAAGATAAGAGGTTTTATTTATAGTGAAGATATACGTAACGCGACATGGTCAGACTGACTACAACAAAAAAAGAATGATGCAGGGGCGAAGTGACATCCCACTTAATGAAGTGGGAATAGCGCAGGCAACCAGCAGAAGAAAGCAGCTTGGAGACATCAAGTTTGATGCTGTCTATTCAAGCCCGCTGATAAGAGCTGTTAAGACGGCAGAGATCATCGGCAATGTCCGCGAATCCGAGATAATCAGGGATGAGAGGATAATAGAGGCTAATTTTGGTAAGTATGAACTAATGAATTACTATTCAACAGGCATTCCCATGATGCTCTACTGGAGTTTTCCGGAGGTCTTTAAGGCACCGAAGGGAGTTGAAACTGTTGAAGAGATGATAGCCAGGACAAGCTCTTTTCTTAAGGAGCTGGAACAAAAGGACTATGAAAATGTTCTTGTGGCCTGTCACGGGGGCATCATAAGACCCATAAGAGGTTATCTTGAGGACAAAAAGAACGGAATAATCTGGAGACCAAGACCCAAAAACTGCGAGATATTTGTATATGAATCTGTAAATGGCAAACACAGACTGGTAGAGGATATACAGTAAGACAAAAAGGAGGTACATATGGCGAACACCAAAAAGCTGGTAGCAAAAATGACACTTCAGGAGAAGGCTTCTCTTCTTTCGGGCAGCGACTTCTGGCATACCCAGGACATTGAGAGGCTGGGACTGAAGGCCTTTATGATGTGTGACGGCCCAAATGGCCTCAGAAAGCAGGAGGGCGAAGCTGACCACCTGGGAGCAATGGAGAGCATCAAGACTGTTTGCTATCCAACTGCCAGCGCCGTAGCTTCAAGCTTTGATGAGGAGATGACACAAAAACTCGGCGAGAGGCTTGCAAAGGAGTGCAAGAGGGAAAATGTGGACATGCTCCTTGGCCCCGGGCTTAACATGAAGAGAAGCCCTGTGTGCGGAAGAAACTTTGAGTATTATTCAGAGGATCCGTACCTTGCAGGTAAGATAGCCTCGGCCTATATAAGGGGAGTGCAGAGCCAGAACGTGGCTGCCTGCCCCAAGCATTTTGCTGCCAACAATCAGGAATATCGCAGGATGTCGGGAAACTCCATAGTTGATGAGAGAACTCTTCATGAGATATATCTCCCTGCCTTTGAGATGGCAGTAAAAGAGGGCAAACCCAAGTCCATAATGTGTGCTTATAACCAGTTAAATGGCACATTCCTTTCAGAAAACAAATATATGCTCACGGATGTTCTCAGGGACAAATGGGGCTTTGATGGTTTTGTTGTTACGGACTGGGGCGCAGGAAAAGGCCCGGCAAAGGGCGTAAAAGCAGGCCTTAATCTTGTGATGCCCGGCGAAGGCGATGACCATGAGAAAGCCATTATCGCCGCTGTAGAGTCAGGAGAGCTTGATGAAGCCTTAGTTGACAGGGCAGTAGAGCAGATCCTGGATGTCTTTGAATGGACCCAGAAGAAGGGCAAGACAGCAAAGCCTTCAGATGATAAGACCAGAAAGGCAGACTATGAGTTTGCAAAAGAGCTTGCTGAGAACTGCGCAGTTCTTCTAAAAAACAATAAAGCTCTGCCCCTTAAGAAAGACATGAAAATACTCTATGTGGGTGAGTTTGCACACAAGCCAAGATATCAGGGATCAGGCTCATCACACATTAACAGTACCTTCGTTTCCAATGCTCTTGATACAGCGAAGAAAAAGAAGAGAAACATTGCCTTTGTAATGGGATATGATACCACTGATCCTAAGAAGAGCTATCTGCTCAGAGATGAGGCGGTCTGCGCTGCAGAGGAAGCTGATGTGATCGTTATCTTTGCTGGACTTCCCGCTTCCTATGAGTCGGAAGGTTTTGACAGAGAGGATATCAATATTCCAAACGATCAGAATAAACTCATTGATGAGCTGTCACACCTTGGAAAGAAGACTGTAGTTGTAATGCACACCGGAGCTCCTGTATCCATGCCATGGATTGACAATGTGGATGCGGTGCTTAATATGCACCTTGGCGGAGACGGAGTTGGCGAAGCTACAGACAGGCTGCTTTGGGGAGAGGTTAATCCATCAGGCAAGCTTTCTGAGACCTATCCAAATAAGCTTTCCGACAACCCAAGTTTCCTTAACTTCCCCGGAGATTATGGAAATCCTGTCTATGCTGAGGGAATTTTCATGGGTTACAGATACTACGAGAAGAAGAGACAGGCTGTTCTCTTCCCGTTCGGACATGGCCTTAGCTATGCAGAGTTTGAATACTCAAACATTAAGATTGATAAGAGCAAGATAACGGATAATGATACTGTAGATGTTTCAATTGACGTTTGGAATGTAGGAAGATATGCCGGCAAAGAAGTTGTCCAGCTCTATGTTTCAGATAAGGAATGCAAGGTTTCCAGGCCTCTTAAAGAGCTTAAAGGTTTCCAGAAGGTCTACCTTGAGCCCGGTCAGAGCAAGACAGTGACCTTTACACTGGACAAAAGAGCTTTCGCATACTACAACGTAGCTATTCATGATTTCTATGTGGAGAGTGGCGATTTCACCATTATGATCGGTGCATCTTCTCAGGATATAAGACACACCGTTTCTGTTTATGTGGAAGGGACAACCCAGATCCCAACTGACTTTACTCTCTTTACACCTATCGCAGATGTCCTTGAGAGTAAGAAGGGAAAGAAGATCCTTGCCCCTATAATCGATAAACTTCTTGAGGGCAGGAAGGAAGGCGATGCGACAGATACAGCCATGGGCGAAGGCGGAGACAAGATGTTCCGCAACATGGTGATGGAGATGCCGATCTTAAGTCTTGCCAGCTTCGGAATAGTAACTACCGATGAGGTAGAAGCGCTTCTTGCTAAGATCAACTGAGTTGGAAGACGTGCCTGTTAAGATATCTTCCGATGATGGTTATGATCGGTCCAAGGAAGAATGCCATGAGGATGATTCCGATGCTTGGCTTTCCGCCACACAATACTCCTATGAGTATTGCAGAAAAGTCATAGCACATCCTTACAAATAAAAACGGGATATGCTTAAATATAAATTTTTTAGCCATAATGGGGATTGCATCATAGGGTGCAACCCCCATATTTGCGTTCATGTAAAGGGCTGCCGAAATGACGAACATCAGGAAGGAAACGGCGAATATCAGTATGCGTGACCTGCCCTGAGCAAAATAGTGTGCCGGTATGAGACGATCCCACAGCCATCCGAAGAAATCTGCGATGTATCCGATGAGGACCATGTTGGCGATGGTTCCAAGTCCGATATGTTCCCTGCCAAAGAGAATGACAAGTATAAACAACACTGCATTGAGGATGAGCTGCCAGGTTCCAAAGAGGATCCCGAGCTTTCCTGAAACTGTAAGATTCATGAAGGTGCATGGGTCTGTTCCCAGGTTGCACCTTATCAAAAACGAAAGCCAGAATCCAAGGAAGAAGACACCGATCATCATAATAATAGAGCGCTCTTTAAAGTTTGGCTGCGAAATATAATTCTTAAAATATGTCTTTATTTTATCCATTTATTATCATCCTGTATTTCCAAAAAGTTCTTTTAACAACGAAGAAGTATAGCACAATAAATCAAGATTGTGAAATTATAGGCAAAATGCATTGATATATGTTAAAATATAAGTTAGGTTAATTTGCACTTTTGATGGAGAATGCCATGGAAGAGAGAGAGTATCGGGACGTTTTGCAGCAGGTAAGAGAGGGTAAGATCTCTGTTGATGATGCTGTAATTATGCTTAAACAGGCGCCTTTTGAAGATATGGGTTTTGCAAAGCCCGACTTCCACAGGGGACTTCGCCAGGGAAAGCCCGAGGTTATCTACGGCGAGGGCAAGACCCCGGCTCAGATAAAAGAGATCTCGGAAAAACTTCTTGAGCATGGTCAGAAAAGAGTGCTGATAACCAGAATGCAAAGCGAGGCAGCTGAGTATTACCTTGAAAACAAGGGCGAGATCACAAAGGGGTTCCTATATGATGGACTAAGCAGAGTAGGCATAGCTTACAGCGAAGGTGGAGAGCCGGATTTTGCTGTCCCCCACGATCCAACTGACAAAAGCCCAGATAAAGGCCAGGGGAAGATAGTCATTGCAACCGGTGGCACCAGCGATATGGCTGTGGCAGAAGAAGCAGCGCTTACAGCAGAGTTTTACGGCAATAATGTTGTAAGGCTATATGATGTGGGTGTTTCTGGAATTCACAGACTGCTTGCCAGAGAGCCAATGAAGGACATAATGTCTGCAAATGTAGTGATTGCAATTGCAGGAATGGAAGGAGCGCTTCCAAGCGTGATCGGTGGTCTGTGTGATTGCCCTGTAATAGCGGTTCCAACAAGCGTTGGCTACGGAGCAGCATTCGGGGGAATTGCAGCTCTTTTGGCAATGATCAATTCCTGCGCAAGCGGAGTGAGCGTTGTTAATATCGACAACGGATTCGGAGCAGGATACCTCGCTAGCATGATCAATCAAAAATAAGTATGAAGAAATTAGAAAGGGTATTGTAGGGAGATGTCATCGAAAAAGTCAAAAAAGGTGCTGTCGGTACTGGCGCTGATCATTATCGCGGCTATGGTACTTGGAACAATAGCTTCGGCGCTTACCGGATGCGGAGCAGCAGAGGGAGGATCTGCAGATAATACTACAGTCAGAATAGGAGCTCTTAAGGGAGCAACAACTATAGGACTTGTGAATCTTATTGATGAGGCAAAAGAGAATTCAAACTATGAATTTGAAATGTATACCGCAGGTTCTGATGTAATGGCAGCTATGGTTGCAGGCAACATTGATATAGGCCTTGTACCTGCAAATGTAGCCTGTGTAATGAACCAGAAGGTTGAGGGTGGCGTAACAGTCATAGATATTAACACCCTTGGAGTTTTGAACTGCGTGTCAGCGTCAGATGAGATAACTTCTATGGCTGACCTTGCAGGCAAGACAGTATACTCCACCGGTCAGGGCGCAGTTCCTGAGTTTACAATAAGATATCTTCTTGAGGCTAATGGAGTTACAGACTGTAATCTGGAGTTTAAGTCCGAGCCAACTGAGATTGTTTCATTGTTCGCAGAGGATCAGGATGCAGTTGCTATACTTCCACAGCCGTTTGTTACAGCTGCCCTTGCACAGAATGATACTTTGAAGATCTCTTTTAACCTCAATGATGAGTGGGTAGCAGTAAACAGCGACAGCAAGATAGTGACAGGTGTTACAGTAGTATCCAACAGCTTTCTTTCTGACCACAAGGCAGCTGTTGACAAGTTCCTTGAAGAACACAAAAAGAGCGCTGACAAAGCACTTTCTGATGTTGATACAACAGCAGCTTTGGTAGTTGAACAGGGCATTATCGCAAAAGAGCCCCTGGCTAAGAAAGCAATTCCCAACTGCAGCATTACCTGCATTACAGGAAAAGAGATGAAGAGTGCCCTGGAAGGGTTCCTCAAAGTCCTTTACGAACAGGATCCCAAGGCAACAGGCGGAAGCCTCCCGGATGATTCCTTTTACTACGGCGCGTGATCATAGGAGATAAGCAATTGGTTAATAAGGCAGCAAGAAAAGTTATACCTGTGATCATATGGCTTGTAATATGGCAGCTGGTGGCTTTAATAATACATAACCACATACTTCTGGCAGGACCTGCCCAAACCATAAAGGCACTGATTGGCCTCTCACAGACGCAAGAATTCTGGAGCTCTGTAGGCCAGTCTGTATCAAGGATTCTTCTTGGACTATTTCTTGGCTGCGTACTGGGAATAGTCCTTGCGTACCTGGCATATATGAAGGAAATCATAAGGGATTTTCTTAAGCCCCTGGTCCTTGCTGTTAAGTCTGTTCCGGTTGCAAGCTTCGTAATACTGCTTCTTATATGGTTTGGCAGCAGGAATATCTCAGTTATCATATGTATGCTTGTGGTATTCCCAATACTGTACCTTAGTACTCTTGAGGGACTCCTTTCCACAGACGGCAAAATGCTGGAGATGGCTAAGGTGTACAGGATGCCAAGGGGGAGAGTGATCCGATATATCTTTTTACCGGGGCTTAAGCCTTTTTTTCAGAGTTCAGTCAAACTGGCTGTGGGCATGAGCTTTAAGAGCGGAATAGCAGCTGAGGTTATAGGACAGCCTCTTCACACCATGGGAAACGGCCTCTATCAGGCCAAGATATACCTTGAAACGGGCGAACTCTTTGCCTGGACAATAGTGATAATATTTATATCATTCATTATTGAAAAGATACTCGAGCTTGTAATGGAGAGAGCCCTATGACAATAGAAGTTAAGGATGTATGCAAGTCCTTTGATGGAAAAGAAATATTGAAGGACTTTAATCTGAATATAGAATCTGAACACAGCTACATTATTACAGGACCTTCCGGTTGCGGCAAAACAACACTGCTTCGCCTTGTGCTGGGCCTGGATAAACCTGATAGCGGAAGCGTCAAGCTTCTTGGTGATTACAAATACCCGTTTATCAACTCAGGAACCGTTTTTCAGGAGGACCGGCTGTGCGAGGACTTTGATGCGGTGACCAATGTCACAATGGTGAGCAGAAAGGTCTTTAAGGAAACCGTTACACAGGATCTTTTAAGACTCCTTCCCCCTGAGGCTATCCATAAGCCGGTAAAAGAGCTTTCGGGTGGCCAGCGAAGGAGAGTTGCAATAGTAAGAGCCTGTGCAATACCCAGTGATGTTCTTATTATGGATGAACCCTTTACAGGACTTGACGATGAAGCCCGCAGGGTCGCCATTGATTATATAAGAGAAAAACAGGGTTCGGGACCACTGGTCCTTACGACCCATGACACAAGAGGCCTGGAATTTGGCCGGATAATTCAAATGAACCAAAGCATTTAGGAGGAGATTTTATGGTAACAAATGACGCCAGTATGAACAGTTTCAAGCACAAGATCATGGAAGAGGTGTGCAGACTTGAATGGAACGGGGAAAATGACCAGGAGCACATCGAGGAGCTCGTGCTTAAAATGATACCGGGACCAAAGCCCGAGTACAGATGCTGTGTATATAAAGAAAGAGAGATCGTAAGACAGAGGATAAATCTGGCCAATGCCAAAGCTCCTACCTATAATCCGGAATCAAAGAGCATTGTTCAGGTAATAGATCCTGCATGTGACGAGTGTCCTATCGCAGCATACTCAGTTACAGATAACTGCAGATTCTGTATGGGTAAGGCCTGCATAAGCTCCTGTAAATTCGGAGCAATAACTCCAGGTGATACTCACATGCATATTGACCCTGCAAAGTGTAAAGAGTGTGGAATGTGTGCTACTGCATGCCCCTACAACGCCATCGTTCATCTTGAAAGACCTTGTAAGAAGGCATGCTCAGTTGGAGCCATCACCTATGATGAGTACGGCTACTGCAAGATTGACGAGGATAAGTGCATACAGTGCGGACACTGCATACACAGCTGTCCTTTCGCAGCTATCGGAAGCAAGACCTTCCTTGTAGATATCATCAAGGAGATCAAGGCAGGCAAGGAAGTTATTGCAATGTGCGCTCCTGCTACTGAGGGACAGTTTGGTGAGGAGATCACCATGGGATCCATTAAGGAAGGCCTTAAAAAGATTGGCTTTGCCGACATGGTAGAAGTTGGACTTGGCGGAGATATGACAGCTGCTTATGAGTCAGAGGAGTGGACAGAGGCATATAAAGAGGGCAAGAAGATGACAACATCATGCTGCCCGGCATTCATCAATATGCTCAAGAAGCACTTCCCTGATCAGTACAAGGAGAACATGTCAACAACAGTATCTCCTATGTGCGCTATCTCAAGATATTTAAAGGCTACAAGACCCGGATGCGTGACAGTATTTGTGGGACCGTGTATTGCCAAGAAGTCAGAGGCCCAGGATAAGTCAGTTCCGGACAATGCAGATTATGTTGTAACCTATGGTGAGCTCAGAGCTCTCATGAGATCAAAGGATGTTAAGTTTGAGCCTGTTCCTGAAGACTATCAGGAATCCTCAATCTGGGGCAAGCGCTTTGCAGCCAGCGGCGGAGTTGCCAATGCGGTTATTGAGTGCATGCAGGAGAGAGGCGAGGATACATCGGGACTTAAGCTCCTTAAGGCCGCAGGTGGATCTGAGTGTAAAAAGGCACTTATGCTTCTTAAGGCGGGCAAGCTTCCCGATGACTTCATCGAGGGTATGGTTTGTCCGGGAGGATGTGTTGGCGGACCTTCAAGGCACAAGAATATTAGCGATATCAACAAGCCAAGAGAGGCCCTGCTTGCAAAAGCGGATGACAGAAAAGTATTGGAGAACCTTAAAAACTATCCTATGGATAAGTTTTCTATGCACAGAGACGGACACATGTAATATTTGTAGTACATGAGGATGCTGCCTAATGGGATCATCAATAGATCTGTTTAAAAAGCGAGTAAAGAAAAACATAACAACGGCTCATATCATCAGCATGCTGATGGTTGTATTTACTGCATTTTACATTATCAAGTACAACGAGAAGGTTGTCTATGTTAATGGAGCAACATTTGGTGTTGCGGGAGTTGCCTATGCCCTAAGATATATTCCTCTGGTCATATTGACGGGGCTTTGCGGAAATGTTCCCGGAATGCTATGCGTGCTTTTGGTGTTTGCTCACAGAACTGTTATGTACAGCGCCTTTTCCTACATGACATTCATCTATCTTCTGGTTGTATGTGTCGTTGATGTACTTGCCAGAAAGAGATGGTTTGGTAAGTGGTATAAAACACTATGTGTTTCTGTTTTTTTGCAGCTGCTGGTTGGTAATTTCTGGGGAGCGGTACTGGTTCTTTTAAGTGACCAGGGGATAAGCGGACTTAAACTTTATCAGCAGCCATACTTCTTTTTGAACGAGATTGTGGGCTGTCTTGTGAGCAGCTTTATTGTGTATTTTATTTTCAAAAAACTGCCTGACAGAAAAAAACGTCTTTTTAAAAATGGCATGTATTATGTCGATCCCGATAACCTTTCTGAAGAAGAGAGGTATGAGGTAGAAGGAAAATCGAGGATAGGCCTTATTATTATGAATATCATAATAATTGAGGCCCTCCTCATTGGCATTTCTGCTGAACTTGCTTCAAATTCCATGATACCCGTTGTGACCGGTGGCAGACCTTCAGCACCTGTTCAGAGGGCGGGGGTTGATCTGGCTACACTTAAAAGCTCCGACAGAATTGAAGCAATTGTAAGCAGACAGCTTCAAAATGAGGTAAAGGCACAGTCCGCGTATTTCACAAATACAATTCAGGGAAAGACGCAAATAGATTACAGATTTAGTGTTCAGCTTGCCATGCTCATATCAATGGGCGTTATTCCCCTTGCTGTATTCGTGAACAGGTATGCCCAAAAGAGGATCGCAGAGCCTATAAGGCAACTTTCAAGGGCAGTTTCAGGTATATATAATTCCTCTGACATGTCGCTTAATAACAGTGTGGATGCTGTGCACAATCTTGATATTTCCACAAATGATGAGATAGAGGAGCTCTACCATTCAATAGATCTTACGTTCTACAGACTGGTGGAATATATTGAGCTTGTCAAAGCAAGGCAAAACATTGAGGATCAGCTGGAGATAGCCAAATCCGCCAGTGAAGCCAAATCCAGATTTCTTTCAAATATTTCTCACGAGATCAGGACACCTATCAATGCA
>JAEEGH010016584.1_pt1 | contig 15819 bp, 18 predicted proteins | sample 9134181 | NCBI WGS metagenome assembly JAEEGH01 (sample SAMN16246544, study PRJNA631951) | gut metagenome | biome: gut microbiome; feature: rumen; material: DP-attached | host: Bos | place: Iran: Karaj | collected 2018-10
TGGAGCAGTTCCTCGTTAGTATGCTCGTTGCTTTTGTGACAGCGGTTGCCATAGGTCGATTCGGTAATAATCACATCGGCATAGTCAGAAGTATCAGGATTGCGGATAATCGCCTGATTGCTTCGTCCGAGGTCTCCTGTAAATATGATCTTCTTGGTAATGCCGTCTTCCGTAATGAAAAATTCGATAAATGCACTGCCGATGATATGTCCTGACTCTTTGAATTTCACTCTGATATTCTCGGAGATCTCAACTTCATGATCGTAAGGCACTTCGCGAATCATATCGACCGTCGCAGCGACATCTTCATTATTATAGATAAGATCGAATGGCTTTAATCCTTTGCGAAGCCGCTTCTTGTTTTTCCATTCAAGATCCATCTCCTGAATGTGTGCTGAATCATACAGAATAATCTCGGTCAGCTCTTTGCCGGAGCGGGTGAGGAATATCGGATTTTTGTAGCCTTCTTTGACAAGTTTGGGCAGCAGTCCGCTATGATCGACATGAGCATGCGTGATAAACACAGCATCTATCTCAAAAGCATTATATGGAAACTGCGTATAATTACGCTCCTGCAGGTCATTGGACTCCTGAAACATTCCGCAGTCGATAAGAAACCTCTTGCCGTTAGTCTCCAACAAATAATTACTGCCGGTTACACATCCGGCTGCTCCGTAAAATGTGATTCTCATTATTTTTGCCTCATTAAATTATGGGAGATGCTGAAACAAGTTCAGCATGACAGAATCTTACTTATGAAAAAACACAGTTTTGTAATTCTATCACTTATCATTCCTCTCCTTTTTACATCATGTCTGGCAGATGCTTTGAATGATAAGTTTGGTTTTAAAACCCCAGAAACAGATACTCAGGAAGAATTCTCTGAAGCTCATATATATGAATATTATTTTCTAGATTTTGAATCCAGCGTCACAGGTTTTGTAAGCAGAGATTCAAAAAAGGCCGATATAGTTTCTCTTTCAAACACAACATTCAAGCCTGTTGAAGAATACCAGAACTGCATAATAATAGAGTGGTATAGGGATGAAGAGTCCTTTGCTAACTATAGCTATAACGGAAAAATCTATGAAAAAGTTCTTATAACCCGATTATTTTATTATAATCCCAATATTTCAATTGATAATTTCGCGAACCTGTTAAATACTCTGCCAGATGCTCCTGATAATACTTACACATGGTATATAAAGGTTATAGATAGTTCAGTAGAGTCTATGACCTACAGTAATCCTGTTTCTTCTTATAACGGTACCAAGATGATTAATTTGGATTTGACAGGTTGTACCGCATTAACAGGATTCGGGTCAGATGCATTCGCAGATAAACTATGGCTCCGGGAAATATCTTTTAATGTAAAAACTTTAGCTACAGATACTTTTAATGGATGTACAAATCTGGAAAAAGTAGATTTTGGTTCAAACTTGAAAACAATAGAAGTCTCTGCTTTTTCGCTTTGTACTAAGTTACAGTCTATAACAATTCCTCAAAGTGTAACTTTCATAAATCAGGAAGCTTTTAGTGATTGTTGGGCGCTAGAATCTGTTGTGCTTCCAAGCAGAATTACAACAATTGCTTCTGGAACTTTTAAGGATTGTGGGATGCTTGCATCTATTTTCATTCCAAGTGGTTATACAACAATTGAGTCTGAAGCTTTTTTTGGTTGCTCTTCACTGAGGGAAATTTACTTTCCAGAAAGCATCACAACAATAGGGACTGATGCTTTTAGTCAGGTTCCAGGAGCAGCTTGTACTATAATCTGTCAGGGAGGTTCAGATCAGCAAACCAATTTAAAAAATCTGTATCCAGAGTTTAGCCAAAATTTTTCATGGGATTTAGGCCGGACTGATCTTTGGCAATAACACAATACATAACAGCATCCAAGATCACATTACAGGGCTCAGTAAAAGCGCCTTTTTTTTTGGTTTATTAAAATAAACTATCACAATCAAAGCAACAAGATAATTTCAAAAACTATCAAAAATGGAATTTTATCTTTTTCAATGATTTATTACCTTTTCTTCTTAATATTTGTAAAAAAAAAAATATATATCATAAATTGTCAGTAATTTGTTTATTTCGTAGCCATTCAAGCAATGTATCTAGAACCTGTTCTTCTGATGAAAAATCTCTTGTTTTTTATCGTAGAAAAAAAAGGAATGTATGCATTTATAAAGAGTCTATATAATGTTGATCTCTTAGCCATTCTAACAATTCGAAAAGCGCTTTTTCTTCCGTTTCTAAAGTCTTTGATCGGAAAACCGTTGCTCTTTCATCGGTTTCATAAACAACCCAACCTTCATTATAATAATATCCAAAAACATTAACTAAATTTTTTGGATTTCGATTTAACATAGGTTTGATTAATTGCTCTTTTTGAATAATGTCTAAAAAATCTTCTTTACTCATTTTTTTACCTCTCTTATATAATTCATCTTTAATAAATCAGAGATTTTAAATTCATAGTCATATTGAATACCTCCTCCAATCTTCTCAAATGCAGGAGCTATACTACCTTTTCGGAATACATAAGAGAAATCTGTGTATCTTTTTAAATATATACTTTTTCATTTACTATCTGAAATATTATTTATTGCCTCAAGAATTGAATCATATTGAATTTCATAAACATGGTATTGTCTCACATCTTCTACAAAAGGCAATGAACGCTGTTCATATGAGTAAGGCTTCCCGTCAATAATTGGAGAAACATATCTTCCATCTGGTGAACCATATCGATCTACTTTTGTACCTTTTTTCGGAAAATCTATACCATATTTCTTTTTTTCGTAATTCCTTTGCTTTTCTATCACACCACTGTTTCATTGAATCATTAAATTCTCTAATATCTTGCTTTTTCAAATAATATTCTTTTTCATACATTGTAGATGAGCCGCATAAAACGTAAAATATATATCCTTTTCATCTTTTTTCATCATTCTATAATTCCAATTTTCCTTAAATATTATTTCCATATTTCTGATTCCTTATAATTTCCTATTAATATATTATCACACACAGCCTCTTTATAGCCAGTCGGGAGATAACCTCCAACTTTCCATAATTCATTTGCACCCATTTCAAAACCAGATGACATCCTTAAATTTATAATTTCAACATCTGTTATTTCAATTTTAATTGTATTTCTTTATTTTTTACATGTATTTGGCGGCCTTTTTGTATTCATGCATGTTTGATGCTTTCTGCTTTTGTTCAAGTGCAGAAGTAAGCATCTTTGAGCCTGCATAGATGTTTGCTCCTGCAAGCCCTGCGCCAGCAATTGCCATAACAACTGCTGGAAGTTGTCGCTGGAACTTCTTTTTTAAATGAATAAATAAATTTTACTACTGCAAGACTCCAGTTATGTCTTTATGCAGTAGTGTTTGTCAAAAAACACTTTTCCTAACTGGAGGAAAGAATATTATTTTAATTCAGGATATTTTTCTTTTATTTCTTCGATTGATGAAAAATGATTATGCATATATTTTTGAAAGAAATTATCTGTTTTATATTCGTCAAACAAATCCTCTTTTTTGAGAAGCCAACTACAAGCATATATAATTTCATTTTCAAAAAAAGGTCCAGAAAGAGACAAATAACAATTCTCATCCATTCTTGAATAAATAAACCAATTATTATTTATATTTATACAGCCACATGCATTTGGTTTATAAATTATTTCACCAACATAAAAATCATTCATATCATTTTGAGCGATTTTATTTCCTAAAACTTCTTTTATCTTTTCATTAAAATGATTTGTATTATGATAGGCCATTACCCTTCTTCCATTATTTTCTTGTTTCTTAACCATTTCAATAATACTTGTAATACTTCATCTTCTGAAGAGCATTTTTTCGTTAAAAATATGCCTGCACGTTCATTTGTTCTATAGGCAACAAAATTATTTTGCTCTCTATAATAACCATATGTTAAAATTCTGTTATTTGGAACTTCATCTATAAGTGGCATATCTAATGACTCGTTTGCTATAATTTCATAAAATTCATTTATTTTCATAATTATTATTCCTATTTTTCTACAATATATCCCATTTTTTTTAATTGCTCAATTGAAAAACCAAATTCAAATTGAACACCACCACCTTTTTGCCCAAAAGCCGGTGCAATTTGACCTTTCCTAAAAATACAAGATTCATCAGAACTTAAAAATTCATAGTAATCATCTAAGAAAGCCTGCCTTTTTGTTTGGTTTTTTATATTATTTATTGCCTCAATTATTGAATCATATTGTATTTCATAAACATGATATTGTCTTGAATCCTCAATAAATGGTAGAGATCTTTGTTCATAAGAATATGGCTTCCCGTCAATAATTGGAGAAACATATCTTCCATCTGGTGAACCATATCGATCTACTTTTGTACCTTTTTTCGGAAAATCTATACCATCTTTGATGGTTTGCTTCGTTCCCTTTACATATCCATCATTTGGAGCTAATTCAAGGAATTTTATCTTTCCTTCGGAATCTATAAAATCATTGCTTCTTGGTATCTGAACATCATCTGGCCACTTGCCTTTTTTCTTATATGTCGCGGCATAATTGGTTGGATTTCCTTTTGATGCATTTGATTTGTCTATTCCTTCAAGATATTTTATTAAGTTTTCTTTTGAAACTGTAGATTTATTAATCAAATTCTGTGTTGTCTGTTTATTCTTTATTGTTTTCTTCCCCTTCAAATATCCCGCAACAGCGCAGATTACATTCAAGGCATCAATTGATAGCTTTGCAATATTGTCGGCCATGTACTTGGCGGCTTTTTTGGCTTCGTGGGTTGTTTGAGAGGTTTCTTTTAATCTGTTTGCCTGTACTATCCCTTCAATCGAATTCTTGGCATCTATGGCTGTCATCGTAAGGCCTATGGCCAGCAGTGCTCCTTCAAGTTCGGCAAATAATCCGGCTGTTATTACTGTTATGCATGAAAGTATGATTATCTGCAGCGGATTTCCGAATGCCTTTATGAACCCGGACGGTAAATAATGAGTTACAAAATCCGTAAAATACTCGTCTTTCTCGTCCGCTGAAAGTTTGTTCCAGTCCAGGTCTTCTTTGTAATAATTATAGAAGATTCCTTCAGGGGTTCCGAATGTATTTGTCCAGGATTTAAGGAGCAGTAATGCCGGGAGCTGTATCTGCCTGCCGTCATAGGTCATGCCTATTATATCAAAAGGGTCGGCACTGATTCGTTTTGTTATCGTTGTCCTGTAATCCCTCATGCCGCCTTTCTGCGGACTTTCTATCTCTATGTTTACCCTGCCTTTTTCAAATTCTGCGTTTATGCTGTCATTTTTGCTGTTGTTTAGCGATGTTATTTTCTTTCTGCTTATAAAGCCTGATGTTATGAAAAGTTCTCCTATGATTCCAAACATCTCATCTTTTTCTGTTCCGTTTACCTTGTCTATAAGCGATTCAAGAAGGTTTCTGTCGCTCTGTATCTTTGCTATGAATGATGCCTTGTCACTTGTGTTGAAGGATTCAAGAACTTTATTTATTCCCTCTTCCTTATCATCTCCTACAAAATTATCATCCAGTATGTCATAGAGCAGACGCACCTTTGAACTGAAAAGGAACTTTTCTGACTGAAGTTCTTCTTCATGAAAGCTGTCTACAAGTTCAAGTTTTTCTTCTGTCTTTTCGTGCTTTACCAGTTCCTGGTTCAGTTGCTCTATCTGTATGGGTTCATATTCTCTATAGTCTTTCCAGTTGGCTATTTTATAACATCCGGCAAATTGCCCTATGTATCTGTAATATTCAAGAAAGCCGGGTGCATCAAGGCTGTTTAGTGTAGCTTCATAGTCAGATGACGCAACAGCTTCGTCAAGCTGCCGTGCATTCTGGAAAAACTCATCCTTTGCCTTTTCATTTTTAAGACCAAGATCATACATCGATATTAACCCGAAATGAAACATTTCAAACGTTGAGCTTATTATTCTTATAATATTACCAGCCCATTCGCTTACGTTGTTCTTCGTCTACTTCGCGAGGTTCTACTGTGTAATTTAATGTGATATGTTTTTCAGGTTCATCATCAAAATGATACCATAATTCTACCTGACAGGAAAAAGGTTGCGATGAAAATAATTTATCTTTAAATATTTTTTCAAAATTCACATTAACTGGCCAGTGCTTGTTCCAGTATTTTCCATTCTTAGGGTTGGCAAAATAACCATTAAGCCAAAAATATTCTCCGTCTGTAATCCACCCTTCTTCATCACTTCCTAATGGATATGCTTTTTCTGGGAGTATAAAGTCAGCGGATCCCATCAAAATATAAGGAAAATCATTATACCTAACCACAAGTTCTCTAATGAATAAATTTTTATATTTTTCTTTTGTGTAAATCACAGGAATAAAATCTTTTTTGTTTGATTTGTTTGAAAATAAAAACACAATTTCCTGACTATATTCACCTTTGGTTTCAAGCCTTCTGTCTGCACTAAACGGAGGCATATTATCCTGGGTAAGGATAAATAGTCTTTTATGCTGTTCTTCTGAAGATATAGACATTACGAATACTCCTAATATTAGAATATAACTAAAGATTCTTTTATTCATATTTTGCACTCTCGCTTATAAAATAATCTATATCACCATTTTTTGTAATAATGTATTCTATATCTAATCTTTCTCTGTTTCCGTTATAAGTACTTGTTTTCTTATAATAGGTAATGAATCCTTCTTTATCAAATTCAAAATAATAATTGATTATTCCAACTAATTGTTTTTCACCTAAAAAAAGAGTATCGGTATTAAGATTATAAACTTTTTCTTTAATTTCAAGATATTTATCTGTTGAATAAATACTTGAACAAGAACAAAAAAGAAATAATAAAATAAATAATGTGAAAGACTTTTTAATCATAATAACTCATATTTATTCCACAACAAGATAGAGGAAATCTATCTCTTTCTTTTCTTAAAAAATAAAAATATAAATAACATTAAAAGAATTATTATAAAAACTACTACTATTATAATTATACTACTATGTAAAATTACTGGTTTAACAACATCTAACGTTTCATCGTTTTTTTTTACTTCCTTTGTTTCACCTGAATAATCAACTCCTTCCTGGAATTCAAAACCGTTACCGAAACCCATGGCATAAGGAATAATAATGCAGTCTGGAATGAATACCAGCATATTAAATGAAGATGCTTTCCATGACATAAAATTATAATTCGTATTAATTTCGTATTCATAAGATGCTGTATCATAATGATATTTAACTATTATGTTTTCCTTATTTTTTTCTATAATTCCAAATGCATCATATTGTGAATATTCATTATCCGATTTACTTAAAGCTGTATTTTCATATTCATAAAAATATCCATTTTTTAATTTAAATAAATAGTCAGAATCTGAATAATAAATAATTACCTGATTATCCTGATATGTAAATTGTGTTTCTACTTTATCTCTTTTTAAATAAATAATTTCTTTATTAGCTAATAAATATTTAGTTTTTCTTTGATTATTCTCATTAAGTTCCCAGGAATCATTATTAAATATATAATATTTAGAATAATTACTATATTTTTCTTCTTCAGAATCATAAACCTTATAATCCATTTTCCTTTCATTATCATTAATTTTAGTTATATTATATTCACTAGCTATTACTTTCTCTTTTTTCCCATAATCATCTGTTTCTTTGTAATATGTAATATATCCATCTTCATCAAATACTATATCATAATAAATAATTAAATATAATTTATCTTCTCCATAAATTGATACATCCGATAATTCATCATAGAATTTTCTTGTTGCATGTAACTTATATTCTTTTGCATATACATTATTATATAAACATAATATTAATAAAGATAATAAAAATACAATTTTTTTCTTCATATTAAAATACCTCCAGTTCAATTGGTAAATTGCCATTGAATAAATCTATTAATAAATATACATCTCTGTTATTAATACGGATACAGCCCTGTGTGGTTGTATTATATCTGTTGTTTCCTTTCTTTTTGTCTGTTGCATCATATTTATCTTTATTTTGAGAAGACCCGTCTCCACCGTGAATTAAATATCCTTCGTCTTTATCTTTTTCTGACGTTTCTATCCAATGTTCTACTTTATCTTTTTCATTTTCTAAACCAAATCTCCAAACATTTACATTAATATATGCATCAGTACGTATTTTTTTAGGTCCGATAAAAACAGGATCATCTTTATCATTTAAATCATCAATTGATATTATGTGCCATGGTTTTCCAGAAGAATTTTTCGGAAATTTTTGTGGTACATAATATTTACCATTTGGAGAAGTTTTACAAACTGACTTTCTATTTTTTAAAGCATCTTCTACCGAAAGTTTTTTATCTTCACCTATGCCAACAGGGCACTCTCTATATAAAACCTGACTCAATGCATCTATACTTAAAATTTCTATCTTAGACGATTCGTCATTTTTAATTCTGTAATATACACGTAATTTATTTTCACTTTCTTTATAAATTACTTTTAATTCAAAATTTTTCAAATCGTTTGATTTTTCAATCAATGCTTTCCATTTGTTTTTTACAGTTTCACTTACTTTATCAGAAGAAAGATTGTCTATAAAATCTATATTTTTATTAGTTATTGAATTCCTTAATCCTTCATAAATACCATATGGGATACTATTTTCCGTTAAAATTATTAATTCTCGTATTCCTTTTTGATGTTCAATATATTCATCTTGTGATATCCAACCAACATCCTTTATAAAACAATAACCATTATCAAGCATTGCTTCCTTTATTTCTTTATCACTTATTAGATTATCAAATCCTAAAGCTGTTGCAAAATTCCGGTATAAATCAATTTTCGTATTTAATATTTTGTTTTCTTTAGATAATTTACCGTTCAAATCATAAAATTGAAATCCCTCTATATTTCTATCATAATCTATCTCATAAACAATCTTATCATCTTTTTTTATCTTTGTTATTTTATTCCTTTTTACATTTTCTATCTTCTGCTTTGTTTCTATCTTTACCCCAAGTTCATAGGCATCTGATATTTCCAGACTTAAACTTGCCATATGTCTAAGACTTCCGTCATCCAGACAGCCAAACATGTTCGTGCCTGATGCATTTTCAAATGCCCGTGTTACTGCATCTGCGAATACGTTGTATTCATTTACCAGCCGGAGTGCCTGTTCCGAATAATTTTCCTTGTATGCGTCCAGATTATCTATCAGTGTAAGATGGTTACCTTTGAGCTTTATTGCGGTTAACCTTATCAGTTCCAGCATTTCTTCTCGGGTAATAGTTTGTAAATCATAACTCATATTTATTCCACAACAAGATATTGGATACACAAATCATTATATTTTTTGCCTGGGTATACGGCAAGGATTTCTATGTCATAATTCTGGCCGGGACCTAAATCGTCTATTTGGAAAAGCTGTTCTTCCTTATTGTCTTTTACCTTTATTGTTTTGGATTCTTTTGTATCTGTATTTGTTATTTTTATTTTTTTTACACGGCTGTTTTTTTCATAATAATCAGGATGATTTTTATCCTGATAACCGTTTAAGAGTTTTATTACAGAAGGATTTTTATTTTCAAATTCTTTTATTGAAATTACCTCCCCTATTCCTTTTCCATTTCCACTTGCCCAGGGTAGTCCGTCTTTATACTGCATATGCTCCGGCTCGTAGGTTGTATCGCCTTCGGTCAGATATGAGGTTGAGTGATAGGCCCTGTCTAGTTTACAGAAGAGGTATGGAAGTAAAAATGGACTAATATGATTTCTAAGAAGCCATAAAGTACAAGTTTGATTAATATCTGTACAATAATATTGCTTTTCAAACTTATATTCGCTTCTCAGACCCTCATAGGAATAACTTATAGAATATTTATTACCGTCGATAAAATTGTAATTCTCATTTCCATCAAGATCTTGTTCATAAAATATACCATTCTTTAATACATATTTAGTGTTGAACAAAATATAATTATTTTTTTTCTTTGAATAAAAACTTTCTGTAGTTTTATCTTCATAATCATAAAAATAACATTCATCAAGATCTTTAGAATAACTGATTATTCCCACGAGTTCATTTTCATAATATAGATTCCAACTGTTTTCTTTTTTTTCTAAGCAGTGTGTTGTGTTCAGATTTTGCGCTTCATTATAGTTAATATTTGTCAGAGAAATATTTATAACAAAAGTATCTGTTTTTTTTTCACAATTTACACTTGTTTCTTTATGCCACTTTTTATCTAAAATTGATTTACTGACAAATGATGAAAGATACATATCCTGATCGAAATTATATTCTTCTTCTGTTACAATTCTTGGTTCTGGCTCATATTGATATGATTTATATTCACCTTTTATAAATCCTTGAGCTGAAATTACCCCCAGTGATTTTAGAATTATTAATAAAACAACTGTAAGCTTATTTTTCATGCTATTTTACCTCTAATAAAATAAATCCTTTTAAATTAAGATAGGTTTGTAAGACTTTTACAATTAATAAAACATCCAGATTACTTATACGGATACAACCTAAAGTAGTATCTGTATACTTATTTGAGCCTTTCTGATTATCCAACTCTGATTCTGACCAACCGCCTCCATGTATCAAAAGACCAGCATCTCGAGTTTTAAGTATATTTCCATTTGAATCTACTTTTTTGCTCCATTTCTTCTTTTGTGTTTTAGGATCAATAACTTCTTCCCATGCTTCGACTTCTCTCCACGCATTTGTTCGAATTTTATAAGGACCGTATTCACTTTTTCCATTTTTTTCAAACGCAGTTATTTTCCAGTTACCTTTAGGAAATTTCCCTGGAATATAATCAACAGGAGTTGAGCCGTCATCAGGCATTGTTTTCATTTCGATTTTTTCCTTTTCTTTATCATTAATTCCATCCGAAGGAAATACATTCTTACCACTGGCTGTCGGCCACTCCCTGTCTTTCTGATTATTACTTGCTGTAATTATAAATAATTCTTCTGTTTTTCCGCCTGCAGTATATGTGAATGTCAGTTTTCCTTCATTATCATCATATACTGCCTTTACTGTTACATCCTTATAATCCTGTATTGTAAGATAGTCTTCAGGAGTCATCTCTTTAAAGTATCTCTCTTTTTCTATCCAGCCCTTATCCTTGTTTACATAAAACAAACCGTCATCAAGCATTCTGTCCTGTATTTCAAGGTTTGCTTTATCTGTCGCTTCTATTCCGGCTGCTATCAGCAGTTTTCTTGCAAAGCCCTTATCTTCATAATCTTTGCCTTCCAGCTTTATTTCCTGGCTTTTTTTCCCGTTTGAATATATTATCTGTGCTTTTGTCTTATCTGTTCCGTACTCTACCTTTATTACTTTTTTATTTTTGTCCAGGTATACTTTCCAGGCTTCTTCATTTACTTTCTCTACATTCTCCAGCTTCTGTTTTGTTTCTATCTTTACTCCAAGTTCATAGGCATCTGATATTTCCAGACTCAAGTTTGCCATATGTCTAAGACTTCCGTCATCCAGACAGTCAAACATGTTCGTGCCTGATGCATTTTCAAATGCCCGTGTTACTGCATCTGCGAATACGTTGTATTCATTTACCAGTCGGAGAGCCTGTTCGGAATAATTCTCTTTGTATGCGTTCAGATTATCTATCAGTGTAAGATGGTTACCTTTGAGCTTTATTGCGGTTAACCTTATAAGTTCCAGCATTTCTTCTCTGGTGATAGTTTGTAAATCATAACTCATATTTATTCTTCTCCAAATACTTTTCGTAATTACATAACAGTTCAAGATAGTCTTCCGGACTCATACAATATTCTTGTTCTTCAACCCATCGTTCAAGTTCCTTTTCAGAGTTACGCTTTAATTTCTGATAAATTTCTTTTTTCACTTTATATTTTTTATTGTTATAGCCCAATTCTATATACATTTGTGGATCATATATTTCTTTCTGCTCTTCAATTTTTGCTTCTTGTTCCAGTTGTTCTTTTGTTCTATTATCTTCTGAAGGATTTTCTTCAATCTGAGAAACATGCTTTAATTCATGTGCAAGTAAAACACGTCCCTCTTCTGTTTCCGGTTTGTATTTTCCATGTCTAAAAAATATATCACGTCCAACAGTAATAGCCAGTGCATGAAAAGATCTAGCCAATTCATCAGCATATGAACCTGTATGTATAACAGCATTTTGGAGTATTTCTGTATGTTCTGATTCATGTTTTTTTAAGCTTATAGTTTCTACAGGAAAAACTCTGTCATTTATCCTTGTTCTGGTTATTATTTTTGATACTAAACCATAATCAACATTTGAATCAGGGTCTGTTTTTGTTAACCTTACTTTTAAAACATCATGATTTTCTTTTATACACTCAAGTGCAAGAATAAAATAATCATGAATAATTTTTATTGGATGAGAGTTAGATTTTGTTTTTGAATTTATAATTGAGTTCAGGTCTACATTTGCCGCCATACTATTTTTCCCCATTAAGAATTATTTCTTTCTTTTTTTTAGTCATCATTTTTTTCAGTTTTTCAACATCCCTATCAGTCATTTCATCGTTGCCCTGGGCGTGGCCTACATCCCAGAATTGATTTTTGGCCATAAAGGTTGGGTCGGATTTGGCAAGGACAGCGCGGTCGTGTTCATAGTTGGCATTTATTCGCATAAGTTTTTGTTCTTCGGGAGACAGCTTTCTTGGACTAACAGCAGGCTTTTCTTTAACAGCTGCCTGCATGATATCATTATTATCAAGAGCCGTTGTGTTGATTCTTGCAGTTTTTGTATGCGACACCGGTATATGATTCTGTTTTTTTGCAGAGGTTATACTTTGAATGCTTAAAGCATTATTGTCTTTTAGCCGGGCCTGCAATATTTTTGGTCTTGTATAACCGGCAGCCACATAACTGCGTGATCTTATTGTATGAAGATAAGACGGCAATACAATTGAACCAGGCAAGCTGCCCGAAGTATTATCTGCAAAATCAAGCTGTCTGAAACTTGGTTTTATTTGTATTATGTCGGCAACAGCATTTGTCTGCCCGGTAAACAGGTGTTCTGTCTGACTTTGGATGGAATATGCATAATCATTTAAAAAGTCAAAATATTCTTTGCTATATAGTTTTTCAAAATTACTATCTGCAAAAGAATATTCAAGCTGGAAATTCTTTTGTGAGTTTATCTTAATTTTTACAACCGGCTTTTGTTGAGCAAGCTTTTCAAAGTCCTTCTGAAGGTTTTGCAAAGCAACTGTTTTTTGTGGAAGCGGCAAGTTTAAAAGCGACTTATACAAACTGCTGATTTTGTTTTCGAAAAAGATGCGCCTGCTGCCAATATTATCGTCTGCTGCTGCATTTACATAACCCAGGACAGGAGGTACATAACTTTGTTTAGGCAGAGTACCACCGCTTTGTTTTATAGAATAATCAAAGAGTTCTTTTATATTCATGCCGGTACTCATTCTGATTGCAGAATAATTTTTGATGGCATTATGAAGTGCAGAATAAACTCTTGTCTTTACATCTTCCTTTTGCTCAGGAATTGTATTTATATAAGCAACAGCATCATCCTGATTTTCTGACGGCATATATGCTTTTATGTCTTCCTGCAGCGAAACAAAATCACTTGAAAGGCTGCCCTGTATAATATTCTGCAGGCTTTGTTCATAACTAAAATCGTATTCTGTTTTGTTATTTATATAATCGTAAAGGTGATTAATAAATTCCTGCTTTGACAGTCCGCTGCTTTTATAGGTATCCCAGTTATAGCTTAATACAGCACAAGTGTCATAGAAGGAAGTTTTCTTTTTGCCGGAAAGATTTTTGGCAAGATTTTTTATTGAGTCAAATTCTTTGTCGCTAAGTTTTACAAGAGAGGCATCTTCTTTTTGAGAACTGATAACAGGAATTGAAACCACATTACTTTGTATTGCCTGGGCAACTTCTCCGGGAGTAATCTGCGGCTTTGCATGAAAGAGCACGTTTATTTTATCCTGCAATTCTTTACTTTGATTTTGGACAAAAACTTCTTTTTGATTTTCATTATTCTTTTTAATTAATTGTTCGGCTTTGGAATAATTAACTTTTGTAAGCTCTGGAGCAGCTAGGTCTCCTAAAAGTTCTTTGTAATCTGCAGCCTTTGATTTTTGATTTGCAGAATAAACTTCTGTAATGTTACTAACCTTAAGAGCTTTCATCTGGGCGCGAATATTTTTAAGGAGCAATGCAGTATCGCTTTTTGTGCCCCCATAGACTTCGTCATTCTGTGTAAGATAAAGCAGTATTAAGGGATTAAATAATAAATCGCCTGAATCATAGAGCATGCAGCCTTTTGGAGTTTTAACTAGCTTTATGGTTACCTGGTTAGCAACCTGTTTATCTGCTATTTGTACTTTACCGCTTTTGTCTATTTTGTGATAAGTCCATATATGATTTTCGTCAAAGCTGCCGGCCCAACCTTTTTTTATAACAACATCATTTGGATCGTAGCCTTTATTCCAATTAAAACCGGAGTTATCGTTTAGTTTTGAAAAATTACGGGTGATTGTATTTTTTTGCCTGCTGATTTCTTTTTGCTTTAACTCCGAAGGCAGATAATCTGTATAAACAAAACCGTCTGCTTTCATTTTGTCTTTGGAAATATCGGTCATAAGACTGGTGGTTCCCATATATTCCCAGAGAACTTTCTGATAACAATGGGCTTTGACAATATCTTTAATAAAGCGGCTGGCATTTGCTTCTACAAACTGTCCGTTATCAAAGAATTCTGAATCGACATTTATAAAAGAATTTTCGTTATTACATATGCCGCTTTTTACAAGCTGCTGTTCACAAAAGCTGCGGACCTTTTCTCTTAACTCCGGATCTCCGGTTTTATTAGAGCCAAAAGAAGCGCTGTACTCCTGGACAAGAGTATTAAACTCTTCTACAATTTGTGAAAATCTGTCTGTCTTTAGATAATAACTTAATTCTTTTATCATTCTTATTCCCTTACTTCAATATCGCGGATTCGCTTATTCTTTTCGGTTACCTTGGACTGATGTTTGTCTTCTACAATAATAAAGGTATAACCTATAACAGGAGTGAAGGTAAAAACATTGCCGATATTTACTTTTCTTTTATCAATGTAATAATACATTGGTATAAAATTTATATCTGTCTGAAGCCCCGCAAAAATACGACCCGGACCGACTCTATGAGAATAAACAGCCTGCAAAGAAGCACTGACATTTACAAAGGGATTGATAAACTTTCCGTAATAGTTTGTAAGAGAATCGGAATAAACCTGTTTTTCAAGATTAAATGAAACATTTATTCCTCCGCTTAAGTTTATGCTGTTTACCAACTCGGTTGTCTTTCTGATTGGAATTACAAACTTTGCAAGAATTGGTAACTGAATAGTTGAATAGTTAAGATGACACACCCCGTTACCATAAATATTGCCTTCTGTAGTAGTATAATGCAGGTTCATTGTTCTAAAGGCAAAGCCTGTTTCCAATGAAAACAACTCTGTAAAAACTATATCGGTTGTAATATAAGCCTGCGGATTTGTGTAATCTACAAAGTTTTTGCCTGAATTCCAGAAATTTTCATTTTTTTGAACATTACCTCCACCAAAGCACTCCCCCATTCCAGAACCAAGCCCAAAGTTGATATTAATACCTATTGCAGCGCAGGGAGTGAGGAATGAAAATAATAAAAACATGGATAATAGAAATCTTTTCATTATTAGGACTCCTTTATTGGCCTTGGGATGGTTTCTTCCTTATAAAAGGTATGTTAATTGTTGTAAGAAATCTGTCTTTATTACGTTC